>Ga0066443_100575_pt1 | contig 5231 bp, 5 predicted proteins | sample LakWasMet63_LOW9_2_FD_59531 | JGI IMG/M metagenome (GOLD analysis project Ga0066443, IMG submission 59531) | Freshwater sediment methanotrophic microbial communities from Lake Washington under simulated oxygen tension - Sediment Metagenome 63_LOW9 | ecosystem: Environmental > Aquatic > Freshwater >... | reverse complement strand
GGCGCGGTAGCTGTCGCAGGCGGTCAGGCGGTCGGTCCATACCACCGTCCAGGTGGCGGTGGAGGATTCGCCGGCCACGGCGGCCGCGGCCTCTTCCGGATCGACGCCTTCCTGCGGGGTGATGCGGAACAGGCAGATCGTGTCCGTCTCCTTGGGCACGTAGTCGGGCATCCAATAGCCCATCTGCTTGTATTTCAGGACGCCTGCGCTGTAGCGCTTCTTGGCGTCGGTGATCTGGGTCGAGTCGCTCATCAATCGCTCCTGGGGTATGAAATTCCTGATGGGTTAAATATAAGAAATTAGCGAAATAAGGTAAATTCAAACTTTATTTGCTTTGAGTTAATCTATTACTTAATGAAGAACGCCACCTTTCGCCAACTCCGTGTGTTCAGCGAGGTCGCCCGCCAGCTCAGCTTCAGCAAGGCTGCGCTGGCCATGCACCTGACGCCGCCGGCCGTGACCATGCAGATCAAGGAACTCGAAAGCCACGTGGGCCTGCCCCTGTTCGAGCGCAGCGGCCGCCAGGTGGCGCTGACCACGGCGGGCGAGTACATGCTGGTCTACGCGCGCAAGATCCTGGCCACGCTCAAGGACGCCGAAGACGCCGCCGCACGCCTGCAGAAGCTGGAGATCGGGACGCTGACCATCGGCATGGTCAGCACGGCCAAGTACTTCCTGCCGCGCCTGCTGGCCGAGTTCCAGCGCGAGCACGAGGGCATCGAGGTGCGCCTGATCGTCGGCAACCGGGAGCAGCTGCTCAAGATGCTGCAGGGCAACGAGGTGGACATCGCCATCATGGGCCGCCCTCCGAAGGAGATGGCCACACGCGCCGAGCCCTTTGCCGCCCACCCGCACGTCTTCGTGGCGCCGGTGGACCACCCGCTGCTCAAGCGCGGCCACCTGGATGTGCCGTCGCTGCAGCCCTACAGCTTCATCGTGCGCGAGCAGGGCTCGGGCACGCGCGCGGCCATGGAAAAGTTTTTCGGCGATGCGAACTTCGATCCCAAGGTCACGATGGAGATGTCGAGCAACGAAACCATCAAGCAGGCCGTCATGGCCGGCATGGGCCTGAGCTTTCTCTCGCTGCACACCATCGGCCTGGAGCTGGACAACCAGCTGGTGGCCATCCTCGACGTCCAGGGCGCGCCGGTCGTGCGCGCCTGGAACGTGGTGCACACCCTGTCCAAGCTGCTGTCGCCGCCGGCCGAGGCCTTCCGCTACTTCATCCTGGAACGCGGCGAAGTCTTCCTGGCCGAGCAGTACGGCCGCCACATCCGCATGGCACCGCTGGGCGCCAGCTGAACCCGATTCATCAACAAATATAATGTTTGCTTAAGCAAATATCAGCATTTGCTGATTTGATCTCATGCGCAACTACACGCTCAAGCAACTGCAGACTTTCATCGAGGTCGCCCGAGAAAAGTCCGTCTCCCGAGCGGCCGAACGCCTGTTTGTCACGCAGCCCGCCGTATCCATGCAGATCCGTCAGCTGGAGGAAGCCTTCGGCCTTTCGCTGATAGAACCGGTCGGCCGTAACATCCAGCTCACGCATGCCGGCCTGGAGTTCCTGACCCATGCCATCGCCGCCCTGGGCAAGCTCAAGGACCTGGAAGCCAGCATGGCCGAGCACGTGGGCGCCAAGAAAGGCCGCATCGAGCTAGGCATCGTCAGCACCGCCAAGTACTTCGTGCCCATGCTGCTGGTGCGCTTCACCAAGCTGATGCCCGGCATCGACATCGCCCTGCACATCGACAACCGCGACAACATCCTGGGCATGCTCTCGCGCAACGAGCTGGACCTGGTGGTCATGGGGCGCGCCCCGGCCAACCTCGACTGCGAGGCCACGCCTTTCGCCAGCAATCCCCTGGGCATCGTGGCCCCGCCGGACCACCCGCTGGTGCGCCGCAAGCGCATGGCATTCGACATCCTCAAGGACCACCCCTTTGTCGTGCGCGAGCAAGGCTCGGGCACACGTGCGGCCATGGAGCGCCTGTTCGAGCAGTACGAGATGCCGATCAAGGTGGCCATGGAGATGCCAAGCAACGAGACCATCAAGCAGGCCGTGATGGCCGGCATGGGCCTGGCCTTCCTCTCCATGCGCACGGTGCGCCACGAACTGGCGGCCGGCCACCTGGCCCTGCTGGACATCAGCGGCATGCCCATCGTCGGCAAGTGGTACGTCACCCACCTGAGCCAGAAAAAACTTTCGCCCGCGGCGCAATCGTTCAAGAAATTCCTGATCGAGCAGGCCGAACCGCTGATCGACTCCTGGGCCTGAACAGCTGCGTTGCGCCCGTCGCTCAGGCGGCCTGCAACAGGCGTTGCGGTTCGTGCAGGCGGTAGACGCGGCCGTGCTTGTCCAGCGGCTCGATCACCGCTTCGCGTACCAGGCGGCTGACCTCGCGGCTCACGGTTTCCAGCTTCAGGTCCAGCATGGCGCCCATATCGTCACGCGCGAACAGGGTGACGGTGTGGCCGTCGGTCGGACTGCGCATCTTGAGGATGAAGTTGGAGACGCGCTGGCGCGCCGTGCCAAAGTTCAGATCGGCCAGCCAGTCATCGGCGTCCTTGAGCGCCGCCTGCCATTTCTGCATCAGACGAAGGTGCAGACGCGGGCTGCTCGCGCCCAGGGTGTGGATCACCTCCAGCGGGATGCGACAGACGGCGATCCCGGTCAGTGCCACGGCATCACAGTCGAAATGTCCGCCGCCCAGCGCCTCCAGCCCCGCCACATCACCCGGGCGCAGCACGCGCACGATGCGCTGGCGTCCGTCGGACGTCACCCGCACCAGCTTGATCATGCCGCGGCGCAGCGTGTAAATCCCCTGGGCCCGCGATCCCTCGTTGTACAGCGCCTCACCGGCGGCGAATTCGAGATCGTCGATCGGCGCATGGATCATGCCGAAATCCTGCTCGTTCAGATCGGCGAACAGCACCATGTCGCGGATGCCGCAGCTGCGGCAGTCGGAGGTGCCGCGCCAGGCGGATTCGGTTTTGATCGGAATCATGGCTGCATCAGGGATGGGGTCGCCCCAGGATACCCCCAAGTGTATAGTGGACCTTCCCATCCTGTCCGGATCGCCACCAGAACCCGACACCGCATGTGTGAACTGCTTGCCATCTCCAGCCGGCAGGCCACCCGCCTGAGCTTCTCGCTCGCGGCCCTGGCCAGCCACAGCACACCCGGCCACAGCGCGCGCGACGGCTGGGGAGTGGCCTGGTACGAAGACCGCGAGGTGGTGCTGCACCGGGAAGCCGGCCCGGCCAGCGACAGCCCCCTGGCCAGGCAACTCGCCAACGCAGGGCCGCCCACCACACTGGCCATCGCATACATCCGTCATGCCACCCGTGGCGCCCGCACGCTGGCCAACACCCAGCCCTTCGTGCGCGAACTCGGCGGCCGCAGCCATGTCTTTGCCCACAATGGCGATCTGCCCGGCCTGGCCGCTGACCCGCGCTACACCCCCGGACATTTCCAACCCGTCGGCGACACCGACTCCGAACAGGCTTTTTGCGCTCTGCTGGCGCGGCTGGCCCCCCTGTGGCAGCAAGGCACGCCCGGACTGCAGGAGCGGCTCGACGCCGTCGCAGGCCTGGCAGCCGAACTGCACGCTTACGGACCGGCCAATTTCCTCTACGCCGATGGCGATGCCTTGTTTGCCCACGGCCACCGTCGCATCCAGGCCGACGGACGCATCGCGCCGCCAGGTCTGCACTGGCTGCAACGCAGCTGCGCACAGGAGAGCGAGCCGCTGCTGGCCGATGGCGTCTGCGTGGGCTGTGGCTACCAAAAGGTGCTGCTGCTGGCCAGCGTACCGCTGAGCAAGGAGCCCTGGCAGGCGCTGGCCGAGGGGGAAACCGTGGCCGTGCGCGACGGCGAGCTGCTGGCACGCCGCCGGGCCTGAGGGCCCGCCCCGATGGCGCGGCCCTGGTCAGGCGCTAAGATCATCGGCATGAATCCGCAACGCAGACACTTGGTCGCCGGCAGCGCGCTTTTCGCCGGCAGCCTGGCCTTGGGCCAGTCCGCACTGGGACAGCCTGTCGCCGCCCCCTCCTCGCCTGGCGTCGAGGCCAAGGCCGGTTCCCTGCCCGCACCGGGCACGCCATTGCGCCTGCCCGAGGTCGCGCTGTTCGATGGCACGGTGTTCCGCCCGGCCCAGGCCGAAGGGCAGGTGCTCGCGGTCTACTGGTGGGCCAGCACCTGCCCCTTCTGCGCGCTGCAAAGCCCCGAGATGCAGAAGCTCTGGGAGTCGCAGCGCGCCCTGGGTGGCAAAGGCCTGCAGTTGCTCACCCTGTCGATCGACCGCCGACCCGAAGACGCACAGACCTATCTGCAGAAAAAAGGCTATACCTTCCCTGCAGGCTTCGTCACGCCGGAGATCCATCGCGTTCTCCCGAAGCCCAGAGGCCTGCCCATCACCCTGATCCGCGGGCGCGACGGCCGCGTGCTGCAGGCCGAAAAAGGCCAGCTCTTCCCGGAAGACGTGGAACTGCTGGCACGCTGGGCCGCTTGAGCGACAAAAATACAAGGGGAGACACATGGGTGCATCACTGGACGGCAAGCTGGTCGTCGCCATTTCCTCGCGGGCCCTGTTCGACTTCGAGGAAGAGAACAAGGTCTTCGAGCACGGCCACGGCCCGCACAAGGACCGCGCCTACATGAAACTGCAGCTGGACAAGCTCGATGTTCCGGCCAAGCCCGGCGTGGCCTACTCCATGGTGCAGAAGTTGCTGGCCTTCAACGACAGCAACGCCCAGCGCGTGGAGGTGGTCATCCTCTCGCGCAACGACCCGGTCTCGGGCATGCGCGTGTTCCGCTCGGCCCAGCACTACGGCCTGCCCATCGAGCGCGGCAGCTTCACGCGCGGCCAGTCGCCCTGGCGCTACCTCAAGCCCCTGCATGCCAACCTCTTCCTCTCGGCCAACCCCGACGACGTGCGCGCCGCGCTGGCTCAGGGTTTCCCGGCCGCCACGGTGGCCACGCATTCGGTGCGTGCCCAGGACAACCACCCGCATGAAGTGCGCATCGCCTTCGACGGCGACGCCGTGCTCTTCAGCGACGAGGCCGAACGCGTGTTCCAGGCCGAAGGCCTGAACGCCTTCCAGCAGCACGAGCGCGACAAGGCGCACCAGCCGTTGCTGGCCGGTCCCTTCAAGCCCCTGCTGGCCGCGCTGCACCGCTTGCAGCAGGAAGGCACGCCCACCATGCGCATCCGCACCGCGCTGGTGAC
>Ga0066443_100561_pt1 | contig 5329 bp, 5 predicted proteins | sample LakWasMet63_LOW9_2_FD_59531 | JGI IMG/M metagenome (GOLD analysis project Ga0066443, IMG submission 59531) | Freshwater sediment methanotrophic microbial communities from Lake Washington under simulated oxygen tension - Sediment Metagenome 63_LOW9 | ecosystem: Environmental > Aquatic > Freshwater >... | reverse complement strand
CGACATCAAGGTCGTGGCCCTGGGCACCGGCCAGGCGCTGGACATGGCGCGCCGCGGCGATGCCGACGTGGTCTTCGTGCACGACCAGGTGGCCGAAGAGAAATTCGTCGCCGACGGTTTTGGCCTCAAGCGCCAGGCCGTCATGTACAACGACTTCGTGCTGATCGGCCCCAAGGCCGATCCGGTGGCTACCCGCGGCAATGACATCGTGGCGGCGCTGAAAAAACTCGCCGCCGTCAACGGGGCCTTCATCTCGCGCAGCGACAAGAGCGGCACGCACGCCGCCGAACTCCGTTTCTGGAAAATGGCCGGCCTGGAGGCCAAGGGCAGCGGTTACAAGGAATGCGGCTGCGGCATGGGCCCGGCGCTCAACATCGCCGCTTCCAGCGGCGCCTACGTGCTGGCCGACCGCGGCACTTGGCTCAACTTCAAGAACCGCGCCGACCTGGCCGTGCTGGTCGAGGGCGACAAGCGCCTGTTCAACCAGTACGGCGTGATGGTGGTCAACCCCGCCAAGCACCCGCAGGTCAAGCTCAAGGAAGCGCAGGCTTTCGTCGACTGGATCGTCTCGTCCGCCGGCCAGAACGCCATCGCCGGCTACAAGATCGGCGGCGAACAGCTGTTCTTCCCCAACGCCGGCCAGTAAGCTGGGCGATGCCGCATGAAGCCCATCGCGTTCATCCTCGGCGCCGTCGCGCTGACGCTCACGGGCTGCGCCATGATTGAGCAGTCCGCCGCACCGCTGCCGGTCTACGCGGCCGGCAGCCTGCGCGAGGCCCTGACCGCCATCGCCGCCGACCATGAGGCGCGCAGCGGCCAGAAAGTTGCGCTGACCTTCGGTGCCTCGGGCCTGCTGCGCGAACGCATCGAGAAAGGCGAGGGCGCGGCGGTCTTCGCCTCGGCCGATACCGAGCATCCGCAGCGCCTGGCCGCGCGCGGGGGCTGGGCGCCGCCGCAGGTCTTCACGCGCAACAGCCTGTGCGCGCTGACCGCGGCCCACATCAGCGCCACGCCCGACACGCTGCTGGCCACCCTGCTGCGCGCGGATGTGCGCCTGGGCATCTCCACTCCCCGGGCCGACCCCTCGGGCGACTACGCCCTGCTGCTGTTCCGCAAGGCCGAAGCCGTGCGCGCCGGCAGCCAGGCCGCCCTGGAGACCAAGGCGCTCAAGCTCACCGGCGGCGCGGATTCACCCAAGCCTCCGCCCGGACGCGGCACCTATGCCTGGGTCATGGACGAGGGGCAGGCCGACGTGTTCCTGACCTATTGCACCAACGCCGTGGCCGCGCAGAAGGAAGTGCCACGCCTGAAAATCGTGCAGATCCCGCCCGAGTTGCAAGTGGGTGCCGCCTACGGCCTCACATCGCGCAGCGACGCACCGCCGGCCGCACGCGCTTTCGTGGCCTACGTGCTCTCCGAGCCGGGGCAGGCCGTGCTGCAGCGCTACGGCTTCGGCCGGCCATGAGAACCCTGCTGGTCCTGCTCGCCTGCTGGGCCGGCCTGGCCCAGGCGGCCGAGCCCGTGCGGCTGCAGGTCGGCGGCCTGGTGCAGCACAAGCTCGCACTCACCGCGCAGGATCTGCGGGCTTTGCCGCAGAAGGACTATACCGAGAAGCGCAGTGTCATTGTCGACGGCCGCGAGGTCACGCAGACGGTGCTCATGCGCGGCATTCCGCTGCGCGTACTGCTGGACCAGGCGGGCCTGGCCCCGGACCGCCACGCGGTGCGCCGCAGCTACGTGCTGCTCACCGCGCAGGACGGCTACCAGACGGTCTTCTCGTGGGGCGAGCTCTACAACAGCCGTGGGGGTGATGATGTGCTGGTGTTGCTCCAGCATGGTGACGACGACCTGCTCGCGCGTGACGGTTTCCCCTCGCTGCGCGCCCTGCAGGACATCCGCCCCGGCCCGCGCCATGTGCGCTGGCTTACTTCGGTCGACGTGCTGCTGGCGCCGAGCCGCTGACTCTCGTTAATCAATCCTGCCGGAACAGTTCGTGGATCTGCTTGCGCAGCCAGACGTGGGCTGAGTCTTTCTGGAAACGCCGGTGCCAGAACAGGTGCACGTCGATCACCGGTGACTTCATCGGGGTGTCGACGTAGCGCACCTCCCCGTGTTGCACGAAGAACGCCGCCAGGTCGCGCGGCACGGTGGCGATCAGGTCCGAAGTCTCGACGATGGGCAGCAGGCTCATGAAGTGCGAAAGCTCAACCACCACGCGCCGCTGGATGCCCCTGGCCTGCAGGAACTGCTCGAACACGTGTTCGCGGCCATCGGGCTTGACCACCGCGTGCGAGGCCTTGAGGAACTGCGCCAGCGTCAGCTTGCCCCGGCCCAGCGGGTGCCCCTTGCGCAGCAGGCAGACGTGCGAACTGCGGATCAGCCGCTGCTGGTAGAAGCCTGCTTTCTGCAGGTCGGGGAAATAACCGATGGCCAGTTCGGCCGCACCGGACTCCAGCGCCGAGGCTGCGGCGTGGCGCGGCATGGCCAGGGTCTTGAGATTGACCTGTGGCGCGTGCTCGGCCAGGTGGGCCAGCAGGCGCGGCAGGAAGTTCATCTCGGCGATATCCGGCGTCAGCAGGGTGTAGGCGCGCTGGCTGGTGGCCGGCTCGAAGGCCGAGGGCTGCAGGATCTCGGACTGGATGGTCAGCACGACCGGCCGGATCACCGCGCCCAGGCTCTCGGCGCGCGGTGTGGGGTTCATCAGAGCGCCGGCCCGCACGAACAGCGGGTCGTTGAAGAGCACGCGCAGGCGGGCCACGGCCGCGCTCATGGCTGGCTGGCTCAGGCCCAGGGCCTCGCCGGCGCGTGTCACGTTGCGATGCTGCAGCATGGCGTCGAACACCACCAGCAGGTTCAGGTCGACCGATCGTATATCCATACCGTGGATTCTATGTATTTATGGAATCGACTAGATCAATGGTGTGGCTCTCCCTAGACTCGCGTCCATCACTGAATTGATCCGCGTCAAGACGGGTCAGTCGCAAGAGGAGACATACAAGGTGCAGACACTCACGCTGGCCCAGGCGCAGCAGATCATTGCGGGCGCCCTGGTCCATTCGAAAACCGCCGGCCACAAGCCCATGGGCATCGCCGTGCTGGACGAGGCCGGCCACCTCAAGGCCTTTGCCCGCGAAGACGGCGCCAGCATGTTCCGCTTCGAGATTGCCCAGGGCAAGGCCTGGGGTGCGGTGGGCATGGGCACCTCCAGCCGCACGCTGGCGCAGCGCGCCAAGGACAACCCCAACTTCTTCGTCTCCCTGGCCGCCACGGCCGGCGGCAAGTTCCTGCCGCAGACCGGCGCCGTGCTCATCAAGAACGCCGCGGGTGAACTGCTGGGCGCCGTGGGCGCCAGCGGCGGCACCGGGGACGAGGACGAAGCCATCTGCATCGCCGGGGTGTTGTCGGCCGGCCTGGTGGCAGGGTGAGCATGCACTGCGGCTGTGGCGTGGATGTCCACGCCCACGTCATCCCCGGCGAGTTTCCCGCGTACCTGGGCGGCGCTGCGCCCAGCGGCTGGCCCTCCATGGCGCCGGCACAGGACTGTCATCACCGCTCGGTGATGATCGACGGCAAGAACTACCGCACAGTGTCCGACAAGTGCTGGACCACCTCGCGCCGCCTCGCCGATTTCGCCGACATGGGCCTGGAACTGCAGGCCATCTCGCCCATGCCCGAACTGCTGTCCTACTGGCTGGCGCCGGCCGCCGGCGCGCAGCTGGTGCGTTTCCTCAACGAGCAGATCGCCAGCATGGTGGCCGAGTCCGGCGGCCGCCTCATCGGCCTGGGCGCCGTGCCCTTGCAGGACATGGACCTGGCCATCCGCGAACTGAGCTACATCAAGACCTCCCTGGGCCTCAAGGGCGTGGAGATCGGCAGCAACATCAACGGCGTCGTCATGGGTGACCCGCGCTGGCTGCCATTTTTCGAAGCCTGTGCCGCGCTGGACCTGCCGGTTTTCGTGCATGCCTTGCGCCCGGCCGGCATGGACCGCCTGGTCGGCCCGCCGCCGCTGCAGCAGGTGCTGGCCTATCCCACCGACGTGGGCCTGGCTGCAGCCTCCGTGCTCACCGGCAACCTGCTGGCGCGTGTGCCCGGCCTGCGCCTGGCCTTCAGCCACGGCGGCGGCACGCTGGCCATGCTGCTGCCGCGCCTGCAGCAGGCCATGAGCGTCTTCCCAGCGCTGAAGGACAGCGTGCTGAAGTCACCCGCCGAGCAGGCGCGCGAACTCTATTACGACACCCTGGTGTTCGACGCTCCCACGCTGCAGCACCTGGTGCGCACCTTCGGCGCCAGCCAGCTCATGGTGGGCACCGACTACCCCTTCAACTTCCACGACGCCCGCCCGGTCGAGAGCATCCGCGCCGCCGGCTTTGACGAGACCATCATCGACCAGCTCACGCAGGCCAATGCCCGGCGTTTCCTGGGCCTTACGCCAGCTCTAAAAGGAACAACATGACCCATGCTTCCTCACGCGTGGCCGCCTTGCGCAGCGTGGCCCTGAACGTGCCCGACCTGCAGCAGGCCGAACAGTTCTATACCCAGATCTGGCACCTCAGCGTGGCCGCACGCACGGCCGACGCGCTCTACCTGCGCGGCACCGGCGCCGACCACCACCTGCTGGCCCTGCACCTCGCGCCGGGTCCGGCGCGCATCCGCAACGTGACGCTGCGCGCACGCAGCCGTGCGGCACTGGACGAGGTGGCGCAGTCTGTCGCCGCAGCCGGCGGTCGCGTACTCGAAGCCATCGCCCCCGTGCAGGAGCCCGGTGGGGGCACGGCCGTGACCGTGGCCGACCCCGATGGCCGCATCTTCCGTCTGGTGCACGGCGACACCCAACATGCCGATGCGCACGAAGCCAAGGACCGGCCCGTGCGCCTGGCCCACGCCGTGCTCAACAGCCACGACGTGGAAGCCACGCGTGCCTTCATGGAGCAGGTCTTCGATTTCTCGCTCTCGGACCGCACCCGCATCATGGCCTTCATGCGCTGCGGCGACGACCACCACAGCATTGCGCTGGGCGACACCGACAACGATGCGCTCAACCACATCGCCTTTCTCATGCCCGACCTGGAGTCCGTCATGCGCGGCGGTGGCCGCATGAAGGATGCGGGCTACGGCATCGAGTGGGGCCCGGGCCGCCACGGCCCCGGCGACAACGCCTTCAACTACTTCGTCGGTCCCTTCGACGTGGTCATCGAATACACGGCCGAGGTCGAGCAGATCGACGACAGCTACCAGGCCGGCCAGCCTTCGGACTGGACTTGGCCGCCCGGTCGCGTCGACCAGTGGGGCATCTCTTTGCCGCCCAGCGCACGCCTGAAGCAGGCGC
>Ga0066443_100553_pt1 | contig 5445 bp, 4 predicted proteins | sample LakWasMet63_LOW9_2_FD_59531 | JGI IMG/M metagenome (GOLD analysis project Ga0066443, IMG submission 59531) | Freshwater sediment methanotrophic microbial communities from Lake Washington under simulated oxygen tension - Sediment Metagenome 63_LOW9 | ecosystem: Environmental > Aquatic > Freshwater >... | reverse complement strand
GGTGTACGACAAGCCCATGGTGTATTACCCGCTGACCACGCTGATGCTGGCGGGCATGCGGGATATCCTGCTCATCAGCACGCCACAGGACACGCCGCGTTTCTCGCAATTGCTAGGTGATGGCAGCCAGTGGGGCCTGAACCTGCAATACGCCGTGCAGCCCAGCCCGGACGGGCTGGCGCAGGCCTTCATCATCGGTGAATCCTTTGTAGGCAACAGCCCGAGCGCGCTGGTGCTGGGCGACAACATCTACTACGGCCACGATTTCCACGGACTGCTGGGCGCGGCGGATGCCAAGACGAGCGGTGCCACAGTCTTTGCCTACCATGTGAACGACCCCGAGCGCTACGGCGTGGTGGCCTTCGATGCCCAGGGCAAGGCCAGCAGCATCGAGGAAAAACCCAAGGTTCCGAAGAGCAATTACGCTGTCACCGGCCTGTATTTCTACGACCAGCAGGTGGTGGACATTGCCAAGGCCGTCAAGCCCAGCGCCCGCGGTGAACTGGAGATCACGACGGTCAACCAGATGTATCTGGAGCGCGGTGGACTGAGCGTGCAGATGATGGGGCGTGGGTATGCCTGGCTGGATACCGGCACGCACGACAGCTTGCTGGAGGCCAGCCAGTTCATCGCCACGCTGGAGCACCGCCAGGGCCTGAAGATCGCCTGCCCGGAAGAGATTGCCTGGCGAAACGGCTGGATCGGCGATGAACAACTTGAGAGGCTGGCGCAGCCCTTGGCCAAGAATGGCTATGGCCAGTACTTGCTGCGCCTGTTGAAGGAAAAACGCCGTTCCTGAGACGGACCATTGATCGTGCTCGCCATCCCAACAGCCATTCCTGACGTCCTGATCATCGAACCCAAGGTGTTCGGTGATGCGCGTGGATTCTTTTTTGAGAGCTACAACGAGCGCGCATTTGCTCAAGCCAGCGGCCTGGAGTTGAATTTCGTACAGGACAACCACAGTCGCAGCGCCAAGGGTGTCTTGCGCGGCCTGCACTATCAGCTGAAGCAGGCTCAAGGCAAGCTGGTGCGGGTGGTGCGCGGCAGCGTTTTTGATGTGGCGGTGGACCTGCGCAAGAGCTCGCCCCATTTTGGCAAATGGGTCGGTGTGGAACTGACCGAGCACAACCACCGCCAGTTGTGGGTGCCTGCCGGTTTTGCACACGGCTTCCTGGTCACCAGCGAGTCGGCGGATTTTCTCTACAAGACCACCGACTACTACGCACCCGAGCACGAGCGCTGTATCGCGTGGAACGACCCGGCCATCGGCATCCAGTGGCCTTTGGAGGGTGCGCCGGTGCTGTCGGGCAAGGACCAGCAGGGACAGCTGCTGGCGCAGGCCGAGGTGTACGCATGAGTCCGGTGACCGTCATCCATCCCGTCATCCTCTGCGGCGGCAGCGGCACGCGGCTATGGCCCTTGTCGCGCAAGGCCTTTCCCAAGCAGTTCATCCCGCTGCTGGGTGACAAGTCGTTGCTGCAGCTCACGCTGGAGCGCGTGGCGCTGCTGGCCGCAGGCCAGTCCGAAGCCATCACCTGTGTGGCGGCCGAGGAGCACCGTTTCCTGGTCGCCGACGTGGCGACGCAGGCAGGCCTGAGCGTACGGCAGATCCTGGAGCCGCAGGCGAAAAACACCGCCGCGGCCATGGCCCTGGCCGCGCTCGCGGCCCCGGCCGACGCGCTGCTGCTGTTCTGCCCGGCCGACCACCACATCCCCGACGCACAGGCCTTCTGCGCCATGGTGCAGGGCGCGGCACCCGCAGCGCAGTCCGGCCGGCTGGTGACCTTCGGCGTGCTGCCGAGCTTCCCCAGCACGGCCTATGGCTACATCCAGAAGGGTGCGGCGGCCGATGCCGGCTTCGAGGTGGCCCGTTTCGTCGAGAAACCGGCGCAGGACAAGGCGCTTGAATTCCTGGCCAGCGGCCAGTATCTCTGGAATGCCGGCATCTTTCTGATGCGCGCACAAGGGCTGCTAGACGCGCTGCAAGCCCATGCGCCCGATATTCTGGATGTCTGCCGCCAGGCCATGCAGCAGCCGCAGCGCGACGGCCTTTTCCTGCGTCCCGACGCGCAGGTCTTCGCGAACTGTCGCAGCCAGTCCATAGACTATGCCGTGATGGAGCGCGCCCGCAACGTCAGTGTCTACCCCTTCGCCGGTGTCTGGAGCGACGTGGGCAGCTGGAATGCCGTGGCGCAACTGGCCGAGCCGGATGCCGACGGCAACCGCGCGGGAGGTGAGGTGCAGCATGCCCATCATCTGCGCGCCAAAGACACCTACATTCATGCCGGCGGCCAGCGTCCCGTGGTGGCCCTGGGCACCCAAGGCCTGTTGATCATCGATACCCCAGATGCCTTGCTGGTGGCCGATCCGTCCCAGGCCGAGGCCGTCAAGGACGTGGTGGCCAAGCTGGAAAAACTGGACGCGACCCAGGCCGTGCAGCACCGTCGCGTGGCGCGCCCCTGGGGCTGGTACGACAGCATCGACCTCGGTCCACGCCACCAGGTCAAGCGCATCATGGTCAAGCCCGGAGCCTCGCTCTCCCTGCAGAAACACCACCATCGCGCCGAGCACTGGGTGGTGGTCAGCGGCACGGCCGAGGTGACCAACGGCGACAAGGTCATGTTGCTGGGAGAGAACCAGAGCACCTACATTCCTATTGGTCAGGTGCATCGCTTGGCCAACCGGGGCTCGGTGCCGCTGGAGATCATCGAGGTGCAGAGTGGTGCGTACCTGGGAGAGGATGACATCGTCCGGTATGAGGATACCTACGGCAGAACACAGGGTGATGCCAGGAAGCAAGGATCGACATAAATGAATCTGGATAGGCAGAAGATCGCCGTCATTGGCCTGGGCTATGTGGGCCTGCCCCTGGCCGTGGAGTTCGGGAAGCGCTGCGAGGTCCTGGGTTTCGACATCAACGAGGCGCGTGTGGCCGAGTTGCAGGCAGGGCGCGACAGCACCCTGGAAGTGGCCTCCGATGAACTGGCCAACGCCCGGCATCTGCGGTATTCGACCGACCTGGAAGAACTGCGTGCTTGCAAGGTTTTCATCGTGACGGTCCCAACCCCGGTGGACCAAGCCAATCGCCCCGATATGACGCCGCTGGTCAAGGCCAGTGAGACGGTGGGAAGGGTCATGCCCAAAGGGGCCGTTGTGATCTATGAATCCACGGTGTATCCGGGGGCGACCGAAGAGGTCTGCGTGCCAGTGCTGGAAAAGTTTTCCGGCCTGAAGTTCAACCAGGGTTTTTTCTGCGGCTATAGCCCCGAGCGCATCAATCCCGGTGACAAGGTCAATACGCTGACCAAGATCAAGAAGATCACCAGCGGCAGCACGCCTGAGGTGGCCGATGCCGTCGACGCGCTGTACCGCGACATCATCACGGCCGGAACCCACAAGGCGAGCAGCATCAAGGTGGCCGAGGCCGCCAAGGTGATCGAAAACACCCAGCGCGACCTGAACATTGCGCTCATCAACGAGTTGTCGGTCATCTTCGCCCGCCTGGGCATCGACACGCTCGACGTGCTGGAGGCCGCGGGCAGCAAGTGGAACTTCCTTCCCTTCCGCCCGGGCCTGGTCGGCGGGCACTGCATCGGTGTGGACCCCTACTACCTGACACACAAGGCCGAGGAGGTGGGCTACCACCCGCAGGTGATTCTGGCCGGCCGTCGCATCAACGACAACATGGCGCGCTACGTGGCGCGCAACACCATCAAGCTTATGCTGCAGAACGGCCTGGACGTACCACGTTGCCGCGTGGGAGTGCTGGGCGTGACCTTCAAGGAAAACTGCCCCGACATCCGCAATAGCAAGGTGGTCGATATGGTGCGCGAATTCCAGGCCTGGGGTGTTGACGTCGTCGTCGCCGACCCCTGGGCCAGTGCCGAGGAGGTGCATCATGAGTATGGCCTGGCGCTCGGCGTGATCGACGCGGCTCATTCCGTGGACGCGCTCGTGGTGGCCGTCGGTCACAACCAGTACCGCCATGCCCGTCTGGAGGACTTGCGCGCACTGTGTCGCGGCAGCAAGCCCGTGTTGGCCGATGTGAAGAGCCTGTACGACCGCCATGCCGCGGCCGCGACCGGTTTCACCGTATTCAGACTGTGAGTCCGTCATGAACCACGTTCCGATCACCCATCGAAAGATCCGTTTCGCCCTGGTCGGCTGCGGCCGGATTTCCAAGAACCATTTCGATTCGATCCGCCAGCATGCCGACCATGCCGAACTGGTGGACGTCTGCGACATCGATCCGGTCGCCCTGCAGAAAGCCGTCCAGGCGACTGGCGCAGCGGGGCATGCCAGTCTGACGGCGCTGCTGCAGAAGACCACCGCTGACTGCATCATCCTGACCACGCCCAGCGGCATCCACCCGCAACAGGCCATCGAGGTGGCGCGTACGGGTCGCCATGTGCTCAGCGAAAAACCCATGGCTACCAAGTGGGAAGACGGCCTGCGCATGGTGCGTGCCTGTGAAGAGGCTGGCGTGCATCTTTTTGTCGTCAAGCAGAACCGCAAGAATGCGACGCTGCAACTGCTCAAGCAGGCTGTGAGCCAGAAACGCTTCGGCCAGATCTACATGGTCACCCTCAACGTCTTCTGGCAGCGCCCCCAGGTGGGCTACTACGACCAGGCCAAGTGGCGGGGCACCTGGGAGCTCGATGGTGGTGCCTTCATGAACCAGGCCAGCCATTACGTGGACCTGCTCGAGTGGTTGATCGGCCCCATCGATTCCCTGCATGCCTACACATCCACGCTGGCACGCGATATCGAGGCAGAAGACACGGGTGTGCTGAGCGTCAAGTGGCGCAATGGCGCCCTGGGTTCGCTCAACTGCACCATGCTGACCTATCCCAAGAACCTGGAAGGGTCCATCACCATCCTGGGCGAGAAGGGTACGGTGCGCGTGGGCGGCGTGGCGGTCAACGAGATCCAGGAATGGCAGTTCGCCGACAGCCGTCCCGAAGACGAGAAGATCAAGGCGGCCAGCTACGAGACCACCAGCGTTTACGGCTTCGGCCATCCGCTTTACTACGACAACGTCATCAAGACCCTGCGCGGCGAGGCGGAGCCCGACGTCGACGGCCGCGAGGGCCTGAAGTCCCTCGAAGTCCTGATCGCCGCCTACCGCTCCTCACGCGACGGCGTGCGTGTCGGTCTGCCGCTGGAGCTGTGAGCGTCATGAGTTACACGGTCCATCCCTCGGCCATCGTCGATACCGGCGCGCAGATCGGCGAAGGCAGCCGCATTTGGCACTGGGTGCATATCTGTTCGGGCGCACGCATCGGCCGTGCCTGCTCCTTCGGCCAGAACGTCTTCGTCGGCAACGACGTGGTCATCGGCAACAACGTCAAGGTCCAGAACAACGTCAGCGTGTATGACGCCGTGACGCTGGAAGACGATGTGTTCTGCGGCCCCAGCATGGTGTTCACCAACGTCTACAAC
>Ga0066443_100552_pt1 | contig 5450 bp, 5 predicted proteins | sample LakWasMet63_LOW9_2_FD_59531 | JGI IMG/M metagenome (GOLD analysis project Ga0066443, IMG submission 59531) | Freshwater sediment methanotrophic microbial communities from Lake Washington under simulated oxygen tension - Sediment Metagenome 63_LOW9 | ecosystem: Environmental > Aquatic > Freshwater >... | reverse complement strand
ACCTGCACGTGGGCCACGCCAAGAGCATCTGCCTGAACTTCGGCCTGGCGCGCGACTACGCCGGCGTGTGCCACCTGCGCTTTGACGACACCAACCCCGAAAAAGAAGACACCGAGTACGTCCACAGCATCATCGACGCCGTGAAATGGCTGGGCTTCGACTGGGCCCAGCCCGGCAACAGCCAGCCCTACCAGGCCAGCGACTACTTCGACTTCATGTACCGCGCCGCCGAAGCCTTGATCGAGGCCGGCCACGCCTACGTGGACGAACAGACGCCCGAGCAGATGCGCGCCAACCGGGGCGACTTCGGCAAGCCCGGCGTGGACAGCCCCTTCCGCACCCGCACCCCCGCCGAAAACCTGGCACGTTTTCGCGAGATGCGCGACGGCCAGCATGCGGATGGCGCTATGGTCTTGCGAGCAAAAATCGACATGGCCTCGCCCAACATCAACATGCGCGACCCGGCCATCTACCGCATCCGCCGCGCCACCCACCACAACACCGGCGACAAATGGTGCATCTACCCCATGTACACCTTCGCGCACCCCATCGAGGACGCGCTGGAGCAGATCACCCACAGCATCTGCACGCTGGAGTTTGAAGACCAGCGCCCCTTCTACGACTGGCTGATGGAGCGCCTGATCGAAGGCGGCCTGCTGGCATCGCCCCCGCCCAGGCAGTACGAATTTGCCCGCCTCAACCTCACCTACGTCATCACCAGCAAGCGCAAGCTGGCCACGCTGGTCAACGAAGGCAAAGTCAACGGCTGGGACGACCCCCGCATGCCAACAATAGTCGGCCTGCGCCGCCGGGGCTACACCCCCGCCGCCATCCAGACCTTTGCCGAACGCATCGGCGTCACCAAATCCGACAGCTGGATCGACTACAGCACCCTGGAAGGCTGCCTGCGCGAAGACCTGGAACTGAAGGCCCACCGGGGCATGGCCGTCATCAACCCCGTCAAACTGGTACTGACCAACTGGGACGAAGTGATGGGCGCCGGCCACCTGGAGCCCTGCAGCCTGCCCGCCCTGCCCCACCCGCCCGAAGGTGTCGAAAGCCCCGTGCGCCACTTCACCATCGGCAAGGAAGTGTGGATCGAGCGCGAAGACTTTGAAGAAGTACCCCCCAAGGGCTACAAACGCCTCTTCCCCGGCAACAAGGTGCGCCTGAAGGGCGGCTACGTCATCGAATGCACCGGCGCCAACAAGGACGCCAACGGAGTCATCACCGAAGTGCTGGCCACCGTGGTGCCCGACACCAAGAGCGGCACCCCCGGCGCCGACAGCGTGAAGGTGAAAGCCGCCATCACCTGGGTGGGCGTAGCCGACGGCGTGAACGCCGAAGTGCGCATGTACGACCGCCTGTTCAGCGACGCCCAGCCAGACGCGGGCGGCAAGGACTTCATCGAAAGCCTGAACCCGAACAGCCTGAAGGTGGTGACGGCCATCGTGGAGCCGTCATTGGCCAATGCCAAGCCGGATGACAAGTTCCAGTTTGAGCGGCACGGGTACTTTGTGGCGGACCGTATTGACCACAAAGCGGAGAAGCCGGTGTTTAACTTGGCGGTGGGGTTGAAGGATTCTTGGGGAAAGTAAATCCCCCAGATGGAAGAATAGCTAGCAGACGCCGAGTTCGATGAACATTTATTTTGCCATTTCTAATCCATAAAAAATCAACCCCAAATGGCACGAAAACCGCCTCATGACGAAAGAAAACTAATTCTTGCTGCCGACCAGCGACGTAAATACGGGGTGCGTCTAATATTTGAAGTCCTTCGGCCTCAGCACATCGACAGAATCGAAGGCATGTCTCTCTTATTGGAAGACGGGACAATTGCAGAGATTAGTGCAACGTCAATTCGGAGTACGGAGTCAGGCAAACGCTATGAAATCGCTACCGTCGGCTTTCCGAAGGCAAGTGAAGCAGAGGAAGCGGGTAATCGAATAGCTCAAGCACTTCTCCTCACATCCATAAGCTTAAATTTCGGCCTTCGCCTTAGATACGATTCGTACGAGCCATCCTCTGTTTACGACAGAACCGTCTCCGCTGGCATCACAACTTCTGGAGAGGCGTTTTCGTACTATCCAGCAGAGGTCTTTCTGGAAGAATTTTCGGCTGCTCATCGACTGCCGCCTGTAGATAGAAGACTGCTTTTGTCCATGGAGCTGTACTCGGCGTCAGCGCTTGAATCAAATGACAGGGCACAATTTGTCATGGCCGTATCTGCCCTAGAGCCCCTTGCTGCGCAGACTGAGCTCGGCGAGGATGCTGTCAAATCAATTGAAAAACTCGCAGAAGTTCTGGACGCAGAGACGCACCTCTCAGTTGATCTTCGAGCGTCACTACGACAAAGACTGCTTCATCTTAAACGGGAGTCCATTCGACAGGCACTGCGACGAGTCTGCGATCAATTTCTACCAGGAGAAAATGGTGCCTGGAAGAGGCTTGACGCAGCCTATGCGCTTAGAAGCGAACTTCTACATGAAGGCCGCCCGAACGATCTTGATATTCTTCTCTCACAAGAAACTGCGGTCGTATCCAATCTTCTTCGCAGGATATATGCGGAGGCAATGGGCATCCGACTAAAAGCGTCTGCTGTTGTCTAGCCCAAACTGCGTTTTTGGATCGGGACTTACTTTTTGCCTATCTCACTTCGAACTGGGTGGAGCGGGACACAGCGCGCAATGCATTGGCCCACGGCAACTTCACTGTGGACCTGGGCATCGTCTGGCAAACCGTGCGGAACGACCTGCCAGCGCTGCGGGCGCAAGTAGAAGCACTCTCGCTTTAGTCTGCTTTCATTTCGATAGCTGTCAGCGCTTATCCATCAAGCGCTAGATGCCGATTTGGTCTGTAACGGTGAATTGGCTCACCTTGGTGGCTCGCTCCGCGAGGAGTGCATCGGAAAACAACCTCGACTTCGAGCATCGCCACAAGACCATCGCTGACCGCTTTGGCCGCTACCCGTCCGCAACGCCGTACTGGGCCGCGCACCCACGCCAGAGGAGTAAGCGTTTTTGGGCGGGCCAGGGTCGTCGTTCTGATTCAGGCCCAAAACGCTAGGAATCGCCGCCCGCTGCATCGCCCGCGCAGCCCCCCCCACAGCCGCGCGCCTTACTGCTCGCCCAGCGGCTCGATCGACAAGACCCTGCTTGCCACCAAGTCCAGCGCGGGCTTGGTGTTGCCCTGCTTGTCGGTCCACACCTTGGGTGTGAGTGCGCCAGCCAGCGACACGGCGTCGCCATCGTCCAGGGCAAGCAGCGCGGCGCAGGCCTCTGGCGCGAAGGCAATGACATTGACGAGCACCGGGTCACCGTCCCCAGCCGACGCCCGCACCTTGGCCACCGCAAATTGCGTCGCGTTCTTGCCATCGCGCATCTCCGCCCTGCCCACCAACCTACCCGCCACGAGGCCATCAATCACATCATTTCCTTCGTTGTAAAGCCAACACCCTCCGAGCCTAATGGATCGGAGCGGCACCAGCGGCTGGCACGGTCGGAATTCACTGCCCGACGCTGCGTGTTTTGCGATACAAACACCGCCATGTCCGATGCCCCAACCCTGCCACCCTCCTTCGCTCTCAGCTACGGCCCGGTGCCGCCCGGCCCCGTGGCGGGCCCCTTGCGGTTGTTGCTGGTCAACGCCGAGGTGGTGGCGGTGCACACGGCCACGGGCGCGCATGTGGGTTCGCTCAAGAAGGTGGGCGGGGCATGGAAGTTCAAGGCCATGGGCTACGGCGCTGACGGTGGCATGGAGCCCGGCCACGGCCCGCTGACGGAGCAGCACAACATGCAGTTCGCCGCGCCCGATGCGGCAGAGGTGAGCGCGCGGCTGCTGGGGGCGCTGGCAGGCACACCAGGGTCATCGCCCTGATTCCTTGCGCTCCTTTTTGCTTCTATTTTTATAGCGGCTTACGCTTGCTTCTCAGGGGTTAGAGCCAGATTTGGCCTGAAAGACGAAACAGGCTCCGGGGGTTACGAGGATAATGCCCGACAGGATGAAAAAGTGATTCTCATATTTGACAAAATCGATGTTTTGAAAATAATGAGAAACAAATGCCATCACCCGCACCGCTTACCCCCGAGCAATGCGCCGCCCAACTTCAAGCCTTGGGCGCGCAGATTCGTGCCCAGCGCAAGGCACTGCGGCTGAGCGCAACGGTGACAGCCGAGGCAGCGGGGCTGTCGCGGGTGACGCTGCACCGCATCGAGAAGGGCGAGCCATCGGTCACCATGGGCGCGTGGTGCAACGCCATGGCGACGCTGAGCATGGGGCTGCAGGCAGTACCCGGCGCAGCCAGTGGAGCAAAGCCAACACCCGACCGCACCGGCTGGATTCCGGCCAGGGTGCCGCTGGCCGACTACCCGCAGTTGCGTGCGCTGGCTTGGCAGGTGCACGGCACCGACACGCTCACGCCCACAGAGGCATTGGGCATTTACGAGCGCAATGCGCGGCACCTCGACATGCAGGCCATGTCTGACGACGAACAGGCCCTGCTGCAGGCATTGCGGCTGGCCCTGTCGCCCAGCGCAGAAACCGACACAGGGGCCGGCGATGCAGTTTGAGCGCCCCCACCACCAGCGCATTGCGCATGTGCTGGTGGCACTGAACGGGGGCACGCTGCGCCAGCATGGCTGCCTGTTTGGTGGCGGCACCTGCATTGCACTTCGCTATGGCGAATACCGCGAGTCGGTGGACATTGATTTTTTGGTGTCTGACGCGGCGGGTTACCGCGAGCTGCGGCAACTGCTCACCGGCCCGCACGGGCTGGCCGCCATCGCCCACGCACACGCGCAGCCGCTGGTGGCATTGCGTGAGATACGGGCCGACCAGTACGGCATACGCACCCAGGTGCAGATGGATGGGCAGGCGATCAAACTGGAAATCGTGCGCGAGGCCCGCATTGCTTTGGAGCCCCCGGTGGCCGCCGACATGGTGTGCGGCGTGAGCACGCTGACGCGGCTGGACCTGGCCACCTCCAAGCTGCTGGCCAATTCCGACCGCCAGGCGGACGACGGTGTGTTCAGCCGCGATGTGATTGACCTGGCCATGATGGACCTGCCCCTGCCCGCGCTGCGGGCCGCGCTGGCCAAGGCGGCAGAGGCGTATGGCCCCTCGGTGGCGCGCGACCTGGGCAAGGCGATCGACCGGCTGCAGACCCGCACCGGCTGGCTGGAGCGCTGCATGCAGGCCATGGCGATGCAGATGCCCAAGGCGGTGTTGTGGCAAAAGGTGCGCGCCCTGCGGCGGGTTGTGCCCGAAGTGTGAGAAGGGCGCACAACCCCCATGCGCCGCCGCAAGCCCCACCACCACGTCTACGTGGTCGAACTCTCCAAGGACGTGCTGAACGAGCCGCGCTTTCGCCGCTGCAACCCGGGCTACATAGCCGGCAAGCCCTGCGTGTACGTGGGCATGACGGGGCTGGACCCGGATGTGCGGTTTGACAA
>Ga0066443_100539_pt1 | contig 5564 bp, 5 predicted proteins | sample LakWasMet63_LOW9_2_FD_59531 | JGI IMG/M metagenome (GOLD analysis project Ga0066443, IMG submission 59531) | Freshwater sediment methanotrophic microbial communities from Lake Washington under simulated oxygen tension - Sediment Metagenome 63_LOW9 | ecosystem: Environmental > Aquatic > Freshwater >... | reverse complement strand
GACTGAAAAATGCCGGTTGGCGTTGGGCGGGTAGAGAAAGAGGGTGACGATGGTATGGATACTGCCGTTGAAGTTGGGATCTCTTCGGTACTGCACGACAGTTTCCACGAGCTGGAACCCGCCCGGGCCACCCGCGGTCGCAGGGGCAACGAGAACAACGGGATTGACGTTGGCAATCCCGCCGAGCGGACCTGCGGGATTGACGGTCACCCGTTCAATGCTCCAGGGTGATGCACAGCCGAACATCGTCAGCGTGATGAACGACAGCGCACTGATGCGCAGCAGACGCATCGGGCCGGCGTCACACAACGAAAGCCGACTCCAGCCAACCATTGAATTCCAGTGCATGGAATGTTCCCCAGTTGATCCGCGTCTCACGGCTCCATGACGCGGTGTGCGTCATGAACGGCTCAGAGGTACGGGGCGCGGAGTTGAATCAGATGCCACCCGCCGCTTTTCTGAGTTGCTTGGCCCATTCTTGGGCAGGCGCATGGGTTTGACCATCCCACAAACGGGGGAGGTGACATTCGGCTTGGGGCTGGGGAAGAGGCGGGCCATCCATGAGCAGGCCCATGAGCGGACAAATATGTGTGAGTCACTGGTCTGGCGGAAGCGGTGACTGCTCAGTTAGTGTCCCAATTGGTTGCAGGGATAGTCATCTGAGCCTCAGCGCCAGTCGGAGAGGCATGTTTTAATTTAGCATGGAGTCTCATGACGTAGCAGATAATCTTACACATTAAGGATGGGCTGGAGGATGGGTAATAAAGCAATCGAACTAAGCGCCTTGGCAGTCAAGAACATCACAAGACGGGGCGCGACGTTCGTGGGTGGTGTTCCCGGGTTGGTGCTGTATGTCCACGCGAGCGGCGTTCGCAGCTGGATCCTCCGGTACAAGATCAGTAGCGTCCGTCGTGATATGGGTCTGGGTTCATATGAGGACGTGACGCTCGCGAATGCCCGTGCTGCAGCCCGTGAGGCGCGGGCCAAGATTTCGGCCGGCATTGATCCTATTCAGGAGCGTAAGGCCGCGAAAAGCGCCCTGGCCGCAGAGCTGGATAGGGCGCTGACTTTCAGTGAATGTGCGACGAAGTACATCGACGCTCACGAGGGGAGTTGGCGTAATGACAAGCACGTAAAGCAGTGGCGCACCACCATCGAGCGCTATGCGAACCCGGTTATGGGGAAGATGCTGGTCCGTGATGTTGGATTGCCACAGGTTCTTAAGGTGCTTGAGCCCATCTGGCGCACGAAGACCGAAACAGCTTCACGCCTCCGAGGCCGGCTGGAGTCAGTTCTTGACTGGGCCACGGTACGGGAATATCGAACCGGCCCGAATCCTGCACGGTGGAAGGGGCATCTGGATAACCTGCTTGCCGAGCCCGGCAAGATCGCCAAGACCAATCACCATCGGGCTCTGGCCTTCGAGGAAATGCCGAAGTTCATGAAAGCGCTTCGTGGGCAGGAAGGTGCCGGGGCGAAGGCGCTGGAGTTCGCTATCCTGACAGCCGCGAGATCGGGTGAGGTGCGAGGCGCGACGTTTAGTGAGTTCGATCTTGACGCGGCGATCTGGACCGTGCCAGCCGACCGTATGAAGGCGGGCAAGGAGCACCGGGTGCCTCTGTCTAAGGCCGCGCTAGCGGTCGTGAAGGCGCAGCAGAAGATCGCGGTTAATCAGTTTGTCTTTCCCAGCCCTCGCGCAGCGATGCTAAGTGACATGACGCTGACAGCGGTACTGCGGCGTATGGAAGTGGATGCCGTGCCTCACGGGTTCCGTTCGACCTTCAGGGATTGGGCGGCTGAGAAGACGGACTATCCGAATGAGATGGCCGAGATGGCGCTGGCGCACACCATTAGCGATAAAGTGGAGGCAGCGTATCGACGGGGCGACCTCCTGGAGAAGCGGCGGAAGATGATGCAGGATTGGGCTTACTTCTGCGCATGATCCAGCCGACGTTGTTTACTGCCCAGACCACATCTATGGCCTCAAGAGGCGAACTTTGCAGTTAAAGTAGCCGGCGAGGAGGATTGCTGAATGTCATTTCTTACACCGCTGCGGTATCCAGGCGGCAAAGGGCGAATGGGCCCGTGGATCGCGGAGTTATTGCGGCACAACAATATTAGTGGTGGCTGGTATGTTGAGCCGTATGCGGGTGGATGTGGAGCTGCAATATTTCTTCTCACACATGGGTACGTCGATCGAATAGTTATCAACGATGCCGACCCGGTGATCTTCTCCTTTTGGAAGGCGGTAACGGAGCAAACCGACGAGCTAATCGCGAAAATCAAGGCTACGCGGGTTTCGATGACGGCTTGGCGTACTCAGCGTGAAGTTCTATCGGCTGTGCAAGAACATTCTCAGCTCGATGTAGCTTTCGCTGCATTCTTTCTCAACCGAACGAACCGGTCAGGCATCCTTGCGGGTGGTGTCATTGGAGGGAAAGCTCAAAGCGGTGAATGGAAACTTGGTGCGAGATATAACAAGGCAGATCTGATTGAGCGAATTCGAGCTATCGGAAAACTCTCAAAACGCATCAGCGTGTATGGGCTTGATGCACTTGAACTGCTTGACATTGTCGAGCCCCAGCTACCGAAGAAAAGCCTCATCTATCTCGATCCTCCCTACTTTCAGAAAGGCGCTCAACTCTATCGTAATTTCTATGAGCCAGACGATCACGCAGTGATTGCCAAGCGCGTTGCTGAGCTGGAGGTTCCCGTTATCGTGACTTACGATAACGCGCAAGAAATCAGTGACCTTTATCGTTCGCTTAGTCAGGTCGAGTTTTCCCTGAAATATTCGACGCATCTTGCGCGACCACAGGCGACTGAACTTTTGATCTACAAGAATCTTAACCTGCAGTCCGCCCCTGAATTGACTCGTGGACGCACATTAGGCCCAGCACGCTCTTACAAAGCAACCAATGTTGTCCCACAAGGTGTTCACGAATTGGCGGTCTAGGTTGTGCGTACTGCGATGCACCATTTTCTGCAGTGTTTCGATCTCGATCATAGCCCCGCTGGGGTTGCAGAGACGTTTAACCATATCCTCTTCGGATTCAGTTAGCTTTCCGTTGGACAGCATATGCTGAGCTGATTTTTTGATGTTCTTAGCTAACGATTTCTCTTCGGGAAGTCTGTTTTTCTTGCGGTAGTGATGATCGCTCACTTCGATTAGGGCGCGCGTGAGCATTGTGGCAGCAAGGGGGAATTTGCTGAGATCCAGAGCTCGAAGCTCTGCTATCAGTGTTTGTTCCTTGGGGTGTCCAGTGGTCGGAATGGCAATGCCAGGAGAGCGCGTTCCAAATACCTTTTTTCGATCTGCTGCAGATGTTGCAGGTGTGGCGGCGGCTCGTGTAGGGCCACTCGTAGTGGCGGCCGCTGTTGGCCGCGAGGTGCTTCCACCTGAGCCACTGGTGGCTGGTGCGGACACTGCCGGTGTCGATGGAGTTGAAGACGGCGAGCTGCTGGGGGATGTAGCTAACGCCGGTGGAGCGGGCGGGGGAAGACCGGCAAGAGATCGAACCTCATCGATGTATTGCCTTGCCTGTTCAGGAGTAAATACCTCGTTGACGCTTTTCCCACGGCCGAAGTCGCCAACTACTTTGGTCGTCATTTGTTGGACGGTAGCCTGCGGCAGGTTGAGTTTTAATTCGTCATTGGTATCAATGTCGAATCCAAGCATTTGAAGATTTTCCAACGTGAAGAAGCGCTGTAGGGTGGAAATTGGGAAATCATCGTCTACGAAGATCCCACGTCCCTCAGCCCAGAGAGCGTACTGCCCAGGCCTTTTGTATTCAGCTGTATGGCCATGATTCAGCAGGTACAAGGTACGAAGATAAGCCGACCATCCCATTTGTCCGGCACCGCCCATTTCCCCTTGATGCCGCGAGAGCACCTCGCGAATCATGGCTTCATCGTTATCTGTAACTGTGAGGTCAACGTGGGAGGGGAAGTTTTTGTGTGCTGCCGCAATCTTTGAGATCCTTTGCACCAACTCCGGTTCAGGACATGTCTCGGGCTTATTTAACAGCTTGAGTGCGGTGATGCGGCGATTTCCATCTTTGACTATATAAGTGCCGTCATTGTTCGGAGAGGCAAGGATGGGCATCGTAGTGAGACCGTCTTGGGCAATGCTTTCACAGATTGCCAAGAATTGCTCTCTTTTACGGAGTATCCGGCGAATGCAGTCGTTCTGATCTGCACCAGCTCGGATGCGTGCGTTCTGGACATCCAACAAGATGTCTTCAACAGCCACATTTGCCACCACCCTGAAATCGCTGCGCGCCATGAGTCTCTCCCTTTTTGTGCGGAGTGTAACTGGCTCAAGTCGATGCAGTGCCGAAAGCAGGTGTACATGGCACCGCTTACGCGATGGGTAAAACGCCGGTATTGGCTATCGCGGGTCAACTCGTTCTTCGGCTGCGGTGACGAGCGCGGAAGCGCCCCGCGTCGGCTTTTTCTGGGGAATCCCTGCCTTTGACGGGCCGTGGCGATTGCTGGCCGACAAGACGCCCATCGCACAGGCCGAGCCATATGGCAAAGGCCTGACTCACGGGGAAGGCCTTAGGTCAGGCTGAACTCGGCGAGAAGTGGTGACCTACTGAGGGGCATATGAATTCGGTCTTGTGACGGATGAGGTGCTGTTTTGACCATGGGAATTCCGTCGTCGTTAATGCCTCCACGCGTCCGAAGGTCGTTTCTAAGCCTAAAAGTCATGCGCATTGCTCATGACGAAAAGGCGTGGGCCGAATAGGTAAGTCCCCCCCTCAGTATTTCAGCACTCGAATGGGCTAGACCGGGCACATACGCCATTTCTGAGGATGCGGACGTAGGGGGGTACTGGATGAAACTCACGCACGATTTGCCGCGCTAGATTTTCGTCCCAGAGGCATTTGCCTAATTAATGAGCGTTTTCTGCGTCCTGAGTGGGGGGTGTTTCGTCCTTGCCTGCTGAAAATTTGCGCAAAAGGATCAAGAAATATAGGGGTTAACCCTTGGTTTTGAGGATTTTCACGAATCGCCAAAGGGCGCATCGCCGCTGCCAGCCGTCGGTTATTACGGGGGCGCGATCTTGCTCTCCCGTAGTTAGGAAACTTATGACTACTTCTACGGCAAATCAAACTGGGGTCGAACAATCGATACCCGCGTATATCCGGCAACGAGAACTTATGACTCTCCTGCCGTTTTCCCGATCCACGCTATGGCGCAAGGTCAAGAACGGAACCTTTGTGCGTCCAGTCCAGCTTTCGTCTCGGATCATCGCTTGGAACCGCACCCAGGTCCTTGCCTGGCTGGAAGCGAAAGGAGGTGAGCAATGAGTCTTGCCGAAATCCTGAGTGCGCTTACCGAAATCTGGGAGCGCGTGGACGCGTCTGACAGCCCAGCTGTGACGGAATTTGAATGTTGTCGAGAAGTCCAGTTCCTCTACGCAGGCCTGGACAAAATCTTGATGAGTCCGGCAGTCGCTGGCGCGGGTGCTCAAGGAGGGGGTGACCATGAAGGCATTTGATCAATCCCGCCTTCCCAACCCGATGGCCTACTTCGAGGGCCAAGGGCTCAAGCTGCTT
>Ga0066443_100519_pt1 | contig 5730 bp, 4 predicted proteins | sample LakWasMet63_LOW9_2_FD_59531 | JGI IMG/M metagenome (GOLD analysis project Ga0066443, IMG submission 59531) | Freshwater sediment methanotrophic microbial communities from Lake Washington under simulated oxygen tension - Sediment Metagenome 63_LOW9 | ecosystem: Environmental > Aquatic > Freshwater >... | reverse complement strand
GTGGCCCGCAACCGCTACATCAAGGCCGTGCAGGAGTACAACGTGGCCGTGCGCAGCTTCCCCACCAACCTGACGGCCATGATTTTTGGCTACTCGGTCAAGCCCAGCTTCACGGTCACCGATGAAAAAGAGCTGGCCACGCCGCCGAAGGTGGATTTTGGTGGCCCGGCCAAGAAGCCCGAGGCCGCACGTTGAACGCTGCTGCGCCAGGCCTGCGGGCGCTTAGGCGCGGGGCCAGCGCGCTGATGGGCCTGCTGTGGCTGGTGGCGCTGCCCCTGGGGGTGGCGCACGCGGCCGATGAGCTGATCCCCGTTCCCCCCCTGCAGGCCCTGGTGACCGACCTCACCGCGACCCTGACACCCGAGCAGCGGGCGGGCCTGGAGAGCCGGCTGCGGGCGTTTGACGAACGCAAGGGCAGCCAGCTGGCGGTGCTAATCGTGCCCACGACCCAGCCCGAGGCCATCGAGCAATATGCGATCCGCGTTGTCGAGCAGTGGAAGCTCGGGCGCAAGAAGGTGGACGACGGGGTGCTGCTGCTCGTGGCCAAGAATGACCGCAGCGTGCGCATCGAGGTGGGTTACGGCCTGGAAGGCGTGCTGAGCGACGCCATCACCAAGCGCATCATCAACGACCTCATCGTGCCCCGCTTCAAGCAGGGTGACTTCTTCGGCGGCATCGACGCCAGCGTCGAGCAGATGATCAAGCTGATCGACGGCGAGGCGTTGCCGGCGCCAGCCGGGCGCGCGGGCGATGCGTCCTTCGACCTCGGCGGCATGGCCCCGGTGCTGCTGATGATCGCCGTGGTGGCGGGCGGTGTCTTGCGCGCGGTGCTGGGGCGCCTGCCGGGTGCCGCCGTGACGGCGGGCATCCTGGGGCTGATCATCTGGTTCCTGTCCGGTGTTTTCCTCATCGCCCTGCTCGGCGCCGTGATCGGCTTCGTCGTCACCCTGCTGGGTGGGGGCTCCTTCCTGCGCGGCGGCATGGGTGGCAGCCATCGCGGCGGCGGCTTTGGGGGCGGCTTCGGCGGCGGTGGTTTCAGGGGCGGCGGGGGTGGCGGTTTCGGCGGGGGCGGCTCCTCGGGGCGGTGGTAATGATGAGCCTGCAACGCTGGACCCGACACCTGCTGACGCCGGACTGGAGCGTGCGACGCGCCTTTCCGCGCGCGACCATGACGGCCATCGCCGAGGCGATCCGCGCGGCGGAGAGCGAACATGGCGGGGAGATCCGCTTCGCGGTGGAAGCTGCGCTGGAGCCCGGGACCCTGATGCGCGGCATGACCCCGCGCGAAAGGGCCATCGACGTGTTTTCCGAGCTGCGGGTCTGGGACACCCAGCACAACAATGGCGTGCTGATCTATGTGCTGCTGGCGGACCATGCGGTGGAGATCGTCGCCGACCGCGGCATCCACGCGCACGAAGGCACGGACACCTGGAGCGCCATCTGCCGGCAGATCGAGGCGGCCTTCGGGCAGGCCGACTACCGCAGCGGCGCGCTGCTGGGTGTAGCAGCGGTGGCACGGGCCTTGAAGAAGCACTTCCCCCAGCGCGGCGGACACCCGAATGAATTGCCGGACGAACCGGCCGTGCTGTCCTGAGCTTGTCGAAGGGCGGCACGGGACTTCCATGATCCCACCTCAGATGCCGGATAGACGAAACAGGCGCTTTACCCAACGGTCCCCACTCGGTCAGTTTCTTGCGCTTGTGGGGGAGTCCATATAGGAAGGATTAGGCCGCACTCGCTGCGAACCTTTGTAGGGCTCGATTGAGCCACGACAGGCCGATGACTGGCAATACCGCTGCAAACTTGATGTTGCCTCGGAAAGCAATGGCTAAGAACAGCGCGACCACGACAGCGGTGAGCAACACGCCTGATGCCAATAGAACCTTGCGCCGTGGCCCAACGGTTGCGACGAAACCACCCGGAAGAGCCACCGTGGCAACAAGACCGACAAGCAGTATTGCTACGAAGAGACTCGCCTCGCCGAAGCTTTGGTAGCTGCGAAGCACCCACCACTGCTCCGTGAAAGCCGCAAGACCGGCCACGAGTAGCCAGATATTGGCCCCAATGATTAGACGATTGGCGAGGGGCTTTCTTAGAAACAGGATGAAAAGCTCGATGGCCGCAACGCAGGCCCCGAGCTTGAATGCGGCTACAAACCGCTCATCGGTGGGTGCTCCTTGGGCAAAGGCGTATGCAGCAAAGACCGCCAGTGCAAAGAAGCCTAGAAGGTACTCAATGACCGCAATGGCAATGCGCTTCACTTGTGCGGCCTCAACGTTGAAGGCCAGGGGCGGCCGCAGGCTGTCGCCCCTGGGCCGACCAGTTAAAAGACGAGTGGCTACGCATGCCCGATACCAAGAGCAGCGAACACAACACCAATAAACACAGCACAGCACAGGGACCAGCCCAAATTGGACAAGAACGCCTTGCGATGAATGTTGCCTTGCTCAGAGAAGAATTGCGGCGCAAAGGGTGCCAAGAAAGGCAGCAAATTCGCCCCAAGCCGATGCTGCTCACTGCGGTAGTGGTTCAGCATCATGACAAATTGGTAGGCGGCACGTAGAAAGAAGAATATGGCTGGCACAAACGCGATGATCGCGAGAACGGCTGCCGCAATCTTGATGTAGTGCTCCACGTTTCGCGCCTTTTAACTTGATATAGGCCGCAAACCTGTCGGCATAACAAAGTTCATGTTTCCTCCCGTCCTATGTTGTAACCGCCTGATTTATATCAGCGTTCTTCGGTTTCGCCCAGTCAACCAGCCCATGAACAAGGCCGCGACACCACACAAAATATCCAGGCGATACAAGGACTTGCCGGCGTCTGCTCTTTTATGCGGGGCATGAACAGCGCCGTCAAACACGGCGCCACCGTGCGCGCGGCTGGCTGCCCGGTGGCTATTGAGATTTCCCCAATCACGACAAACACGCCATCCATTTGCCCTGAGTTCAGCCCGAACGGGAGGGCGTCATGAATTACGAAAACATCAATAGAAGCGGTGCGCCAGCGTCACCCTCAGGCTGCGCGGCTCCGCAGGATGCAGATGCCGGTCATCGACGGCGGCGGCCTCGCCGGCCAGCTGCGATTGGTACCAATACTCGATGTCGTTGCTGCGCCGGTCCAGCAGGTTATAGACGTCCAGCGTGAGCTGCGTGCGCGAACTCAGCCGGTATCCAACGCGCAGGTTGAGCAGCACCGAATCGCTGGAGCGCACGCTGTCGTCTTCCACCAGCGGGCGGGCGCCCACATAGCGCAGGCGCAGCGCGCCGGACCAGGGGCCCAGCGCATCGACCGTGATGCCCAGATTGGCCGTGCTGCCAGCAGCGCCGGGCACAAACGGCCCCGCCGCAGCCGTGTCGGTGAAGCGGGCCTGCGACCAGGCCAGGTCCGCGTCCAGCGCCAGCCAGCGGCTCACCAGATAACGGTTGCCCCACTCCAGCCCCCAGCGGCGCGAGGGGCGAGACGGCTCGGTGGTGCCGGCGTCGCCCACGAACAGCAGTTCCGAATCCAGCTCCAGCTGCCACAGGGCCAGCGTGGTCTGCCAGCCCGTCAGCGGCTCGCTGCGCAGCCCGGCTTCGGCGCCGCGCGTGCGCACCAGGGGGCGCACCTTCTCGGCGGTCGTGCCCGGGTTGGCCGGGTCCACGGTGATGGTGGCGCCACGTGCGTCGTTGGAATGAAAACCGTGGCCGTAGTTGGCGTAGAGCTCGGTGCGCAGCGCGGCTGCGTAGATGAGGGCGAGTTTGGGGCTCAGCAGCTGGTCGCCGGTGCTGCCGGAATTGGCGCCCAGGCTGGAATCCACGCGGATGCCCACCATGTCGGCGCGCAGGCCCGTGATGCTGCGCAGCTGCGGCGTCCAGCGCACTTCGGTCTGCGCCCACAGCCCCAGGCTGTCGATGCTGACCTGGTCTTCGCGCACGGTGCGCAGCGTGCTGCGGTCACGGCTGGTGTAGAGGCCGATGGGGGCGATGCGGTCGAAGCGGCCCTGCAGGCCCGCGCTGTGCACCACCTCGCGCCCGGCCCATGACGCCACACGCGACTCATTGGCAGCGAAACCCGCGGCACGGCGCTGCTCGCTCTGGCGGAACTGGTCGCCGGTGTTGCAAGTGCCGCTGGCGGCCAGGTCGTTCAGGCAGTAGGTGAAGTTGGACCAGAGGTCGAGCTCGCTGTGCAGCAGCCAGGCCTGCGCCTTGCGCTGGCGCTCGCCTGCGCGCTGCGCCCATTCGCCCGACAGGCTGTAGCGCCGGGTCTGGCCGCCGGTGCTTGGGTCCAGCGAACCATAACGATCGACTGCGCTGCTGTCGATGGCGCGCTGCGGCAGCTGGTCGGTGCTGGTCCAGCGGCCCTGGTAGGCCATGGCGCTGAGGCTGTAGCCATGCTCGCGCGTGCCTTCGCTGTAGCGCAGCAGGCCATTGAGCTTGCGGTAGTCCTCGGGCACTGACCAGGGGCCGTCGTTGCGGAAAAGCTCCAGACCATACAGCCACTGGCCGCCCCCGGCCGCCAGCGGCGAGCCTGCCAGCAGCGTGCGGGCGTAGCCGTTCGCGCCCAGGGTCAGCTGCGCCAAGGGCTGGTCGAGCCGGCGCGCATAGGCGATGCGCGCCACACCGGCCGAGGAGAAATCACCCTCCTCTGCGTAGTACGGGCCCTTGCGGTAGCGGATCTGCTCCACCAGTTCGGGGATGAGGAAGTTGAGATCGGTGTAACCCTGGCCGTGCGCGTGCGTAGGCAGGTTGACGGGCATGCCGTCCACATAGGTGGCGAAGTCGGTGCCGTGGTCCAGGTTGAAGCCGCGCAGGAAATACTGGTTGGCCTTGCCGTCGCCGGCGTGCTGGGTGGCAATCAGCCCGGGCACCAGCTCCAGCACCTCGGCCGGGCGCAGCAGCGGCACCGTGGCCAGACGTGCGCCGGAGACCACGCCCTCACTGGCAGCGGTGGCGATGCCTTCGAGGTTCTCCGCCTGGCTGCGCACCTCCACGGTTGAGAGAGCCAGTTGCTCCTGGGCGCCGACCCCGGTCGCCAGTGCAGCGAGAAACAGCACGGCGGAGTGGGCTCTTGTACGCATCAGGCCTGCAGTATCCCAGTGCACAAGGCCGCAAGCCATACGGCGGACGGCGTAGCGAGCAACGCGCTCAGGCGGAGCGCGCCAGATGCACCTGGTGCAAGGTGATCTTGCGCACCTCGGCCTGGCTGGTCTGGATGTGGGCGCGCAGCAGCATCACGGCCGGGTCGCTGCGCTTGCGCTGGATGGCGCGCAGGATCTTGGCGTGTTCCTCGTAGGTCGCGTCGATGCGCGCCTGCTTGGTGAAGTCGAGCCGACGGATGATGCGGATGCGTTCGGTCACGTCGCGGTGCACGCGGGTCATCTCGGCATTGCCGGCGGCGGCCACCAGGCTGCAATGGAAGTCTTCGTCCCACTGCGCGACCTGGCGGATGTCGGTGCTGCGCTCGGCCACGGGCACCAGCCAGATCGCGGTGATCTGGTCGAGCAGGGCGCGGTCGATCTTGGTCTCGTCGGTGCACAGGCGCTGCACGGCCGTAGTCTCCAGCACCATGCGCAAATCGTAGAGTTGCTCGAAGCGTTCGAAATCAAAGGGCAGCACGCGCCAGCCGTTGCGGAACAGCACCTCGACATAACCTTCCTGCTGCAGGCGGAACAGGGCCTGGCGCACCGGTGTGCGCGAGACACCCAGGCGCTCGCTGAGTTCGTTCTCGGTGAAACGGTCGCCCGGCACC
>Ga0066443_100489_pt1 | contig 6050 bp, 6 predicted proteins | sample LakWasMet63_LOW9_2_FD_59531 | JGI IMG/M metagenome (GOLD analysis project Ga0066443, IMG submission 59531) | Freshwater sediment methanotrophic microbial communities from Lake Washington under simulated oxygen tension - Sediment Metagenome 63_LOW9 | ecosystem: Environmental > Aquatic > Freshwater >... | reverse complement strand
GCGCCGAGCGCATCCTGCAGACGCTGGGCGCCCTGGTCAAGACGCGCGACGACCGCGTGGCCTTCACGCGCGAGGTCGTCGCCCGGCTGGCGGCCGCATGCTGAGCGCCGATGTGTCGCCCTTGGAGGCCCAGGCCAGTACCCGGCTGGCGGGTTTCCCCGGCTTCCTGCGTGCCAATGGTTTTGCGGTAGGCGGCGGCGACGGCGTGGAGGTGCTGCGCACCGCCGAGCGCGTGGGCCTGCTCGATCCGCACATGCTGCGCTGGAGCCTGCGGGCCCTGCTGTGCGGCCGCGCCGAGGAGTGGCGGCGTTTCGACACGCTGTTCGATGCCTGGTTCCTGCCGGCCAACAAGTGGCAACGCCCGGAGCGGCGCGACAGTGGTTTCCTCAGCGGCCACCAGCCGCAAGGCCCGGCCAGTGACCGCGCGCCGACCGACGACAGCGAGGACATCCGCCCACGCCAGACCGCCAGCCGGCAAGAGGTGCTGAGCTCGACTGATTTCCGCGCGCTGACCGAGCGCGAGCATGCGCTGGACATCGAGGCGCTGATGCGGCAGTTCGCCCGCCAGCTCAAGCACATCCGCCTGCGCCGCGAGGCGCGCGCGCGCCATGGCCGCCGCCTGGACCTACCCGCCACCATACGGCGCAGCGTGGCCAGCGGCGGCACACCGTTTCACCTGCAGTGGAAAGACCGCAAACGGGTGCGCCCGCGCCTGGTGCTGCTGATCGACGTGAGCCGCTCCATGGTGCTCTACAGCTTTTTCTACCTGCGCCTGGCGCGCGCGCTTGGCGCCGAACTGAGTGACGTGCACAGCTTCATCTTCCACACGCGCGTCACCGGGGTGTCGCAGGCCCTGCACGACCCCGATCCCTGGCGTGCGCAGGAGCGGCTGCACCTGTTGGCACAGGGCTGGGCCGGCGGCACGCGCATCGGCGAGAGCCTGGCGCAGTTCAACCGCGAGCACGCCGCGCGCATCGTGAATTCCCGCACGGCTGTCATCATCCTGAGCGACGGCTACGATACGGGGGAACCGGCGGCGCTGTCGGGCGCGCTGGCGCAACTACGGCGCCGTGCGCGGCGGGTGGTCTGGCTCAACCCTTTGGGCAACCAGCCGGGTTATGCGCCCATCAGCCAGGGTATGGTGGCCGCCCTGCCGCACCTGGACCTGCTGGCGCCGGCTGGCGACCTGGCCAGCCTCAAGGCGGTGCTGCCCCGGCTGGTCGAGGCACTGGGATGAGCGGCAGCGTGATGGCGCCGTATTGAAGGAGTTCGGGTATGGGATGCATGTTCAAAGCCAATGGCCTCTACAGCCGCATGACCGTGGGGGCCGTCCTGCTGGCCGCCGGTGCCGGCTCGCGCCTGGGGGGCAGACCGAAGTCGCTGCTCGAACTCGGCGGCGTGCCGCTGATCATGCGGCAGCTGGTGGCCCTGTCGGGTGCCGGGGTCGATGAGGTGGTGGTCGTGCTGGGTCACCACGCCGAGGCCATCGAAGCCGCGATCCGGCACCTGCCCATCACGCTGGTGCACAACCCCGCGCCCGACGAGGGCCAGGCTTCGTCGGTGCGCATCGGGCTGCTGGCCCTGTCACCCCGGATCGACGCGGTGATGGTGGCGCTGGCCGACCAGCCCCTGATCACGGCGCAGGACATCACCGCCCTGATCAGCGCCTACCGCAAGCGTGGCGAGAAATCCATGGTGGTGCCGCGTGTGAGCGCGGCGGACGGCAGCACGGCACCCGGCAACCCGGTGATGTTCGATGCCGCGCTGCGCGAGCAGTGGCTGGCCGGCAGCGCCAACCTGACCTGCCGCAACTGGCGCGAACAGCACCCCGAGAGCGTGCACTGGTTCGAGACCGACAACCGGCACTACCGCATCGACATCGACACCGCCGAAGACCTGCAGCAGTTCGCTGCCAGCACCGGCCACACCCTCACGTGGCCGCAGGCCTATGCCGGCACCCGCGACGTGACCACCTGAGCCTACTGACGGGGTGGCAGCTGCTCTGCCACCAGTTCGACCAGGCTGGCGATGCGCGTGGGCCACTGGTCGATCTCGGCGGCTTCCATGAAGTTCAGGCGGCAGCTGGCGCAGGACAGCACCACGGTGTCGGCCCCGGTGGCCTCGATCTGTTCACGCTTGATTTCCCAGGCCTTGTGCCGCAAGGGCGCGGCGCGGTTGATCAGGAAGGCGCCGGCACCGCCGCCGCAGCACCAGTTGAGCTCCGCCGTGGGCGTGCTTTCGCGGAAATCGGCGCCGAGCGCATGGAGTGCCGCACGCGGTTCGTCGATCACGCCGCCGTGGCGCGCCAGCTTGCAGGCATCGTGGTAGGTCAGCTTGGCGCTGCCATCGCCGGCCTGCAGCTGCAGGCGCCCGGCCTGGATTTCGCGGCCGACGAACTCGGAGGCGGCCAGCACTTCGAAGGGCAGGGGGCTGCCGTCGGCCAGCCGCCCTTCCCAGCGCAGGGCCGGGTAGGCATGGCCGCATTCGGGCAGGATCAGGGTGCGCGCACCGATGGCCAGTGCCTCGTCCACCAGGCGTTTGCTGGCGGCCTTTTGCAGCGCTTCGTTGCCCGAGAGCAGGCCGAAGTTGGCGGCCTCGAAACCGGCGCTGCGCAGCGTCCACTTCAGACCCAGGTGGTTGAGGATGCGGGCCGTGGCGGCCAGCGCGTCCTGGAACAGCAGCACGTCGATCACCGTGGTGACCAGCATCACATCGGCCTGCGCCTCGTCCAGCGGGATCGCGATGCCCTGGGCACGCAGGGCCTGCACACAGCCTGCCAGCTCTTTCGGGCCCACGCCGAAGACCGTGCCGCGACCGGCCTGCTCCTGCGCCACGGCCATCAGCTCCAGCGGCACCAGGCCGGCCTGCGAGAGTGCTTCGCGCATGACGTTGACGCCGCGCGCGATGTTGATGCCCATGGGGCAGGCCATGCTGCAGCGTCCGCATTCGGTGCAGCTGTCGTAGACCAGCTCCTGCCATTCGCGCAGCTCGTCGACCGTGATGTCTTTCGTGTAAAGACGCCGCAGCGGCGCGAAGGCCGAGGTCTCGCGCATATGCACGCGCCGCAGCAGGTCGAGCTTGCGCGTGGGGGTGTACTTCGGGTCCTGCGTGCTCTGGTAGAAGTGGCAGGCCTCGGAGCAGTAGCCGCAGTTGACGCAGGATTCCAGATCGAGGGCCAGCGCGCGGTCGGTCTTGTCGTGCATCACGGCCTTGGCGCGGGCCAGCCGCTGTTCATCGCTCAGCGCCTCGGGTTGCGCCATCTCGCCCAGGTGGCGGATCGCCTCCTGGAACTGCTTGAAAACGGCCATGTCGATCATGTGCGTACTCCCCGGCGGCCCAGGAAACGGGCCAGCTGCATGCGGTTGGGCAGGACGAGAAAGGCGTGCATCAGCTTGCCGAAGGGGAACCACACCAGCAGCAGTTCCAGGCTCAGCAGGTGGATGGCCAGCGGGTCGCGGTAGACCGGGCTGGCGTGCGCCAGCAGTGCGCTGGACGGCTCGCCCACCACGCCCATGCCGGTGATCAGCGGCAACAGCGTCAGCACCCAGGTGATGTGGTCGTCGGCGCGCGAAATCCTGCGCAGCACCGGGTCGGAGAGGCGAAACACGATGGCCAGCAGCAGCGAGATGAGGGTGGCCGCCGCGGCCAGGTACATCACCATGTCCGGCAGGGCGGGCCAGCCCAGACCGGTCAGTCGCTGGATGAAGGCGATGTGCGGCGCGTAACCGAAGAAGACCAGCGCCAGCCCGATGTGGAACACATAGGGGTTGATGGTGACCAGTGTGGCGCTGGCGTGGAAACCGCGGTGAGGCAGCATGCGGCCCAGACTGGCGGAGAGCGCATCGGCCGTGCCGAAAGGCTGGCGGGCAGGGGCTTGCGGCTGCGCGCTGGCCGGCAGACGCCAGAGCACCCACAAGCGCCACGCGACACCGAGCACGAACACCAGCAGCGCGACGGCGAGCAGCGGGCCGCGGACCCAATCGAGAAAATCCATAGTCCCTCCTTTTGACAACCCGGTAGGGTATCAATTGGCCCATGGTAACGCTGATGCGCGAGCACTTCAATGCTGGCGGATTTTTGCGATCTGTCTGCTATTAAAAATATAGCTATCGGGTGCCGCCGGAAAAGATCAAGCCGAGGTTCTGCGGTCCGGATCGTGGCAGTGCTGCAGCATCGGTGCCGTCACGGTCTGCAGCGTGGTGTGGGCGATACCGAAGCGCTGGTTCAGGCCTTCGCTCACCTCGCGCAGGAAATCATCGCCCGGGTGGCCCTGCGGCATCACCAGGTGGGCCGTGAGGGCGACCCGCGTGGTGCTCATGGCCCAGACATGCAGGTCATCCACGCGCGCCACGTGGGGTTGTGCCTCCAGCCAGGCTTGCACGGCCGGCAGGTCCACGTGCTCGGGCACGCCGTCGAACAGCAGGTGCAGCGACTGGCGCAGCAGGCCCCAGGTGCCGACGACGATGACGGCGGCGATTCCCAGGCTCATGACCGGGTCCAGCCAGGCCCAGCCCTGCCAGAGGTAGAGCGCGCCGCCGATGACCACGCCCAGCGAGACCAGGGCGTCGGCCGCCATGTGCAGGAAGGCGCCGCGCACGTTGAGGTCGTGCTCGCCGCCGCGCAGGAAGAGCAGGGCGGTGGCGGTGTTGACGACGATGCCGATGGCCGCCACGGTGATGATGGTCCAGCCCTGCGTGGGCTCGGGCGAGCCCAGGCGCTGGAAGGCCTCCCAGCCCAGCGAGCCCATGGCAACGAGCAGCAGCACGGCATTGGTGAAGGCCGCCAGGATGGAGGCGCGTTGCCAGCCGTAGGTGTGGCGCGCATCGGGCTGCAGGCGCGCGGCCAGGGCGGCCATCCAGGCCAGCAGCAGGCCGGCCACGTCGCTCAGGTTGTGGCCGGCGTCGGCCAACAGGGCCAGGGAGTTGACTTGCCAGCCATACCAGGCTTCCACTGCAACGAAGCCGGTGTTGAGCGCGATGCCGATGGCGAAGGCGCGGTTGAAGTTGGCCGGGGCGGGGTGGTGGTGACCGGCGTGTTCGCGCGCGGCAGCGTGGTCGTGCGCGTCGTGGGAATGATCGTGAGGGTGCTCGTGGGCCATGCCCCCAGTATGCCCGCGCCGGCACGCCCCGCCTGCGCAGGGGGTGTTTCAGAAAGTGGAAATCAGCGACTGGCGTGTGCTGAGCAGGGGGGAGTTGGGGTCCATCGCGTGCAGCAGCAGCGAGGGCAGCTTGGGCCACTGGATGGGACGCTGCAGGTGGGTGGCGCCGTGGGGGGCGCTCTGGCCATCGACCTGGACCACGGTCTTGCCCACCAGCATGCTGGCCTTGGCGGCCCAGGCCATGACCTTGGCGTCCGCCCCGTCGAGCAGGATGACGTCGGCGGTGTCGGCGTCGTCGGAGCGGGTCAGCTCCAGACGCAGCGGGCGGCGCTGCGACAGCGACACGATGCCCTGGATCAACTCCCGTTCGGAGGGCGAAAAGCCGTAGACCAGGACCCGCAGCGTGCTTTGCAGCGGGGCGGGCCGCGACGTCGGGGCCGCAGTGCGTTCAGGTTCGGATTCGGGGCCGATGGGCAGGATGATCATGATGGGGCTCCCCTAGCGTTTTTTGATGCGGCAATGATGTGCTGTTCGAATGGATTCTTGTCCCTGCCCGGTGATCTGGCGAGGGACAAGTTCACGGAAGTGGCGGGTGCATGTTGCGATGCAGCAGTTCGCTGCGCATCGCGTGCAATAGTTCACGCTGCGCCCCCCGAGGGGCTTGCCGGGCAGCGTGCAGGGGCCTGCATTACCATGGCGCCATGAGTACTGCGAGCCTTGTTACCCCCTCCGCCCCCCTGCGCCAGGACGCCACCATCATCGGCCTCGTCGGCCTGGCCCATGCGAGTTCCCATTTCTCGCACCTGCTGCTGCCCTTGTTGTTTCCGGTCTTCATGCGCGAGTTCGGCTTGAGCTATTCCGAACTGGGTCTGCTGATGTCAGTCTTTTTCGTCGTCTCCGGCCTGGGCCAGGCCGGGGCCGGCTTCGTGGTGGACCGCTTTGGAGCCCGCCG
>Ga0066443_100453_pt1 | contig 6427 bp, 3 predicted proteins | sample LakWasMet63_LOW9_2_FD_59531 | JGI IMG/M metagenome (GOLD analysis project Ga0066443, IMG submission 59531) | Freshwater sediment methanotrophic microbial communities from Lake Washington under simulated oxygen tension - Sediment Metagenome 63_LOW9 | ecosystem: Environmental > Aquatic > Freshwater >... | reverse complement strand
GTGATGGCGGCGATGTCCCAGGCGTCCTCGTCGTTGAAGCCGTGGGCGTGCAGGGCGGCGAAGTCGGCCTCATCGATTTCGTGCGAGCGCTGGCAGACCTTCATGGCGAAATCCAGCATGGCGCGCTGGCGCGGCGTGATGTCGGCCTTGCGGTGGTTCACGGCCACCTGGTCGGCCACCAAGGGCTTTTTCTCGTAGATGCGCAGGATGGCGCCGTGCGCGACCACGCAATACAGACAGTGGTTGGCCGCGCTGGTGGTGGTGACGATCATCTCGCGGTCGCCCTTGCTCAGACCCGAATCCTCCTTGAGCATGAGTGCGTCGTGGTAGGCGAAGAAGGCCCGCCATTCGGCCGGGCGGCGCGCCAATGCCAGGAAGACGTTGGGGATGAAACCCGATTTCTCCTGCACCTCCAGGATCCGGGTGCGGATGTCCTCGGGCAGGTCCTTGAGTTCGGGGTGGGGGTAGCGGTTCATGCGTTCTCCGGCGGCTTTTTGGCCATTATCCGCGCGGACGAGCCCGCATCCGGGGCTTCAGGGGCCCGGTGCCCGATAGTCCCGGAGCCAGTTCGGGAAGGCCGCGGCCGGCATGGGGCGGGCGATGAAATAACCCTGGGCGATGTCGCAGCCCAGGGCCACGAGCTGCTCCCAATGCTCGCGGGTTTCCACGCCCTCGGCCACCACCTTGCGGCCGATGTCGTGGGCCAGGTCGATGGTGGAGCGCACGATGAGCTGGGAGTCCTTGCTGACCGGCATGTCCTGCACGAAGGACTGGTCGATCTTGATGTAGTCCACCGGCAGCTTCTGCAGATAGCTCAATGAGGAATAGCCGGTGCCGAAGTCGTCGATGTAGAGCGGGATGCCCTGCGCGCGCAGGCCGTGCAGCACGCGCAGTGCGAACTCGGCGTCCTCCATCACCGTGCTTTCGGTGATCTCGACTTCGAGTAGCCCGGGGGCCAGGTCCCAGGTGGCCTGCAGCTGGCGGATCTGCTGGATCAGGTTCTCGTCGCGCAGGTTGCGCGCCGAGAGATTGACGGCGATGGGCAGTGCGCAGCCCTCGCGGCTCCAGGTGTGGTTCAGGCGCGATGCGGTTTCCATGACCCAGGTGGTCAGCGGCCGGATCAGGCCGGTGTGCTCGGCCAGTTCGATGAATTCACCCGGCGGGATCAGGCCGCGCGTGGCGTGGCGCCAGCGCACCAGCCCTTCGGTGCCGCACACGCGGCCGGTAGCGATCTCGACCTTGGGTTGCAGGTGGAGTTCGAGGTCGCCGCCTTCGATGGCGCGGCGCAGTTCGCCGGCGAAGGTCAGGCGCTGCGCGGGGTTGGGGTTGAGCAGCGGATCGAAGAAGGCATGTCCCAGCCCGCGTCGCTTGGCCTGGCGCATGGCCATGTCCATGTGGCGGAACAGGTCGTGCGGGCTCGACCCGTGGGCGGGAAACAGGACCACACCGATCTTGACCAGCATGTCGAGCGCGATGTCGGCGATCGCGAACGGTGGTGCCAGTGCGCTTTCAAGCTGCCGGACCAGCGCCAGAGCGGCATCGGCGTCGCCGCCGGGCAGCAGCACGGCGAACTCGTCGCCGCGCAGGCGCGCCGCGATGGCGCCGGCGGGCACGGCGCGGCTCAGGCGCGCGCCGAAATCGCGCAGCAGCTGGTCGCCGTGGCTGAAACCGAGGGCGTCGTTGATCTCGCTCAGGCGTTCGATATTGGTCTGGAGCAGGGCAAAGGGCTGGCCCGACTGCCGGCCCTCGCGGATGGCTCTGGTCAGCACTTCGGTGAACTGGGTCTCGTTGGGCAGCCCGGTCAGTGTGTCGTGATGGGTCAGGTGGTGCAGCGCTTCCTGCGTGCGCCGCTGCTCTTGCCGAACGCGCATGGTGGCGATGCCGAAGGCCAGGTCGTCGGCCAGCTCGGTCAGCAGGCTCACTTCCTTGTCGGAGAAGGCGTCGGCGCTGTTCGAGTAGATGGACAGCGCGCCGATGACCTTGCCGCCGACGTGCAGCGGGCAGGCCAGGCCGGAGACCACACCGTGCAGGTGCGTGCGCCAGGGCGCGTAGGCCGGGTTGCTGGGCAGGTCGCGCGCCACGGCGGGCTGGCCGCTGCGCACCGCGATGCCGATGACGCTGTGGCCGCGCTCGTTGTCGCCCCAGCTCGGCTGCAGGGCGGCCAGGACCTGCCTGCCACCGAGAAAGCCGCTCTGCGCCATCAGCCGCATGGAACGCTGCTCGTCGTCGTTGCAGTACCAGACGGCGGCATAGCGGTAGCTGCCCGAGGTGGCAATGACCTCGCACATGCTGTCGAGCAGATCCTGCTTGGCGGAGGCGCGCACCATGGCGCGGTTGCCGGCGCTGAGCGTCCTGAGCGCCCGGCTGACATGTTCGAGGTCATCGAAGCGCTCGGCCAGTTCGCGGTTGAGTTTGCCGATCTCTGCCTCGGACAGCTTGCGTTCGCTGATGTCGGTGCCCAGCACGTAGTACCCGCAGATCTGCCCGGGGCTTTCGTAGCGGGGGACGTAGCTGATGGCCTGCCAGACCTCGGGGAAAGGCTCCCAGTCGTAGCTCTGGGGATGCCCCTGCATCACTTGCGCGATCCTGGGGGCGGCGACGGCGTAGCGCTCCTCGCCGAGGATTTCGCGCACGGTGTGGCCGGTGAGGTCGGCACGATCCGGGGCAAAGCGTTCCCGGTACTGGTCGTTGACATAGACGTAGCGCTGCGCTGCATCGACATAGGCGATCAGCACGGGGACGGCGCTGATGATGCTGCGCAGATGCTTTTCGCTCTCGCGCAATTGCGCCGTACGCTCCTGCACGTGCTGCTCCAGCAGTTCGTTCTGCTGGCGGATCATCCGCTGCGCCTGGCGCTCGGCGCTCACGTCGCGGAAGACCAGCACGACGCCGTCAATGCGGCCTGCGACGTCGCGTATCGGCGCTGCGCTGTCGGAGATCGGGTGCTCGTGCCCGTCGCGTGCGATGAGCGCGGTGTGGTTGGCCAGACCCTGGACTTCGCCCGAGGTGAGCACCCGGGTGACCGGCACTTCGGCCGGCTCGCGGCTTGTCTCATGGATGATGCGAAAGACGTCCGTGATCGGACGGCCCAGCGCCTGGGCTTGCGGCCAGCCGGTGAGCTGCTCGGCCACCGGGTTCATGCGTGTGACGCGCCCCTGCGTGTCGGTGACCAGCACGGCGTCACCGATCGAATGGAGCGTGGTGGACAGGTTGGCCTCGCTCTCGACCACTGCGAGCCGGTGCGCCTCGGTCACGCGCAACTGGCGACGGATCAGTGCGTAGGTGGTCGCCAGCAAACCGAGCAGCAGCAGCGAGGCCAATACCCCGGTCAGTACCATGCTTTGGCGAGCCTCCTGGTAGTCGGCGTTGCGCTGCTCCAGCAGGCTCAGTTCCTCGGCTTCCATCTCGCGCAGCAGACGGTAGGTGCGCGTGCGGGTTTCCAGCAGGGGCGCGGTGGCCACGTAGGCACTGGCCGCAGCCGCCCCCTGCAGCTTGCGCAGCTGCTCCACCTGTCTGGAGATCGCCAGGCGTTCGTCGATGACCTGGCGCAAGCGCGACCAGCGTTCCCGCTGGATGGCGTTGTCGGCGGTCAGCGCTCGCAACGTGTTCAGCAGGCTCTCGCGGCCCTGGATGGTTTCATCGCGCTCGACCAGTCGCGCCGGATCCCCCGAGATCCGGAAGCTCTGGGTGCTGAACTCGATCTGGAGGGTGTCGCCGCGGATGCGGGCCAGGCTGTCGATGACGGCGTGCGTGTGCGCGACCCATTGAACGGCCTCGTAGGCATCGTGTGCCACTTTCCAGGTGGCCATCGCCAGGCCGACGACCACGATCATGGCAGCGGCGAAAGCGCTCAGTACCTTGGTTTCAAAGCTGGAGCGAGGGCTCACAGGCATTTGTTTTGACTCCCTGTGCTTCTGAGGCAGGCACTGGGGAAATTCTGCCACTTGGGGGCTGCGTGTCCACCGGGTCAACCCTGCTGGGTTTCCGGTTATGCCTGCGCGGGGTCGAGCCGCTGCCTCAGGCTTCCAGGTCGGTGAAGGCGCTGTTGCGGCCCGACGCCTTGGCGCGGTAGAGCGCCCGGTCGGCCCGGCGCAGCAGCGAGTCGGCGTTCTCGCCCTCGCGCCATTGGGCCAGGCCCGCACTGATGGTGATGTGTTGGGGCAGTCCCGGGGTGTGCAGGGCCGCCACCGCGGCGCGCATGCGTTCCACCAGCGTCACGGCTGCGCTGATGCCGGTTTCGGTCAGCAGCACCACGAACTCCTCGCCGCCCAGGCGCGCGACATGGTCGCTCTGGCGCACATTGGCCACCAGGCTGTCGGCCACCTGGCGCAGCACCGTGTCACCGACGTCGTGGCCGTAGTTGTCGTTGACCTGCTTGAAATGGTCCAGATCGAAGTAGACGGCCGTGAGGGCGCGGCCGTAGCGCTGGGCCCGCAGGATTTCGTCGTCCAGTCGCAGCTCCAGCATGCGGCGATTGCCGACCCCGGTCAGCGGGTCGGTCAGCATCAGATGCTCCAGCGTATGGCGCACGGCTGCCTCGCCGCGCATGCACCGCAGCAGGGTGGCGGCGAGCAGCACGCAGGCGATCGAGATGAGCAGCGCGATCGACACCAGGATCAGGGTGTGCATGCGCCAGGCGCGCAGCAGGTCGTCGAGCGAGGCGGTGACAGCCACGACCAGCGGGTAGTCCTGCACGCGCGTGAAGGCCACCGCACGGGACAAACCATCGACCGGGCTGCGTTCGGACTCGTAGAAACCCCGGGGCAGCATGCCCATGTTCCGCTGCCACATCGCGGACTGCGCGACGTTGGAGCCGATGATCTTGTCGTCCATCGGGCTGCGGAAGAGAAAGAGGCCGTCGTCCCGGATCATGGCGATGGTGCCCTTGGGCTGGATGCGCTCGGCCTCGAAGGTGCCGGCGATGCGGTCGAGTTCGATGGCGGCAAAGAGGACGGCGACGTCGCCACCGGCCCGGGTCACCGGAATGGAAATCGGGATGCCCAGCTTGCCGGTGACGCGGCTGATCACGGGTTGGGCCACGTAGAAACCGCGGGTCTTCTCGTTGAACTGGGCCTGGAAGTAGTCGCGGTCGGCGACATTGGCCCGGTTCGTCTGGCCGCGGTCGGGGATGTAACGCAGCGTGCCGTCACGCGTGACCATGCGGATGTCGATCAGCTTGTCGGAGGCCGCGCGCAGGTTCTCGACCAGCCGGATGAAGCCGGGCGCCTTGCCGGGGTCCTGGTCGGGGTGCTCGGCCATCCAGAGGCTGGCCACGGTGAGGGAGGTTTCCGCCTGCTTGAAGAGGTTGCGGGTCTGCTCGTGGACGGCGGTGGTGAGCTGCTCCAGCACCTGCGCATTCGCCGCCAGGGTGCTGCTGCGTTCCCACCAGGACCAGAAGCCGACGAAGCCCCAGAGGCACAGCAGCAAGCCTCCCACCAGCCCATAGACGAGGCGTTGGTTGACCCCGCTCGTCTGCGCGATCAGCCAGTCTTTGAGACGCTGCAAACCGGGACTCCTAACGACTTGCTCTTGTTCTTCCGGGCGCCTGTGGCGCTCTGCAGAAAGTCCCTGAAACTTGTATACACTTTAATGCATATCCTCGGCCGCGTCGAGATGGCCCGGCCGCGTCAGGCGCCGAAGTGATGAAGAAGTCACACGCGTTTCGGGCCGCGTTGTCAGGTTTGCAGCCGTTCCGATTCGACGATGTCTTCCCCCGGCTGCTCGCGCAGCACGCCAGCGAGCAGGGCCTGGGCGATGCGTGTCGCCGGCACGGCCCGGTAACGGCGCGGGATCAGCGGGCGCAGGGCGCGCGCGATGGCCAGGCCGATGCGCTCGCCCGGGCGCGAATCCTCGCGCTCGGCGTCGATCAGCGAAGGGCGAACCACCGTGTAGACCGGGTAGCCCAGGGCGCGGATGCCGGCCTCGGCCTGCGCCTTGGTGCGCAGGTAGAAGTTGCCGCTTGCGCTGGCGCCCAGCGAGGAGTTGAGTGCGTAGCGGCTGGCGCCGCCCGCGCGGGCCAGCCGGCCCACCTCGATGGGCAGGTCGCGGTCCACCGCGGCAAAGACGGCCTGCGAGCCGGCGGTCTTGATCGTGGTGCCCAGGGTGCAGATGACGGCATCCACCTGCCACCAGGGTGCATCGGCGGGCAGGGCGGCGAAGTCGAGCACCGGGTTGAGCAGCCGGGGGTGGGCGGGCAGCGGCCGGCGCGTGGGGGCGACGACCTGATGGAAGCGTGGGTCGGCCAGGGCGGTCGTCAGCACCTCGCGGCCGACGGCGCCGGTGGCGCCGACCAGCAACAGGCGCAGGGGTGGGGTGGGGGCGGTCATGGCGGGATCAGCCGGCGGTGAGCTTGTGCACCAGGTCGGCTGTGGTGCTGGCCTTGTACTTGCGCATCAGGCGGGCGCGGTAGATCTCCACCGTGCGGTAG
>Ga0066443_100442_pt1 | contig 6490 bp, 5 predicted proteins | sample LakWasMet63_LOW9_2_FD_59531 | JGI IMG/M metagenome (GOLD analysis project Ga0066443, IMG submission 59531) | Freshwater sediment methanotrophic microbial communities from Lake Washington under simulated oxygen tension - Sediment Metagenome 63_LOW9 | ecosystem: Environmental > Aquatic > Freshwater >... | reverse complement strand
GTCGACAATAGAGGGCATGAACTGCCGCCCCGGCTGCGCTGCCTGCTGCATCGCCCCCTCGATTTCCAGCCCCATCCCCGGTATGCCCCAAGGCAAGCCGGCCGGGGTGCGCTGCGTGCAGCTGGACGCCGCCAACCGCTGCCTCATCTTCGGCCAGCCCGGGCGGCCCGCGGTCTGCAGCAGCCTGGCGCCCTCACCCGCCATGTGCGGCGACTCGGCCGAACAGGCCCTGCACTATCTGCAGCGACTGGAAAAAGAAACCGCGCCGACCTGAAACAGGCGGGCGCGGTGGAGGCGAAGAAAGCTTCTTGTTGTTCTTCGGTCTTGTTCTTCTTAGAACGGGTAATGACGGGGCGTGGTCTGCATGGTAATCCAGCGCAGTTCGGTGAACTCGTGGATGCCGGCCTTGCCGCCGAAGCGGCCGATCCCCGAACCCTTGACGCCGCCGAAGGGCATCTGCGCCTCGTCGTGCACTGTGGGGCCGTTGACGTGGCAGATGCCGGAGTCGATACGGCGCGCCACATTGAAAGCACGCGCGATGTCGCCACCAAAGACGGCAGCGGACAGGCCGTACTCGTTATCGTTGGCGCAGGCCACGGCCTCCTCCACACCGTTGACGCGCACGATGGGCTTGACGGGGCCGAAGCTCTCCTCGTGGTAGATCTTCATGGCGGGAGTCACGTGGTCCAGCACGGTCGCGGGCATCAGCGTGGTGGTAGCCTTGCCGCCACAGAGCAGCTTGGCGCCCTTGGCGAGCGCGTCGTCGATCAGCGCGTTGCAGTGGTCGACCGTGCTCATGCCGATCACCGAGCCCAGCACCACCGGCTCGGGCTTGCGCGGGTCACCCAGCGGCAGGGCCTTGGCCTTCTCGACAAACTTCTTCACGAAAGCGTCAGCGATCTTGTTGTCCACGATGATGCGCTCGGTGCTCATGCAGATCTGGCCGCTGTTGGCGAAACAGCCGAAGGCCGCGCCGTTGACGGCGTCGTCGATGTCGGCGTCATCCAGGATCACCATGGGCGCCTTGCCGCCGAGTTCGAGCACCACGGGCTTGAGGTATTTGGCGCAGGTCATGGCAATGATCTTGCCCACGCGCGTGGAGCCGGTGAAGTTCACACGGCGCACCGCCGGGTGCGCCACCATGGCTTCGACGACCAGGCCGGCATCAGCCGGGGCGTTGGTGATGTAGTTCACCACACCGGGCGGAAAACCTGCGTCCTGGAAGGCCTCGATGATGAGTTGGTGCGTGCGCGGGCAATTCTCCGAGCCCTTCATCACCACGGTGTTGCCGCAGGCCAGCGGCACGCAGATGGCGCGCACGCCCAGGATGACGGGCGCGTTCCACGGCGCGATGCCCAGCACCACACCGGCGGGCTGGCGCACGGCCATGGCCAGCGAACCGGGGATGTCGGAGGGGATCACCTCGCCGGCCACCTGGGTGGTCAGCGCGGCGGCCTCGCGGATCATGCCGGCCGCGAGGAAGACGTTGAAGCCGGCCCAGCTGCCCGCAGCGCCGGTCTCGGCCGCCACGGCTTCGATGAACTGGGGTGTCTTGGCCTCCAGCGCATCGGCGGCCTTGAGCAGCAACATGCGGCGCTCGCTGGGACCGGTCTGGCTCCAGGTCTTGAAGGCCTCGGCAGCGGCCTCGACGGCCATCACGGCATCGGCCGGCGAAGCAGCGGGCGCACGCGAGGCCACGCTGCCATCGAGGGGGTTGCGGCGCTCGAAGGTGGCGCCGCGCTCGGCCGTCACCTTGAGGCCGTTGATGAGCATGGACATATCGGACATGGAAGTTCTCCTTCAGAAATCAGAAAAATCAAACGGTGTTCACGGTCTTGCGGCGGCGCTGCACAGCATCGGCCGCGGTGGTCTGGTCGGCAGCATCGGCACCGAGGTAGGCCTCGCGCACGACGTTGGAGCGTTCGAGCAGCCGGGCCGGGCCGCTGGCCACCAGCGTGCCGCGCTCCAGCACATAACCGCGGTCGGCCACGGCCAGCGCCTTCTTGACGTTCTGCTCCACCATGAGCACGGTGGTGCCGCCGTCGGCGATGCGGCGGGCGATGGCCAGCAGCTCGTCCACCATGCGCGGCGCCAGGCCCAGCGAGGGTTCGTCGAGCATGAGCAAACGCGGGGCACTCATCATGGCGCGGGCCACGGCCACCATTTGCTGCTCACCACCGCTCATGGTGCCGGCCAGCTGATGGATGCGTTCGCGCAGCTTGGGAAAGTCGCCCAGCACCTGTTCCAAACGACGCGCACGCTCGGCCTTCGGGCACAACCAGCCGCCCAGCTCCAGGTTCTCCAGCACGCTCATCTGGGGAAAGAGCTGGCGGCCCTCGGCCACCAGGGTCACGCCGCTGCGCACGATCTCGTGGGTCTTCTCGGGCAGGTCCTCGCCGTCGAGCAGCACCATGCCCTGGCGCGGGATCAGGCCCATCAAGGCTTTGAGCAAGGTCGTCTTGCCGGCGCCGTTGGGCCCGAGGATCACGGTCAGGCCGGGCTTGACCTCGAAACGCAGATCACGCAGCACGAGGAAGGCACCGTAACCGGCGCTTAAGTTTCGGACCTGCAGATGGGCGTGCTTTTCGTCGCCCAACACAAAGGGGGTGTCGCGGTACCACATCATGCGGCCACCTCTTCGTCGTCAGTCGAAGGCTCGGCCATCTCGTCGCCCAGATAGGCTTCGATGACCTCGGGGTTGCGCACCACATTGCGCGGCGTGTCATCGGCGATCTTGCGGCCCTGGTGCAGCACGATGACCCGCTCCACGTGGCGCAGCAGGGTGGTCACGGCGTGCTCGATCCAGATCACGGTCAGGTCCAGCTCGTCGCGCAGACGGCGGATCAGGCGGGCCATCTCCTCGATCTCGGCTTCGGTCAGGCCGGCGGCCACTTCGTCCAGCAGCAGAAGCTTCGGTCTTGTGGCCAGGGCCATGCCGATCTCCAGCAGGCGCTGTTGCGAAGGGGTGATGGCCGCGGCCGGCAGATTGGCCTGGGCCGAGAGGCCGATCAGTTGCAGGATGCTCATGGCGTCACGCAGGGCCCAGGGCACACCGAGCTCGTCGCCCCAGAAGACGTACTTGCGGCGGCGACGGCCCGCGAACTTGAGACCGAACTCGATGTTGGCTGTCACGGTCATATCGGGGAAGACACGCGGGGTCTGGAAAGTGCGCGCCACACCGTGCGCGGCAAACCGGTGGGGACCACGACCCGTGAGATTGCGCCCGTTGGAGACCAGACGACCCGAGGTGGGAACGAGCACACCGGAGATCGCATTGAAGAAGGTGGTCTTGCCAGCGCCGTTGGGGCCGATGATGCCCACCAGCTCGCCGGGCACGAAATTCGCGCTGACGGCGTCCACGGCTACCAGGCCGCCAAAGCGCACGGTCACGTTGTGCGCCTCCAGCAAGGGAGTGGCTTGCTCAGACAAAATGGCTCTCCTTCTCGCGGCGCTTGAAGCGCTGCTTCTCGCGTTCCTTCTCGCCGCTCAACTCGCTGCGAATATCACGCGCCCACGCACGGCTGTCGTTCCACCAGTCCTTGAACGTGGCCCAGCGCAGCGAGGCAAGGCCGCCGGGCAGGTAAAGCACGCAGAGGATGAGCAGCAGGCCCAGCGACATCAGATAGATCTGCGGGAACTGCAGGCGCAGCGACTCGGCCAGCACGCTGAAGATGATGGCAGCCAGCAAGGGGCCCCACAGCGTGAGCACGCCGCCGATCAACGTGATCAGCACGGTCTGGAAACCGATGAAGGGGTTGAACACGGTGTGCGGGTCGATGTACGTCCAGCGCACGGCCATGGCCGCGCCCACGGCACCGGCAAAGGCGGCGGTGATGGCAAAACCCGCGATCTTGACCAGGCGCGTGTTCACGCCCAGGGTCTGGGCCCGCTGCTCGTCGGCACCGATACCCATGAGGGCCAGGCCGAAGCGCGTGCGCCGCACCACGATGGAGGTGGCCACCGCCAGCAGGGCCAGGGCCAGCATGGTCAGGTAGATGGTGTCGCGCTCGGGCACCACGGTCAGCACGCGCCCCACGGTGCCGGTGACCGTCTTCTCGAAATAGGTCACGGCGTGCAGGATGAGCTCGGTCATGCCGAAGGTCAGCACGGCGAAGTAGGTGCCGCGCAGGTGCAGCACGGCCGCGCCCATGACGATGGCCACCAGCACGGCGATGCCCGCGCCGATGGCAATGGTCTCGACCCAGCTGAACTGGCCCAGCAGGATGGCGCTGGTGTAGGCCCCGATGCCGAAGAAGGCCGAGGTCGCCAGCGACAGGTAACGCGTGCTGCCGCAGAACAGGCCCCAGCTGGAAGACAGGGCCACGTACATCAGGCAGGTGAGCGCCATGGAGACGACGAACTCGCTGGCGTAGAAAGGCAGGGCGAGACACCAGCCGGCAAAGGCCAGCAGCACCAGCAGGTCGCGGATGAGGAATTGACGGGAATTCATGCCTTGCGTCCTTTACGGGCAAACAGACCTTCGGGGCGCAGCAAGAGCACGGCGATGAACACCGCGTAGGACAGCAGGGCCTTGAGCGAGGGGTTGGTGAAGTGCATGCCCAGGGCCTCGATCACGCCGAGGAAGAGGCCGCCGAGCAGCGCGCCGCTCATGCTGCCGAAACCGCCCAGGGTGATGACGATCAGCGCCGTCACGGTGTAGGGCTGGCCCATATAGGGGGTGATGGTGTAGGCCATGGACAAGAGCGCGCCGGCGATGCCCGAGAGGCCCAGGCCGATGCCGAACATCAGCGGATGCAGGCGTTTGGTATCGATGCCCATGAGCTGCGCGCCGATGGGCGACTGCATGAGGGCGCGCACGCCCTTGCCCAGCAGGGTCAAACGCAGGAGCACGATGAGCGCGCCCGAGAACAGCAGGGCCAGGAAAAAGACCAGCAGCTTGTTGGCCGCGAACTGCACCTCGCCGAACTTCACGGGCTCGGTCAGGTAGTCGTAACCGCGCAGGTCCCCGCCCCACAGCCAGGACACGAAGTTCTGCACCAAGAACATGAGGCCGAAGGCGACCATGAGGCCGCGCGCCTCGAACACGTCAAGGTTGGGCGAGGTGGCGGTCAGGCGGCGGAAGCACAGGAAATGCAGCACCACGCCCAGCACGAGCAGCACGAGAAAAGCCACGGGCACCATGAGCAGGGGGGAGATGCCGAATTGCGTCTGCACCAGCCAGGTCAGGTAGGCCCCCACCATGAGGAACTCGCCGTGGGCGATATTGAGGATGCGCATCAGGCCGTACTGGAGGTTGAGCCCCAGGGCGACCAGCGCGTAGATGCCACCGGTGATGAGACCGGAGGCGATCAGTTCGAGCCAGGCAGTGAGTGACATAGGAAAGCAGAGAACAGAAAACAGCCACCGGCGGGGCGTCCCCCTTGGGGGGCTGAGGGCCGAGGCTCCAAGCCTGCCTGCGCAGGCTTGGACGGCTCCGAAGAGCCAGCACCTCTGGCGCTGGCACCGAGGCGGCCTCAGGGCCGACTCAGGGGGATTACCAAACAGGCTTGGGGGCCAGCTTGGCGGTGGCGACCTTGGCCGGCCACACCACCTCGAACTCACCTTTTTGCCACTGGCCCACCGTGCCCGGCGTGCCCACGTTCTCGCTGCCGACGAACTTGATGTCGCCCAGGATGGTCTTGTGCGTGGTGTTGGCCACGTAGTCACGGATGGCCTTGCGATCCAGGCCGTGTGTCTTGACCGCATTGGTCAAGATCTCCAGGCCGGCCCAGGTCGCGCCGCTGGCCCAGCGGTCAGGTTCCTTGCCACCGAACTTCTTGGTGTGCGCGTCGAAGTAGGCCTTGGCGCCGGGGCTGGTCTTGCCATTCCACGAACCCATGCCCAGCACGCCCTCGGCGCCGGCCGGCGTCATGACGTTGCGGTAGAGCTGGAAGGCGGTGCCGACCGAGGCGTAGAAGTACTTGGGGTTGAAACCGATCTCCTTGGCCTGCTTGCTGGCCAGGATGGTGTCGGGCGGGTAGGTGAAACCGACGAAGGCGTCCGGGTTCTTGTCCTTCATGGAGCGCAGCACCGGCGACAGGTCCTTGACACCGCCGGGATAGCTCTTGTCTTCCACCATGCTGATGCCCGAGCCCTGCAGCGCCACTTTCAGCGCGGCGTAGTTCTCCAGGCCGAACAGGTCGTCGACGTAGATCACGGCAATGGTCTTGACGCCATTGGCCTTGAGCATGTCGACCAGGGCCTCGCACATGGGCTTGGGCTGCTGCAGCAAGAGGAAGAAATAGGGCAGCTTCATCTCGATCAGGCGCTTGGACAAGGCCGTGGGCGCCAGGAAGGGGTAACCGAAGCGGTTGGCCAGCGGGGCCACGGCGAAGTTGGCATTCGACCCCCAGGGCGGCAGCACCAGGTCGACCTTGTCCGAGCCCATGAGCTTTTCATACGAGCGCACGCAGGTCTCGATGTCGCTACGGTCGTCGGAGCTGATCAGCTCGATCGGGCGCTTCTCGCCCTTGACGTTGAGGCCGCCGGC
>Ga0066443_100363_pt1 | contig 7482 bp, 4 predicted proteins | sample LakWasMet63_LOW9_2_FD_59531 | JGI IMG/M metagenome (GOLD analysis project Ga0066443, IMG submission 59531) | Freshwater sediment methanotrophic microbial communities from Lake Washington under simulated oxygen tension - Sediment Metagenome 63_LOW9 | ecosystem: Environmental > Aquatic > Freshwater >... | reverse complement strand
CCTGCTGCCCTGGAAACGTGTGGTCGACAACGTGGCCTTGGGCTTGCCGAAGGCACAGCGTCCGCAGGCCGCCGAGGTGTTGGCCCAGGTTGGCCTGGCGGAGCGCGAGGCCGACTGGCCGGCCAAGTTGTCGGGCGGGCAACGGCAACGCGTCTCGCTGGCACGTGCCCTGGTGCACAACCCGCGCCTGCTGCTGCTGGACGAACCGCTGGGCGCGCTCGATGCCCTGACGCGCATTGAGATGCACCAGCTCATTGAAGGCCTGTGGCGACGCAACGGGTTTACTGCCTTGCTGGTAACGCACGACGTGCAGGAAGCCGTGGCGCTGGCTGACCGCGTGATTCTGATCGAGGACGGGCACATTGCGCTCGACGAACGTATTGCACTGGCCCGGCCGCGTGAGCGGGGTGATGCAGCCTTTGCTGCCATCGAGAACCGCATCCTGCATCGCGTGCTGCAGCAGCCCGAGCGGCCCACCGAGCCGGCCGATGCCTCCTGGCCCGGTCTGCCGGCAAACGGCCTGCGCTGGGCCATCTAGATATTTTTAGCAACGGACTTTTCAAGGAGAAAACCATGTCCATTCAAGCCATCAACGTCCGCAACCAGTTCCGCGGCAAGGTCAAGGAAATCATTCGCGGCGACGTGCTCTCCGAAGTGGATGTCGAAACGCCCTGGGGCATCGTGACCTCGGTCATCACCACGCGTTCGGTCAACGACCTGGCGCTCAAGCCGGGCAGCGAGGTGGTGGCGCTGATCAAGGCGACCGAAGTGTCGATCGCGAAGATCTGACAGGACCCTGGTGTCATGGGCCACCTCATGGTGCGGATGAGGTGGCCGCTGTCCATATCCGGCGGCGATCGTGCTCGGACCGTCCGCCGTACGACGGACTGTTGCAACCGCGCGCCGGCCCGCAAGGTATGACGGCTTTTTTCATCGCAAAGCGAATGGACTTTGCTTTAAGTCAATAGCTGCCGTTCCCGGTCATTCATTGTTGGCTCATCCCGGTCGATCCCTATAAACCAAACCCCGGGGATTTGCTATTCACATAGCATCGAACTCTGAGCCTGTGAACAAAAATGACTGTCGATGCCAGCCGTGACATGGAAACCGCGTTCGCCTTGCTGGAACGCGAGAATCGCGCTCTTGCCGAGAAACTGAACCAGTCCGAGGCGCTCCGGGTCCAGCTGGAGACCACGCTGCGGGAGAGCGAGGCCTACAACCGGCTGGTGTTCCAGGATACGTCCCGCCCCATTGTCATCATCGACCCGGTGGTCGGCATCGTGGACTGCAATCTGGCTGCAGTGCACATGTACGGATACGCATCGCGTGAAGACGTGCTGGGGAAAATGCCCCTGGATTTTTCCGCACCGACCCAATACGACGGCACGAACAGCCAAGCGGCGGGCGAACAACTGGTGCGTTCGATTTTCAAGCAGGGTGTTGCCAACTTTGCCTGGCGGGCGCAACGTGCCAACGGTGAGACATGGGATGCCGAAGTGCATCTCATGACGTTCGATTGCGGCGGCAAGCAATTGCTGCGCCTCACCATTGACGACATCACCGAAAAAAACCGGGTGCGGCAGGAAATAGAAGAGCAGCAGCAGGAAATCAAGACCTTGCTGGCCGAGCAGCAGGCCATCTTTGAAAACGCGCCCAATGCCATTCTTTACACCTCGGACGGCCTGATCCTGCGGGCCAACAAACGCCTGGCCGAGCATATCGGACGCACCGTCGACGAGGTGATCGGGCAATCCACAGCAGCCATGATGTTCCTGTCGCCCGAGAGTTTCCGGGCTTTCGGGGAAGCTGTTGCCCCGGAGCTGCGCGCGGGCAGGACAGCGCACGTCGAATGGGAGTTCATCCGCAAAGACGGGACACGATTCATTGCCTACGTTTCCGGGCAAGGCGTCAACATGACCGGTTATGAGCGGGTGGCGGTCTGGACGTTTGAAGACATCACGGAGCGCAAGCGGCTTGAACGCGAGATGCGCCAAAGCGAGGAAATCTTTCGCCGGGTTCTGGAGAACAGCCCGGCGGGCGTTGCCATCAGCACCAAGGACGGGCGTTTCATTTTTTCAAACCGGCGTTTCGCCGAGGTGCTGGCCATTGCGCCGGAAAAGGTCGCCAACCATCGCACCACGGATTACTGGCTCGACCAGACCGACCGCAGTGCTTTTCTCGCACAGCTTCAGCGCGATGGTTCGGTCAGCGACTATGAAGCCAAATTCGTCGACATGAACGGCAGGCCGCTGACGGTACTGCTGAGTTCCGTCTTGCTGGACTTCATTGATGGCCCCCATCTGGTGAGCTGGATCTATGACATCACCGAACGCAAGGTGGCCGAGGCAACGCTCAAGGACAGCGCGACCTACAACAAGATGCTGTTCCAGGAGTCGTCGCGCGCCATTGTCGTTTTCGACCCGCAGACCGGGTGCACGGACTGCAACCTGGCGGCCCTGCGTACCTATGGCTACGCCGCGCGCGAGGACATGCTGGGGAAAAAGCCGATCCACTTTTCCGCCCCTGTCCAATACGACGGTACCGACAGCATGACCGCCATGAAAGCGATCATGCGCGCTGCGGCAGAAACAGGCACCGCAACATTCGAGTGGCGGGCGCAACGCGGCAATGGCGAGCTTTGGGACGCTGAAATGCACATGATGGCCTTCCACCACGGTGGCCGGCGCTTGCTCCAGTTCACTGCGGATGACATCACGCAGAGCAAGCGCGCCCGCGCCGAGATCGATTACCAGCAAGCCGAGATCAGAAAGCTTCTGGAGGAGCAGCAGGCCATTTTCGAGAATGCGCCCAACGGCATCGTCTATACGGCCGATGGCATCATCCTGCGGGCCAACAAGCGCATCGCCGAACATCTTGGGCACACCGTAGACGGTCTGATCGGTCAGCCGGGCTCGCTCATGTTCGAATCGCTTGAAAACTACCGGGCCTTTGGCGAACTGGTAGGGCCCTTGCTGGGCGCCGGCAAGGATACCCATTTCGAATGGGCCTTTGCCAGAAAGGATGGCAGCCAGTTTCTTGCCAGCGTTTCCGGACAGGGGGTGCGCATTCCTGGATATGACCGGGTGGCGGTATGGGTGTTCGAGGACATTGCCGAGCGCAAGGCGGCCGAAGTGGCAACGGCACAAGCGCGTCGTGTGGCGGAGGAGGCGACCAAGGCCAAGAGCGACTTCCTGGCCAATATGAGCCACGAAATCCGCACCCCCATGAATGCGATCATCGGCATGTCTTACCTGGCCCTGCAAACCCAGCTCGACAAGAAGCAGCGCAACTACATCGAGAAGGTGCACCGTTCCGCTGAAAACCTGCTGGGCATCATCAACGACATTCTGGATTTCTCCAAGATCGAAGCCGGCAAGATGTCCATGGAGACCATCGATTTCCGGCTGGAAGACGTCATGGACAACCTGGCCAATCTGGTCAGCATCAAGGCGGAAGACAAGGGACTGGAGCTGCTTTTCAATGTCGGCGCGGATATCCCGGTGACGCTGGTGGGCGACTCGCTGCGGCTGGGGCAGATCCTGGTGAACCTGGGCAACAACGCGGTCAAGTTCACCGACCAGGGCGAGATCGTGGTCGGCGTCGAAAAAGTCGATCAGGACGATGATGGGGTGGAGCTGCACTTCTGGGTGAAGGACTCCGGCATCGGCATGACGCCGGAGCAGTGCGCCAAGATGTTTCAGTCCTTCAGCCAGGCCGATGCGTCGACCACCCGCAAGTATGGTGGCACCGGGCTGGGACTGGCGATCTGCAAGAACCTGATCGAGTTGATGGACGGGCGCATCTGGGTCGAGAGCGAACCTGGAACAGGCTCGGTCTTTCACTTCCATGCGCGTTTCGGCGTGCAGGCGGACGCGCGCGTCCGGCCCAGAGTCAGCACCGATGAATTGCGTGGTGTGCGCGTGCTGCTGGTCGATGACAACGCCTCGGCGTGCGAGATCGTGGCTGCCATGGCACGCAGCCATGCCATCGAAGTGGATGTCGCATCCGGCGGATCACAGGCCCTGGCGATGGTCGCCGAATCCGAGAGGAAGGGCCTTCTCTACGACCTCGTTCTGACCGACTGGAAGATGCCCGGCATGGACGGGATTGAAACTGTGCGTCAAATGCAGGCGGAGTACCTCACGCGAACGCCGGCAGTGATCATGGTCACCGCTTACGGGCGCGAGGAGGCGCTGGAATCGGCCCAGCAACGCGGCGTGGAGTTGAGGACCGTCCTGACCAAGCCGGTGATGAGCTCGACCTTGATCGAAGCCATTGGCGAAGCATTGGGCAAGAACTTTGTCGCCGGGACAAGGGAGAACCGCAAGAGCACCCACTACAACGAAGCCATGCGAAAGCTGGCGGGTACCCGGGTGCTGCTGGTGGAGGACAACGCCATGAACCAGGAGCTGGCGCTCGAATTGCTGCGCGCGGCGGGCATGACGGTGGAGGTCGCCAACAACGGCCAGGAGGCGCTTGATGTGCTGGCACGCGATGTCCGTTTCGACGGTGTGCTGATGGATTGCCAGATGCCGGTGATGGACGGATACACCGCAACCCGCGAGATCCGCAAGAACCCGGTCTTCAAGGGCTTGCCCATCATTGCCATGACGGCCAATGCGATGGCGGGTGACCGCGAGAAAGTCATTGAGGCCGGCATGGTGGACCATATTGCCAAGCCGCTCAATCTGGACGATATGTTTGCCACGCTCGCCAGGTGGATCAAACCCGCCGGCCATGCCGGCAGCACGCCGCACGTCGCGTCCGTTCCTGCGGCGGGTGCGGGTCACCCGGTCGAGGCGCTTCCACCGCTGTACGGCATCGACATGGCCGCAGGACTGGAACGCACCAGGGGGGATGTCGGGTTTTACCGCACCCTGCTGATCAGGTTCCGGGACAGCCAGCGCGATTTTGCAGACCTTTTCCAGGCGGCGCAGGCCGGCGCCGACACCCAGGCGCCCGAGCGGCTGGCCCACACGCTCAAGGGAACCGCCGGCACCATTGGGGCGCACCACCTGCAAGTCCTGGCCAGCGCACTGGAGATGGCCTGCCAAAAGGATGTGCCGAACATGCAGATCGATGACTGCCTGGAGCGGACACTGGCCGAACTGCGTCCCCTCATGGCCAGTCTGGAGCGGCTCGGCGAGGGCCGGCAACGTGTTGCGTCGTCACCGCTGGCGCAACCTGTGATCGATGCGGCGCAGGTGCGCGCATTGGCGGAGCAGCTTGAACAGCTGCTCGCCTATGGAGACGCCAGTGCCGGTGATGTCCTGAATGAGAACGCGGCGCTGCTGGGGGCCGCATTCCCCCTGCATTTCCGCAAGATCGATGATGCCATCAACGCGTTCGAGTTCGAAGAGGCGTTGAGCTGCCTCCGGGAGGCGATCGCTGGCACTGCAGAAGGTACTTCTTCATGAAAATGTCCAAACAAGCTGTCTTTCTGGTTGTCGATGACTTCGAAGTCATGCGCAAGGTCACCGAGAACCATCTTCGTGCGATGGGTGCGGCAGACATCGTGACGGCCAACAATGGCGCAGAAGCCTTGCGCATTTTGCAGAGTCGACGGGTGGACGTCGTGCTGGCTGACTGGAACATGCCGGTGATGAGCGGCCTTGAGCTTCTCAAGACCGTGCGTTCGGATGAAAAACTCGCCGGCCTGCCGTTCATCATGGTGACGGCGGAGGCCGAGCGCGAACGGGTGACGGAGGCCATTGCCTGTGGTGTCAGCGCGCTTGTGCTGAAGCCCTATACCGCTGCGCGTCTTTCTGCGCACGTCGACAAGGCGCTGGCCTGGAAACCGCAAAAAATGCCGTCTGCGCTGGCGTCACCAGCGACTTCGGCGCAAGCCTTGTCGCCCGATACGCCGTCCGTTAATGCCGCGCCAGGTGCCAAAGGCAGCCGGCGTTCGAGCATTCTGGTGGTTGACGACACTGCGGAAAACCTGCACCTGATGTCCCATCTGTTCAAGGACGAATACCTGGTGCGTGTTGCCAACAGCGGCGAGAAGGCCCTGGCTTTCTGCTGTTCGGATGATCCCCCGGACCTGGTGCTGCTGGACATCATGATGCCGGGCATGGATGGCTTTGACGTGGCCCAGCGCATGCGGGAGCATCCCAACGCGCAAACCATCCCCATCATCTTCGTCACCGCCATGGCTGGTGACGATACGCGCCTCAAGGGGCTTGAGCTGGGGGCGGTGGATTTTGTCAACAAGCCGATTGATCCGGATATTCTCAAGCCCCGTGTGCGCAATTTCATGCGTTACGTGGAGTTGCGCAAGCAGATCCAGGCGGACTACGACAGCATGCTCGAGGCGGCCCGCTTGCGCGAGGATGTTGAGCTCATCACCCGGCACGACATGAAGGGACCGCTGGCCGGCGTGATCAGCCTGGTCCAGACGCTTGCCGCCGACAACACGATGAGTCGCGAAGAGCTGACCGGGCAACTGCGCATGGTCGAAGAGACGGCGCTGCAAGTGCTCGACATGATCAATCTCTCATCCGAGCTTTACAAGATCGAGACCGGCCGTTTCCAGCTGGAGGCCAAACCGGTGAAGATCGGCGACATCCTGAGCCGCATTGCAGAAATATCGCGCACCACTTTTTCCGCCAAGAATCTGATCCTGTCGACCAATACCGGGGAAGCGGCGGCTGAAAAACTGCCGCTGGCGCTCGGTGACGCCATGCTCTGTTATTCCTTGTTCCAGAATCTTGTCAAGAACGCCTGTGAGGCGGCCCCCAATGAAAGCACGGTCTCGGTGATGCTGCTGGATGAAGATCCGGTGCGAGTCGTGATTGAAAACAAGGGTGTTGTACCGCCGGAGATCCGTGAGCGCTTCTTTGAAAAATTCGTGACGAAAAACACCCGGGGCGGCACAGGCCTCGGCACTTATTCAGCCAAGCTCCTGACCGAGGCCCAGGCCGGCCAGATTGCCTTGGCCGTCACGGATGAGTCGGACACGACATCCATTTCGGTTCAGTTGCCACGGGCGAAGGCGCCCTGAGTTTTCAGAAGCGCTGTGCCAGAGCACGCAGGTGCCGATGGTTCCTGTTCGTCCCGACACTGATTTCCATATTCTTTAATTGGAATAACTAAACAAAAACTTATTCGTTTGAGTTTCGTCGTCCGCCTTTGACAATGACTTTCATTGTTCATCAGGAGGTTCACATGACAACTCTCAGACTCGGCGACACCGCCCCCGATTTCACGCAGGATTCCACCGCCGGCCCGATTCAATTCCACTCGTGGGCCGGTAATGCCTGGGTCGTGCTGTTCTCCCATCCGGCCGACTTCACGCCAGTGTGCACCACCGAACTGGGCAAGACCGCGGCCCTGGCCAGTGAGTTCGCCAAGCGCGGCGTCAAGCCGATTGCGGTGAGCGTTGATCCGCTCGACTCCCATGCCAGGTGGGTGAACGACATCAACGAGACGCAGGCCACCACGGTCAACTTCCCCATCCTGGCCGATGCCGACAAGAAGGTG
>Ga0066443_100362_pt1 | contig 7491 bp, 3 predicted proteins | sample LakWasMet63_LOW9_2_FD_59531 | JGI IMG/M metagenome (GOLD analysis project Ga0066443, IMG submission 59531) | Freshwater sediment methanotrophic microbial communities from Lake Washington under simulated oxygen tension - Sediment Metagenome 63_LOW9 | ecosystem: Environmental > Aquatic > Freshwater >... | reverse complement strand
CAACGTCGAAACCTCCGCCATCCGCGAACTCTTCAAGCTGCTGGGCAAGCCCGGCATCATTTCCTTTGCCGGCGGCTTTCCTGATTCAGCCATGTTCGACGTGGATGGCATCCGTGAAGCCGCCAACAAGGCCCTGAGTGAGGAGCCGGGCGGGGCGCTGCAGTACGGCGCTACCGAAGGCTACAACCCCCTGCGTGAACAGCTGGCCGCCTTCATGGGCAGCAAGGGCGTCACCGTCGCACCAGACGGCCTGATCGTCACCACCGGCAGCCAGCAGGCGCTGGACCTGATCGGCAAGACGCTGGTCGACCCCGGCGCCAAGGTCATCGTCGAGGCGCCCACCTTCCTGGCCACCATCCAGTGCTTCCGCCTTTACGGCGCCCAGGTCATCGGCGCGCCCATCGATGCCGATGGCGTGCAGGTCGACAAGCTGGAACAGCTGATCGCCGAACACAAACCCCGTTTCGTCTACCTCATCCCCACCTTCGGCAACCCCAGCGGCGCCACCCTGAGCCTGGAGCGCCGCAAGCGCATCCTGGAGCTGGCCGTGAAGACCAAGACCGTGGTGATCGAGGACGACCCCTATGGCGACCTCTATTTCGGCAAGGCCCCGCCGGCCAGCCTGCTGGCCCTCACGGCCCAGGTGCCCGGCAGCCGCGACTGGCTGGTGCACTGCGGCAGCCTGAGCAAGGTGCTCAGCCCCGGCCTGCGCGTGGGCTGGATGATCGCCCCGCCCGAGCTCCTGGCGAAAGCCACCATGTGCAAGCAGTTCAGCGACGCCCACACCAGCACCTTTGCCCAGGCCACGGCCGCGCAATACCTCAAGGCTGGCCGTATGCCCGCCACCCTGGCCCATGTGCGCGAGGTCTATGCCGAGCGTGCGAAGACCATGGGCGAGTGTTTGAAGAAAGAGCTGGGCGACGCCATCGAGTTCACGCAACCTGGCGGTGGCCTGTTCTTCTGGGCCCGGCTCACGGGGGCGAACGGCAAGCTCAAGGATGCGGGTGAACTGGCCAAACGCGCCATCGAGAAGGGTGTGGCCTTTGTGCCGGGCGCGCCGTTTTACGCGACGAACCCTGATTCGTCCACGCTACGCCTGAGCTTTGCGACGGTGGGGGTGGAGAAGATTCGGGAGGGGGTGGAGAGGTTGGGGGAGGCGGTTTGACGTCGCGCTGAAGATGCTCAGACTTTCGAAGAAAGGGGTGCGTTACGCACCTCTTTGCGTTTTTCCGCCGAATACTGAAAGACCACTGACGGCCAGTTGCTGTCGCACGCCAAGCCACTGCAAACCTGTCACACAATGATGAACTTGCAAGGGCGCAACACCGCAATGATGGAGACCGTCCGACTTTGTGCCAGCATTGAGCTTCGTGTTGAGCGAACCGACCGTACACGAAGTTGCCGAGAATGCCCGTTTAGAACCGAACCTCAATGACGCCTCACAAGAGCAAAGGCACCGATAAGCCAAAAGCGAAGAAGCTGTCGAACCCGGCCTCTACCGGAGGAGTCGGTACGTCTTTTGAGAATCGAGTGCAGGCGACTCGATTACTGGCAATGTGCCTAGGCTCGCAAGTTCCTGGCGTGCAGGACGGGCGCATAGTAGAACTTAGGTTTCAGGCGCGAATCCACGGGCACCACACCGACGATTTGGTTTGCCACTTTGAGCTTGGAGACGGTCAACGGACTCGTGCGTTGCTGCAAATGAAGCGTACGCTGACCGCGCGCGAGAAGGACAACGCATTCTTCGAGTCAGTAGGGGCGGCTTGGACCGACTACAACTCCCACGAGTTCGTTCGAGGCCAAGACTCCATATTCCTCATCTACGACACGGCGAGCGCCGCCGCAATGAAGGGCGCGTCTACTGTCTGTCACTGGGCTCGGTACTCTGCGACTTCCGAGGAGTTTCTCAAGAAGGTCGATGCTGATAAATTCAGCAATGCAGCGAATCGCACCGCGCTGGCAGCCATCAGAAAAATCACAGAGACCTACGCAGACCGAAAAATTGGTGACCGTGAAATCTTCGATTTCGTCAAGCACCTGAATTGCCTGCCCCATGACCTTGACCAAGACGGTACTGTTGAACACACCAGTCACCTGAATTCGATACGACAGGCAGCAGCGCTGGTCGGCGAGGTACCGAACTCGCAGGAAATTTGGTCAGCGCTGGTGACCGCATGCGTGACGGCGAACGGAGCTGCCGGGACTGTCACCTTCGACAATTTGGATGTCGTCATCGGTAAGCGCCTCAATGGTTTGTTCGCCGGTGCGCGAACCTATCTCGCATCGCCCTTTGCGGTCGCGCCGATTTCGAGGCAAGCGCCCGGAAGGTCTCCGGCTTCGGATGCCGTGGCTGCCGAACTTACACGACTCTCTGGATTGGTCGAGTCTCTCAAGGAGAGTGGTTTGCAGTCCGTGGTTCGTGACCAATTGCCGGCGGCCCGTGACGACTCCGTAAACAAGCTGATTTCCGGACAGCTGGACGGGATTCACGCGCGAATCAAGGAGCTTCGCTACCGAGACGCGCTTGAGGACTTGGTCAGGTTGGGCGAGTCACGTGGGCAGTTCGACGCGCATCAGGAAGCGCGGTGGCATCTGCTGCAGGGAACCTGCAAGTGGCACCTCGAGGGCGGTAAAGCGGCTGCGGCCGACTTCATCCGAGCCGCGGAACTCTACAAGGACGAGGACAAGTTCGCCGCTGCAGGAGTTCGCGGCTTACTGTTGCAGGGCGATGCGGCTGCGGCCGCGGTAGCGGGCACTGAGGCCCTGAAGACCTTCTCCGAGTCACTTGCGGTGTGGCAAGTGACGGCGAATGCCCGAATGAATCTCGGTGAGAACCTCACCCTTGAGGACATCCCTTCGGCGCTGAGAGGTGAGGCGGACGCCCTGCAGATGCTCGCATGGAGCCGCCACCGGCAAGGCGACAAGGTCGGTGCTGCGCAGGCTGCGCTTCAAGCTCTTGACGCAGCTACTCCGAGCTTTTTCACCCGTGACACCGCCTTGTCTCTGTGTCTAGACCAAGCTGCTGGCGATGGAGTTTCGGCAGCGTTCCGCGTGTTTGGTACGGATGAACGGTCCGCCCTTGAGCGGTGTACCAGCGAGTTTTCTCCACGCGAAGAGCGGTTGTGGCAGGCCCAGAGCCCCGAAACGGTTGCCGCTTCTGCTGCGAACCTTGCAACGGCTCACCTGCTCCTTGGGCAGCCAGTTGTTGCGTTGGCAGTGCTGCAGGAAGCGCGCGCTCATGGAGTTTCTTCGCCGGCCTTCCTGCGAGTCGAGTTTGAAGGCTTGGCGGCGGCTGGTGACCGTGACGGCGCCATTGCCATCGGCAAGCCCCAGATTGCCGTCATGCCGAAGGAGGCGCTGGCGACGTTTGCGCAGCTAGCGGGCGAGGCCGACGACCTTGACGCAGTGGACAAGGCGCTTGATGCAGCGAAGCGGCTTGAGCCCGAGCAGCCCGCCTTGGTCCGGAACATCACTGGGATGCGGTGGACCGTACTGGCCAAGTCCGATCTGCAAGCGGCGCTCAAGGCCGTGCGCGCCACTGATTGGGCCACACACCAATCGGTACCCGAGCTAGTGGCGGGAGCGCAAGTTTTGCGAAATGCGGGCTTCCCTGATGAGGCGGCGGAGCGCATCCAGCGTGCGTTAGTGCTGCTACCAGAGAGCACCGAATCTGGTGACCGGTACTTGGTCGCGCAGTGCCTGCTGTTCGCGCGCGACTACGCGCAGGCAGCTACGGTCTTTGAGCAGATTGCGCCTCTCGGCAAGCACAGCCAGCTTCATGCTGACCTGCTGTTCTGCTACCTCCGGTCCGGACGACGCGCAAAGGCGAAGGAACTCATTGACGCCTTCCCGGCAGGCTGGGAGTCGCACGCCGACACACGGCACATGGCCATGGAGCTCGGGCAGCTTGCAGGCGACTGGGGCCTGCTGGCCAAACTGGTTCCCGCCGAGTTCGACCATGCTCCAGGCGAAGTACGAAGTTGGCTGCTGAGAGTGATGGTGGCCGCGCGCACTTCCGCTGAGGAGGTCAGCTCGGTGCTCCGAGACGCGCCGGCGGAACTGTCCGGAAGCACTCAAGAGGTCACCCAGCTTGCCACGCTGGAGCTACGACACGGGTACAAAGAACGAGCGCTGCGTCGGCTCTATGTCATGCGCCGAAAGCGGCTGGACAGCACAGAGGTCGCAGCGGCTCACGTCGTGGCACTGCTGGCGGTTACCGACGAGCTTCCACTCATGGAAGAGGAACTGCCTAGCGTAGTGCTGGGTACCTCAGTGACTGTTACGGACATAGAAGGCAGAGACCAAGTCTTCACTCTTGACCCGGTCGGCCTTCTCGCGCTCCCGTCGACGTCGGAGTTTTTGAAGGCTGGGTCGAGGGAAGCCTCCGTTGTCGAAGGCCTCGTTATAGGCGCAGAACTTTCTGCGCCTGATGCCGAGGGCAAGCCGCGAGTGCTGACTGTTCGGCGCATCTGTTCAGCTTATCGTCGCTTGCTAGAACTCTCTCAGCTTGCGCTCAGTGCACCTCTGGCGCCATCGCCGATTGCGCGGTTGATGACGGTTCACAATCAGGAAACCGGCGAACCAGATTTCAGTGGCATTACTCGCCAGCTTCGGAAGTTCAGCGACCAAGCAAAGAAGGCTATCGACTTGTACGCGTCCTCCCCGATTACTTTGGGTGGACTCGGCAAGTTGCTCGGGCGCGATGTGTTTGACATCGTGCGGGGTTGGCGCCCGGATGACCCCGCCATTCAGGTCAGCGGAGGGAGCCCGAGCGAAAGAGCGCAGGTCATCGAGAGCCTCAAGTCGGGCAAAGGCCCGTATCTCATTGATGCCGTGACCCTCGTAGAGTTTGGGATGCTGGAGTGCCTTGATGTTCTGACAGTGTTGCCAAGTCTCCTCGTTACATCGCACACGCGAGATGCTTTGGAAGCGAAACTCGCGGAAGCGCAGACGGCACGAACTGAGGGAAAGGCTTTCGAGCAGGATGGAAAGCTAGGCTTTATCGAGGTGACTGCGGAGCAGCGCCAGCGAGAAATTCGCTTCTACCAGACTGTCATCGACGCCATGCGGAAGAACTGCCGAATTGTTGCAGCGTACGGAACAGACTCGCTCGCTCCTATCGCCAGCCAGTTCGAACGCGCTATATCAGCGGAGGAGTTTTCGGTCGTCCTCGCGGCAGAAGAGCACGGAGCAACGTTGATCTCACTGGATGCACGGTTGCGCTTTTTGGCTACCCACTTGGGCATTCCGGGAGTGTGGCCGCAAGTCTTGCTTATGTACGCGCGCGACCTCGGCAAGCTTTCTGCGATGTCGTACTCTCTGGCAACGATTCGGCAGCTATGTGCGAACCGGACGTTTGTTTCGGTGGCCTCTGAAGACCTTGCGGCCATGGCATACCAGGGGACCGAGTGGCTCAAGTTCGGCATGTCTCGATTCACGAGATACATCGCACTGCCAGAGACGGAGTTCAGCTCAGCTCTCCGAGTATCAGTGGAGTTCCTGCAGCAACTGTCACACGAGGGCCCGTGTCACTTTGGGGCCGTCTGTCGAATTCTTCAGCTTCTTGCGGAGGGCTTATTCCGGCACAAGGACGCGCCAAGCGACCTTGGGCGCAGCCTGTTGGAGGCAGTGCTTAGAGCCATCTCAATAGACGAAGGTGCCATCGCGCGCAAACAGCTCCTGCGTGCGGCCATCCAGGAGGGGCACCAAGTCGCGCAGAAGCCCAATGCAGGGGAACTCAAGGACGTCCAAGTCCTCATGTGCAGCGAGCCACCCTGGATTGCCTATGTGGCCGAGCGGCCGAACGGGAAGACAGGCGAAGTCGGCTTGCAGGCGGCAGCGGGTGGGGCATTGAAGCCGGATGACGACGCGGGTCCAACGTCTGCGTCCGATGCCGCAAACAACCCGTTCAGGTGACGAGATGCGACGCGGCGAGAGTGTTCCGCTGCCATGACTGTTGTTCGAGAAGTTGAGTGGCGCCAATGGGTCGGAAGTAGCCTGAACGGCATCGAAGCGGACCGTTATCGGCAGTCATATGCGTGATCGGCACTTACTGCGATAGCGCTCTGAGCCCCGGCAAATCCAGAATCTCCATTCCCCCCCGCTGCACCCGCAAAATCCTCTGCGCCTCCAGCCCCTTCAGGATCTCATTCGTCGTTTGCCGTGACACGCCGATCATCAGCGCCAGTTCCTGCTGGGTCACGGCCAGCACACGCCGTGTGCCGCCCTTGCCACTCTGTATTCCATAACCTTCGGCCATGCCCACCAGACGCCGTGCCAGGCGCAGCGGCGCGCTGAGCACGGTCTGTTCTTCCATGGTCAAAAAAGCCAGGCGCAGCTTGTCGGCCATCAAGACCGCCAGGTCACGCCAGTGTTGCGGGTGCTCGTGCAGCCAGGCCAACAGCTCGGCCTGTGGCACCTGCAGCAGGGTGCTGGGCTCGGCGGCGTGGGCGTGGTGGGTGCGGGTGGCGCCGTCGAAGACGGTGATCTCGCCGAACCACTGCGGCGGGGGCAGCACCACCAGCAGGGCCTCGCGTGCGTCGTCGCCGCGGCCGCTCTGGCCCGAGATGCGGATGGAGCCCGACACCACGGCGTAAAGGCCGCAGGGCGGGCTGTCGCGCAGGAACAGCACCTCGCCCGTCTGCAGTGTGCGCACCTTGGCCATCTTGAGCAGGGCCTGGGCGAACTCGGGTGGTAGCTGGGCGTACCAGCGGCCGGCCTGGAGCACGGGCAGGTAGTGTTGCGCGTCGTTCATGGGGTTTGTACGGGGGCGTAGGCTTGTGTCGGGTACCTGACAGACTGAGGGCGAGGGTAGGTCGATCATTGACGTCTGTCAATGTGCAAGACACCGAAGAGGAGACGACCATGAAGACACTCACCGACCATCTCACCCAGTACGCGGCCTACCACCAGGACCAGCGCAACGTGGCCACGCATTTCGTGGGCATCCCCATGATCGTGCTGGCCGTGACCACGCTGCTCTCGCGCCCGGCCTGGGAAATAGGGGGCCTGCCGGCCACACCTGCCGTGCTGCTGGCCATCCTGTCCTCGCTCTTCTACCTGCGGCTGGACCTGCGCTTCGGCCTGGCCATGGTGGCGCAGCTGATCGTGAGCCTGTGGATCAGCCAGTGGATCGCCGCGCAGAGCACGGCCGTGTGGCTGGGCTGGGGCATCGGCCTGTTCGTGGTGGGCTGGGCCATCCAGTTCCTGGGGCATTACTGGGAGGGCCGCAAGCCGGCCTTCGTGGATGACCTGGTGGGCCTGCTGGTGGGGCCGCTGTTCCTGACGGCCGAGGTGGCCTTTGCCCTGCGCCTGCGCACCGATGTGAAAGCCGAGATCGACCGCCGCATCGGCGCTGGCGCACACGGCGCCCGCCGCGTGGCCGCGGCATGAGCTTTACTGCGGCGCTGCCCGCTCTCCTGCTGGGGTCTTTGGCCCTGGTGATGTTCGGCCTGGGCCTGTCGCTCAGCGTGGGTGACTTCGTGCGCCTGC
>Ga0066443_100351_pt1 | contig 7608 bp, 6 predicted proteins | sample LakWasMet63_LOW9_2_FD_59531 | JGI IMG/M metagenome (GOLD analysis project Ga0066443, IMG submission 59531) | Freshwater sediment methanotrophic microbial communities from Lake Washington under simulated oxygen tension - Sediment Metagenome 63_LOW9 | ecosystem: Environmental > Aquatic > Freshwater >... | reverse complement strand
TGCTGTCCGTCAAGACCGGCGGCTGCTCGGAAGACTGCGGCTACTGCCCGCAATCGGCTTCCTTCGAGACCGGCGTGAAAGCCTCCAAGCTCATGGAGCTGGAAGAAGTGCTGTTTGCCGCCCAGCGTGCCAAGGACGCCGGCGCCACCCGCTTCTGCATGGGCGCGGCCTGGCGCGAGCCCAAGGACCGCGACATCGAGAAGGTGGCCGAGCTGGTTCGCGGCGTGAAGGGGCTGGGCATGGAGACCTGCGCCACCCTGGGCATGCTCAACGAAGGCCACGCAGAGCAACTGGCCGAGGCCGGGCTGGACTTCTACAACCACAACCTCGACACCGCGCCTGATTTCTACGGCGACATCATCACCACCCGCGTCTACCAGGACCGCCTGGACACGCTGGCGCGCGTGCGCGGCGCCGGTGTCAAGGTCTGCTCCGGCGGCATCGTCGGCATGGGTGAAAACCACCGCCAGCGCGCCGGCCTGATCGCCGAACTGGCCAACCTCAACCCCTACCCCGAATCCGTGCCCATCAACAACTTGGTGCGCGTGGAAGGCACGCCCCTGGCCAACCAGGCGCCACTCGATCCTTTCGAGTTCGTGCGCATGATCGCCGTGGCCCGCATCACCATGCCCAAGGCACGCGTGCGCCTGTCGGCCGGCCGCCAGCAGATGGGCGAGGCCATCCAGGCACTTTGTTTCCTGGCCGGCGCCAATTCCATCTTCTACGGCGACAAGCTGCTGGTGACCGGCAATCCGGACACCGAGGCCGACGTGCAGCTGCTGCAGCGCCTGGGCATGAGCCCGGCCCAGCAGCCGCCCGGCAAGACCTGACCCCACCCCGCGACTTCTGGAGACCACCGTGAGCGACCCGACCTCCACCCCCAACAGCGGCGCCTCCCCCTACGGCACGCTGCCCCCGGCCTCGGCGCCGGCCACACGCAAGCCCATCAGCCTGCCGCGCCTGCTGGAAATGCATGCGCGCGGCGAGAAGATCACCATGCTGACCGCCTACGACGCCACCTTCGCGGCCACGGCCGACGCGGCCGGCGTGGAGTGCATCCTGATCGGCGACTCGCTGGGCATGGTCTGCCAGGGCCTGAGCAGCACCGTGGGCGTCTCGCTGGAGACCATGCGTTACCACGTGGAGAGCGTCACGCGCGGCGTGCGGCGTGTGCAGGGCACGGCGTGGATCATCGGCGACATGCCCTACGGCACCTTCCATGAATCGAAGGAGCAGGCCTTTCGCAACGCCGCCGTGCTGATGCAGGCCGGCGCCCACATGGTCAAGATCGAAGGCGGCGGCTGGACGGCAGAAATCGTGCGCTTCCTGGTCGAGCGCGGCATCCCCGTCTGCGCCCACCTGGGCCTGACACCGCAAACCGTGCACGCCCTGGGCGGCTACCGTGTGCAGGGCCGCGGCGACGAAGCCGCCGCCACGCTCAAGCGCCACGCGCTGGAACTGCAGGACGCCGGCGCCAGCCTGCTGGTGCTGGAGATGGTGCCCGCCGCCCTCTCGGCCGACGTCACCAAAGCCCTGCCCCGCTGCGCCACCATCGGCATCGGCGCCGGGGTGGACTGCGCGGGCCAGGTGCTGGTGCTGCACGACATGCTGGGCATGAACCTGGGCAAGATGGCCAAGTTCGTGCACAACTTCATGGCCGATGCCGGCAGCGTGCGCGGCGCCATGGAGGCGTATGTGAAGGCTGTGAAAGAAGGCACTTTCCCGGTCAACGCCCAACACGCCTGGTGAAGACGCAGCGATGAAAGTCATCCACACCATCGCCGAACTGCGCACGCACCTCGCCAACTTCAAGCGCCCAGCCTTCGTACCCACCATGGGCAATCTGCACGAGGGGCACATCGCCCTCGTGAAGCAGGCCAAGCCGCTGGGTGATGTCACGGTGGTCAGCATCTTCGTCAACCGCCTGCAGTTCCTGCCGCACGAAGACTTCGGCACCTACCCGCGCACGCTGGAAGCCGATTGCGCCAAGCTCGAAGCTGCCGGCTGCGACGTGGTCTTCGCGCCCAGCGAGGCCGAACTCTACCCCGAGCCCCAGGGCTACAAGGTGACGCCCCCCGCCGAGCTGGCCGACATCCTGGAAGGCCACTTCCGCCCCGGCTTCTTCATCGGCGTGTGCACCGTGGTGCTCAAGCTCTTCAACATCGTGCAGCCACGTGTGGCCCTGTTCGGCGCCAAGGACTACCAGCAGCAGATGGTGATCCGCCGCATGGTGGCCCAGCTGGCCCTGCCCATCGAGATCGTGACCGGGGCGACGCTGCGCGCCGAGGACGGCCTGGCCCTGTCCTCGCGCAACGGCTACCTGAGCGCCAGCGAGCGCGCCGAAGCGGTGCAGCTCTCGCGCACCCTCAAGAGCATGATCGCCATGCTGCGCGCAGGCGAACACAACATCGCCGCCATCGAGCACCATGCGATGCAGACCCTGGCCGACCGCCACTGGCAACCCGACTACCTGACGGTGCGCCGCCGTCACGACCTGCAGCCCCCGCAGGCCGACGACCTGACCCACGCCGACCGCCTCGTCGTCCTCGGCGCCGCCAAGCTGGGCACAACCAGATTGATTGACAACCTGGAAGTCTGAGACTTCCAGGTTGCGGCGCAGACTGAACCGGCGTGCTGCCGGCCAGTTGTGCACTTTTCACACCACCGTCATCGTCGGCAGCGGTCCGGTCTGGACACTGCCGGTCTTCCACGCCAGAATTTACCGTGCACGCAGCAGCGCCTGCTGGGAGCGCTGCATCACCAAGAGCACATACAAGGAGACACATATCATGGCGCTCATGCCCTGGAATGACGAACTGGCACTCGGGATCGCATCCATCGACGCGCAGCACCGCGACCTGCTGGACCGCGTCAACCTCCTGCACGATCAGCTGGGAAATCCCAAGGCTGCCGGCGACATCCTTGAAGACCTGGTGGATGCCACCATGAATCATTTCATCGCTGAGGAAGAGCTGCTCAAGCGCCATGGCTATGCACAAGCCGACGCCCACACCAGTGCGCACAGCGGCCACACCGGCAAGCTCGTGCAGCTGCTCGACCAGTTCCAGGCCGATGCCGCAGCCATGAATCAGGCCAGCCTGACCACGCTGAAAGACTGGCTGACCCAGCACATCCTGGTGGACGACAAGGCCTGCGCGGCCTTTCTCCAGTCCAAGGGCGCACAGTAGGGACAGAACCGCCTCACGCCATGTCGGCGGGAGGGCCGCCATCCGCTAAGCTTGCGCCGTCGCGTGAGCCACGCAGGAGACCCAGCATGCTGATCGGCGTCCCCCGGGAGATCAAGAACCACGAATACCGCGTCGGCCTGACGCCGGCCAGCGTGCGTGAGCTGTGCGCGCATGGGCACCAGGTCCTGGTGCAAAGCGGCGCCGGTGCGGTCATCGGCCTGGGCGACGAAGACTACCGCGCCGCCGGCGCCACGCTGGCACCCGACGCCGCCACGGTATTTGCGCAGGCGGAGATGATCGTCAAGGTCAAGGAGCCGCAGCCCTCCGAACTGCCCCTGCTGCGACCGGGCCAGATCCTCTACACCTACCTGCACCTGGCGCCGGACCCGGCGCTGACGGCCGCCCTGCTCAAGACCGGCGCGGTCTGCATCGCCTACGAAACCATCACCGGCCCCGGCCACACCCTACCGCTGCTGGCGCCCATGAGCGAAGTAGCCGGTCGCATGGCAGTGCAGGTGGGCGCGCATCACCTGGAGAAGTCGCAAGGCGGCATGGGAGTGCTGCTGGGCGGTGTGCCGGGCGTTCCCGCGGCGCACGTGGTGATCCTCGGGGCCGGCACCGTGGGCGCCAACGCCACACACATTGCCGTGGGCATGGGCGCGCGTGTCACCGTACTCAACCGCGGTGTGGACAAACTGCGTGCGCTGGACCACCAATACGGCAACCGCATCCAGACCCTGCAGGCCAGCGGGCACAACATCGAGCAGGCCGTGCTCGACGCGGACCTCGTCATCGGCAGCGCGCTGGTGGCCGGTGCATCCGCGCCCAAACTCGTGAGCCGCGCACTCGTGGGCCGCATGAAAAAGGGCTCGGTGCTCGTGGACGTCGCCATCGACCAGGGCGGCTGCTTCGAAACCTCCCGCCCCACCACGCACGCCGCGCCGACCTTCGTGGTGGACGGCGTGGTGCATTACTGCGTGGCCAATATGCCGGGCAATGTGGCGCGCACCTCCACCTTCGCGCTCAGCAACGCCACCCTTCCGTACGCGCTGGCGCTGGCAGACCAGGGCTGGCAGCAGGCCATGCGCGCAGACCCGCACCTGCGCCACGGCCTGAACGTGGCCCGCGGCCAACTCACGCACGCCGCCGTGGCCCAGGCGCTAGGCCTGGCCTGCGTGCCGGCGGATCAGTTGCTCGGCTAGCCCGCGCCCGCCGGCCGTCGGCGGGGATGCCGCCCGGGACAGTTGCCATGCGCCACGAAGATGGTGCCCATGACCAGCGTGTCCACTTCCAGCGGCACGCCGCGATCCTGCAACGGCATCCAGGGCGCCTGCAATCCCTCGTAGTGCGTGACCGACTGCGCCATGTACAGCCCGACCAGCGCATTCCAGGGCGCCAGCCCGGGCGCAGTCCATTTGAGCCCGGTCACCGCGATGCGCGCACCGGGCCGCAGATGGCGCAGCAGGTGGTCCAGTGCCACCGGACTCTGCAGGATGTCGTGTGTGAAGTGCAGCAGCACCGCGTCGGCCTGCCGCGGTAGCAGCGCGACCTCGGCGGCGGCACACTGGAGCACCACGTTGCCCCAACCCGCGCGCTGCAGGCGCAGGCGCGCAAGCGCCAGCATCTCCGAACTCTGGTCCACGCCGACTACGCGCCCGCCCGGCCCCACCGCCTCGCGTAGCAACGGCAGGCTCATGCCCGTGCCGCAGCCCAGATCCAGCACGCAATCGCCCGGGCGCAGCTGCAGGTGGTCCACCGCGATGCGGCGGATGAACTCATAGGGGGCGAGTTGCAACTCGTAGCTGCTGGCGCGCCAGCCATACAGCGCGCGGGCCGCCGCATGGTCGTCCTCGGGCTGTTCCCCGGGTCGTGTCTCCTTGCGCATCGCTGTCTCCTCGCGATAGGGGAGCCGGCCGCAGCGGCCCGCACCTGCTGCGCAGGGTACTCCTTTTGAGCCGACGCAGGCTGACATCCGAGCGCGCCAAGTGGGCTCTCGTCCCCCGTGCCTGCTCAGGCCGTCGGCGTGGTCGACAGCTCGCGCGATAGCTGCCGCTGCCGCGCACGGCGTTTCTTGATCCAGATCATCACGCCCGTCACGCTGAGCACCGCCACGGCGATGCCGCAGAGCGAAACCAGGATACGGCCGGGGATGCCGATGATGCGGCCTGAATGCAGGGGAAACATCGCCTGCAGGAAGATGTCGCCGGCGCTGCCCCGGCCCGGCACGTCGGCACCGACCGGCTCGCCCGTGTGCATGTCGAAGTAGAGCCAGGGATTGCCGAGGCCGCCGTCGCCATGGCTGTTGTCACCCTCGAACAGGCCCACGCCGTAGACGCCGAAGGACGATGCAAGAAAGACCGCGCCGGCGGGCGCCTCCAGGCCCAGCACCCTCGCCTGCTGCCGGGCACGCTCGAGCAGCATGAGAATTGAGAGTTCTGGCTGCACCACCTGCTCGGGCGCGACCGGGGCGCGCGTGGCAAACGGTGACGGCGTCAGGCCGGAGAACCAGGACACGAGCGGGCGCATCACCTGCTCGCGCAGGTTCATCGAGACCGAGGTCACGGCCAGCATGAGCAGCAGCCCGAAGATCCAGACCCCGCCCGAGCGGTGCAGGTCGAAGAGGCGCCGGTAGCCGCCGGCCTTCCAGCGGAAGGCGAAGGACTGGCGCCAGGCTACGAAGCTGGGGAAGGAGATCCAGAGGGCGATCAGCGTGTCCAGCACCCAGACCATGGCCACGATGCCCATGAAGAGCACACCCAGCTCCACGCCCCAGGCCTCGGGTAGATGCAGGCTGTAGTGCAGCTTGTAGAGGAAGGGCAGCAGGTTTTCGCGGTCCAGCGCCACCTTGCCCCACTCACGCCGGCCCAGCACCTCACCGCTCACGGGATCCAGTGCCACCTGGTTGTAGCCCAGCGCGTGCAGACGCCCGGTCGCCGGATCCACGCGCGGCTCGACCATCACGAGCAGGCTGTGGCCGGGCTCGGTGCGCAGTGGGAAATAGCGCACGCGCAGACGGGGCTCCGCCGCCTCGAACGCCGCCATCAGGGCCACAGGGTCGCGCGCCTCGCCTGCCGTGCTGCGCGCCTGGTAGAGATGCGGGTTGAGCCACTCGTCAAGCTCGTGGTCCCAAGAAATCACCGCCCCCGTGGCGCCCGCCACGAAAAGGAACAAGGCCGTCGCCAGTCCGAACCAGCGGTGCAGCAGAACCAGTACGAAACGCATCCCTGTTTCTCCGTCAGTACGTCCAGTTCAGCGCCACGCTGGCGTTGCGCGGCGCGGCATAGGTGCCCTGGCCATTGGAGCTGGCCCACATCAGGCTGCCGACGTACTTCTGGTCGCTCACGTTGTTCAGGTTGAAGGTGGCGTTGAGCTTCCTGCTGATGTCGTAGCGCGCCATCAGGTTGAGCAGCGCATAGGCCTGCTGGCGGATCTCGGCGCCGTTGTATCGGGCATAGGTATCGCTCTGCCAGCTCAGGTTGCCGCCCACCTTGAGCTGCTCCATGCCGGGCACGCGGTAGGTGCTGGTCAGGCGCAGCAACTGGCGCGGCACGTAGGTGCGGGCGTCCCTACCCTGCGGGTCCTTCAGGCTGAGCTGCGTGTACCCCAGGCCGGCCTGCAGACGCGGGCTGAGCTGGCCGGAGACGTCGGCCTGCAGGCCTTCGGAGATGGCGTCGATGCCGCGGTAGTAGGTGGTCGCGCCGATGGTGCCGGCCGCTTCGGCCAGGTTGCGCTGCTCGCTGCGGAACAGGGCTACCGAGGCATTGGCCTTCCTGTCGAAAAACTCACTCTTCAGGCCAACTTCGAAGCTGTTGCCCTCCACCGGCTTGAGCGCCGCGCCACCGGCATCCACCTGGTGCTGCGGGTTGAAGATCTCGGTATAGCTGCCATAGGCCGAGAGCGTGGGCGTCAGGTCATAGACGGCGCCGGCATAAGGCGTGGTCCGGCTTGCGTTGACCGCGCGGCTGACACCGTAGGCCTTGCCCTCCACCTCCGAGCTCGTGTGGCGCAGGCCGCCGATCAGCTTGAGCCGGTCGCTGATGTTCAGGCGCGTGGCCGCATAGGCACTGTGGCGGTCTTCCTTGAAAGTGCTGCCATCGACCGAGGCCGTGAAGCTCGGGATCGGGTACTCACCCGTCCAGTTCTCCAGCGCCGGCAGGGCCGTGCCTATGCCCACGCCGTAGTTGGACACCTCGCTGATGTCGGCGCGCGCCTGGCCCAGGCCCAGGCTCAGCTCATGCTTGCTGCCCGCCAGCGTGTACTGCCCGCTGGCCGACAGGTCCAGCACATCCTGCTTGTTTTTCATCGCGTAGAGCGAGGGGTAGCTGTACAACCCCAGCCCCGTGCTCGCGTCGGGCTGGCCATAGGCGTAGAAGAGCGCACCCTCATTGGGCCGCTCGGTGTGCGTGTAGACGGCCTTGCC
>Ga0066443_100319_pt1 | contig 8163 bp, 10 predicted proteins | sample LakWasMet63_LOW9_2_FD_59531 | JGI IMG/M metagenome (GOLD analysis project Ga0066443, IMG submission 59531) | Freshwater sediment methanotrophic microbial communities from Lake Washington under simulated oxygen tension - Sediment Metagenome 63_LOW9 | ecosystem: Environmental > Aquatic > Freshwater... | reverse complement strand
TGACTCGCATTCGTATGAGCACACACCCAGCAGAATACGATATGTACTACAGCTTGTAACGGTAAAGCCTGTCCCAGACAGGCCCACACCAACCCAGAACCCCGCAAGCCGCTTGGCTTCGCGGGGTTTTTTATGTCCCAGACATTCCCACTAAATCCCGTTGAAGCCCACGTTTTTGCCCCCTATTTTGTCCCGAGTTGCATTAGCAATGTATAATCCAGCAAAAAATAGGGGACAAATAATGCTAACCGATACTGAAATCAAGAAGTTAAAGACAACCGGCAAGGAATACCAAAAAGCTGACGGTGGCGGCCTCGCATTAATAGTCAGAGCCAAAGGCGAAAAGTTTTGGCGATATGAATTCAGGCTTGACGGCAAAAAAGAAAAGTACGGCTATGGCAACTATCCCGAAATCACCCTAAATCATGCCCGCAAAATCCATGCAATAGCCCGCCAACTTGTCGCACTCGGCAAACATCCTGCCACATTGCTGGATAGCCCTGAAGCCAAGCAAATGATTATTGATGGTCATGGCATAAAACAGATAGAAGTTAAGATCGAAGCAATCAAACAAGCCGAAGCCACTCAGGCATTGACGACGTTCCGCGACGCAGCGGCGCGGTATAAGGCCGAATGGGTAGATAAGAAATGGAAAGACCCGGACAAAGGCTGGCTTCCTGTCACCCGCCACTTGTTGCCGAAGCTGGCAAACAAACCGCTGGAAGCCATTGACATTCCCATGCTCAGAGAACTGATATACGACATTCGGGAGAGAATCGGCACCCCGACGGCGCTATCTTGTCATGCCTGGGCTGATCGAATTTTCGGCTATGCCGTCGAGCACGACTTATGCAGAGGCAATCCTGCCAGATCAATCAAACCGTCCCGAGTTGGCAACCGCAATAAGCGCGAACGCTGGCTAACCGCACCGGAAATCAGGCGTTATCTAACCTGTTTATATCAAGCCAATTGCTACCGCGGCTATAAACTCGGCCTGCACCTCTTGTTGATGCTGGCGTTAAGAAAAACCGAGCTATGCGGCGCGGCCTGGAGCGAAATTGACTTCGATAAAGGCGAGATGTTAATACCGGCTGGCCGGATGAAAACAAAGAAAGATCACCTAGTCATGCTCCCCCGCCAGGCAATAGAGATGCTGCAAGAGCTACAACGGCTCAGTGGTGGCAGTCCTTGGGTAATGCCTATGCCAACCAACCCGACAAGAGCCATGCATGGAAATAACCTGCTTGGCGCTCACCATGCTGCGCTGACCGATGGCAACATCATCGACTACAACATCCACGATCACCGACATACCGCATCAACACATTTACGGGAACGCGGGTTTTCGCCAGAAGTCGTGGAAACAGCGTTAAGCCACGCCATACCCGGCATGGCCGGCGTTTATTCCCATGCCCAGTACAAAGCGCAACGCTTGGAAATGCTGCAATCATGGGCGGATTTTCTGGATAGCATCATGACTGAACGCACCGTTATACAGGCGACATTCAGAAAAGCGTTATAATCTCATTTAGCCGGATAGCTCGACGGAGCAACAAGCGGGATTCATCCTCCCGCTTCCGGTTATTTCCTTTCAGGATGACTTGCACTTTGATGGAGTGTTAATGCTTATTCACCCTTCTTTCTTTGATTGTGAGCCACATTGGCCGCCACAACCTCACCCATTAACCGGGCTTCGGTTAAGCGAACAGTCAGAATGGGGTGTTGATGAATGGAAGTTGTACGCGCAAATACTTGAAGATGCTGGCTATTATCTTCTTGAAGCGATTGTGATTACCAATGAAAAATTGAGCGAATCTGAGGCTAAAAAATCCCGGTCAAAACAGCGGCCAGCACAAGCGACCACGCTTGAAGTGCCACCCGGAAAAACATTACTTACAAGCGCCCGTTATTACTCTTGGGGACCACCAGAACCTAAACCCAATCTCGGTCGTAAGCACAGCAAGGAGCGAGAAAGGCTCATAAATGCTGTTATAGAAAAATATACCGAAATGAAAACCGACCCTTTATGCAAGAGAGCCACCGCAAGTGGTGCATTGGAAAAGGTGCTCGCTGGTAGTGGAATCCGCCCACAAGATAAACGCACCATACTTAACGACTCACGCCTAAAGGGATTAAAAAAGTCTTAAGGTTTTCACAACAATTAAGGAAGCTCACCTTTGTCAATTAATGTGAATGAAATGTGATTAATCCCCTTCTACCATGTCTCACACAAGCTTTGTCGATCCCGACATAGCGCAGACTAGACGAGGTTAGCACATGACAAATAGCATTTTACCCACAATAACCTCCCTATTACGCCGCCCAGTCGTTGAACAGGCTACGGGTTGGTCAAGATCAACTATCTATCGTTACATTGCCGATGGATTATTCACCAAACCCGTAGAAATCGGTGGCACTCGTGTTGCGTGGCCTGCCTCAGAAGTTGAGGTTTTGAATAAGGCCAGAATTTCCGGCAAGACTGATGAGGAAATCAAAGTCTTGGTTATCAAACTGGAAGCGGCGAGGCAGACAACTTGCAAAGAATCGCTGGGCTCTACACCTGAAGTTGCAGGAGGCTCATTATGAATTCACGTCCACCAGAAATCACAAGCGATGCTCCGATGTTGGCAGAGGCCGCTAGAAAGGCATTCGGACTGAAATCAAACCTAAAAACAGCGGACTTGCAACTTGACACCAACCACGCCGGTTTTAAATGGACCGAAGAGGAGCTAAAGGTCATTAATTGGGCATCACATGCCGTTTGTCCAAGTCTACTTACCACCCATCCCAACTATAAAACGCTGAATGAGAAATGCCGTTTCGCATTGATAGCGGTAGAACTCATCAGCATTTTGCATGAAGGCTTTCAGGCCTTGGCTAAAGTCGAGAATACCGACATAGCCCACGTTGAGCTGAATATGCTGGAGCAAGTAAGCAAATGCGCAGTTGAGACACACAAAGTCATCAAGAGCGCTAATAACCCTTTTATTACGCCGGATGAAGATGAGTTTGTAGCCAGTTTTTTATTCACAGCTCTTCAGGCGTGGCATCTCATTACCCAGTTACGGGGATTTATTCAATGAATTTGACTAGCACTCCGGCAACCGCTATTCTGTTCACGTCTTGCAATAGCAAGGCCGGGATTCGACCCCCGCGCGAAGGCCACAATAGGCCACTTTCAACAGTGGTTTTTTTGTACCCACCAAAAACACAGGCGGCATTGTGCCGTTTGTTTTCTGTTATGGCGGGATGTATTGAGCAGCCCCTCAAAAGGCTGGCCGGTTCCTTTGCCGGTAGGTCGAACTTGATACATTCCGTCACCCAGCGACTAAACCCAATGGGCGGCGGTTATCCACTTTATATAGGATTACCCGCATGAATACTTCACATACCCAAGCTCAAACCGAGCAATTAACCCCAGCATTGACACCCGATTTTAAGCATCGCCTTTGTTACAACGGCGACGATTTCGCCGAGGCCACTCCGGACGGATTAGTCTCAGCCATTGAAATGATTGTTGAGCGTGCCATTGGAGTTTTAACTCTGGTCAGGGGTGAATTTACCGGTGAAGACAGAGGCAGAACGTGCGATTCTGCTATTTTCTATTCGCTGGAAAGCGTCGAAAAAGATCTTATGGATGTAATGAGCTTATCCAGGGAGTTTGTTGTTAAGCATCAAGCAGGCCATGAAAGCACAGGAGGTGACGCTTGATCGCCGCCAGCGCCCAAACCGGGCAATACAAACCTAAAACAAACATCATTAGAGGCGAAATAGTCGCTCCTGGTGAGTTTTTCGGAGTAGAAATTCATACCGATAGGCTCATGCCCAAGGTTAAGCCCGGACAATCGCTCATCATGCGCCGAGGTTGTTTAGCTGAGGTGGGCAATATTGTCGCCTGGGATGATGCCGGCCCGTCACGAGTGGGTTTATATGCTGAAGGGATGGACTATTGCGCCGTGTGCATAGCCATTGAAACCGATTACGCATAAAAAAACCGACTGATCCACTAAATCAGCCGGTTCTTTGCATTCCGCTTGCCACTATACGCCGGGCTATTGTAGCCCATAGCGGCGCGGAATGCATTCCCGGCAAGGAACCTATCCAATGAGCACCCTTCTATTAAATCACGCAGAGCAGCCGTGCAACCGGCTGCTTGAGTGGCCTCAATACGTTCGCGCTACCCGTAGCGGCCCAACCATAACAAACGAGCAACAGCGCGAATTGTTAAGCAGACTACTTCCTGGAAAATGGATTTTGGCTTCTGAACGCGAAGATCAATTAATAACGGAAAACTTAGAACCTAATGGCTGGCGCTTTGATTCTAAGCTTGACGCTGGAGTTCTAGAATACAGACTGGTCTGGCGACATAGGCTTATTGCATATCGATTGTTGCGTAGCCTATCCAAGGGGGATGTATGACCCAAAGCCTAGAAGGTGCTTGCCGGGCTGCCTGCTTGGCTGTTGGCGTCAATTACAAGGAGGTGTCGAGCGACGGCAATTGGCACACTGCCGATCTGGTCGACGATCATCGGGGCAAGGATGACGGACGGATCAAAGTCTTTCCGGATCGGCAAGGTGGCATCGTCTGGAACCATAAGAGCGGAGAGAAGCAAAACTTTTTTATTAACCGTGAACCTGGCCAGCCCGCGCCGCCCATCGACCGCAAACGCATTGAACGCGAACAGGCTAAGCGTAAAGTCGAAGAAGCCACCAAGCAAGATAAGGCCGCTCGCAAGGCACAGGCCATCTGGCAAGTCGCCGCGCCCGCGCCGGTCGATCATCCTTACTTACTGCGAAAGCAGATCAAACCTCACGCCTTACGGTGCGGGCAGTGGCAACGCGTCATCAAAACCGACGACGGTGAACGTAAAACACTGACTATTGATAACGCCCTGTTGCTACCGCTATTCGACGCATCCGGCACCCTTCGCAGCTTACAATCCATTTTCCCCGAAAAGCACCCGATTCTTGAGCGAGACAAAGATTTTTTGCCGAGCGGTGGCCTTGCCGGTTTATTTTGGTGGATCGGCGCTAAAACCGATACGGTGCTGATTTGTGAAGGCTTCGCCACCGCCGCGACCTTGCACGAAGAAACCGGCCATCGGGTTTATATGGCATTTACGGCCAACAACCTGCTGGCCGTTGGGCGGATTGTCCGTGCCAAACTACCAAACGTATCAATTGTATTTTCGGCGGATAACGACACCAAAACGCAGGGAAATCCCGGTTTAACCAAGGCCGAAGAAGCCGCCATAGAGGTTGACGGTTTGGTTGCCGTGCCACCGATACATGGGGACTTTAACGACTATCAAATTTTCTTGAAAGGGAACATCAATGACCAGTAGTGACAAACCCACCGTTTCAAATGTCGTTGAACTGGCGAAAAAGCCCGCTGGCCAGAAGGTCGGAAAAAACACCGGTGCCGGCAACAGTGGCGGCAGCGGAACCGGTTCGGATAAGACGCTGCAGTTTGGCGATTACCTAATTAAGAACGGAGCTTTCTATCAAATCAAGACCGTGCGCAGCGGTCCGGACGGCGGCGGTGTGGTCGAGTTTCCGTTATGTGACTTTACTTGCCGCATCATTGAGGAAGTGATTACGGACGATGGCTTATCCGATGCGGCTTTCTTAAGGATCGAAGGCCGTCGAACTGATGGCGTGCCGTTGCCTGCGGTGGACGTACCGTCTAAATCGTTCCTGTCCACTCAAGGCAGTTGGCCTAGTGAGCATTGGGGCATGTTGCCGTTTATGTATCCCGGTGCCGCCAAGAAAGACAACCTGAGAGCCTGCATTCAACTCTATTCCCGTCTAAATGGCGACATACAGCGCCGTACCGTCTACAAATACACGGGCTGGAAGAAAATCAATGATCAATGGCATTACTTGACCGGTTCCGGCGCGATTACCGCTGAGGGTCTGGTTAATGATGTTCAAGTCGACATGGGGGCCGGTCACATGAGCCGTTACCAGTTGCCGGCACCGTTAAGCGGTGATGCGCTGAAACAGGCATTTACCGAAATACATTTGTTGTTGAACATCTGTCCAGGCAAGCCTTACATCGGAGCGGCGTTGCTGGCGGCAGTGGTTCGCGCCCCGCTGGGCGAGTGCGCCCCGACTGATTTTGCTATCTGGCTGCATGGTCTGACGGGATCCCGTAAATCGGCCATTGCAGCTATTGCCCAGGCATTTTTCGGTAACTTCTCCGATCGTAGCTTTCCGGCAAACTGGTCAGATAGCGCTAACGACGCCGAGATGAAAAGCCATCAAGCTAAAGATTGTGTGTTTGTCATTGACGATTTCAAACCTTCAGTCTCTCGGGCCGAGGCCGACAAGCTGCATGCCATGGCTGAACGGTTGATTCGCAATACCGGTAACCAGGCCGGACGCGGCAGGCGTGGCGCAGATATGCAAGCCAGAGCGGCACCCTTCAACCGTTCGATGATGTTAGTAACTGCTGAGGATTTACCGCGCGGCCAATCATTGCTTGGCCGCCTGTTGATCCTGGAACTGACCCGCGCCGACGTGGATAACTCCGTATTAACCAAGCTTCAGAGCGCTATAGAGTCAGGAAAGCTTGTCGGGCTAATGTCCGCCTATCTGCAATGGTTAGCGCCGCGCCTGGATCAACTAAAAATGGATTTCCCTGAGATGGTGCGACAACTTCGGACCGGGGCTATTCGGGATGGCTTTGCTTCGTCGCATCCCCGAGCCCCTGAAATTTTCGCCAATTTGGTAGCGGCGGCTGAAATCTGGCTCGATTTTCTCACTGAAACCGGCTTAATAACCGACAAACAAAGCAACGCCCTGCTGTCGAGCATCGAGACCAGTTTGCAGCATGCATTGACCGAGCAAAGTATTTACCAATCGGAACAGGATGAAGTCGAGCGGTTCTTACAACTGCTACGGTCGGTATTAAGTTCCGGCAACGGGCATATTGCCAACCGACTAGATCAAGGGCCGCCAAAGTCGCGGCCTTTTTCTTGGGGCTGGCGTGACGCCGGCGCCGATCTGGTTGGCGATAAAAATTACAAACCGAATGGTGATTGTATCGGCTGGCACTGCGAAGGTAGTGAGAACTCGCCAACTGAAGTTTGGCTGGAACGGGATAGTGCGTTCAAGGTTGTTCAGCAGTTTGCGAGAGCCCAAGGCGAAGCATTCTTGTTGAGCGCACCGAGTCTGTGGAGGCGGATGCATGAAAAAGGTTTGATTATGAAAACGGAAGCGGACGCCAGCACCGGCAAGCCACGAACCGCTGTAAAGCGCATTGTTTCCGGGCGTGGCATTAGAGTGATGGTCCTGTCCGCCGAATTGATCGAGGCCGATTAAATAAAAAACACTGTAGCTTATTTAATTTTTCTGGGGAATTTGGGGAGATAGTCTTTAATCTCTTATCTACTAAGGCTTTCATGCTCCCCAAGTGTTATTTTTTTCTGGGGAGATTCCCCAAAAAATTGGGGAGCATGAAAACAACAAAACGGCAGGCTGAAAACTTAAAAATCATCTGTAAAAGATCATTTCCCCAAAAAAGCGGCCTATTTTTTGGGGAGCTCCCCACGTTTTCAGAGGGTCTTGGGGAGCTTCAAAGCCTCGTCTAGCCTAGGCTAGAAGGTCATCTCCCCAAATTCCCCAAGTTTTCAGACATAGGATAGGGATATATATTTTTTATGAGGCAAAAAACAGTGAAGCAAAAACGAATAAAAACCAAGGCCATGTCGCTTGCCGAGCAGGAACATAGACAGCAAAAGACCGATGCTATTCGTCGGGACATTCGGCGTGAATGGGCGATGTTGGAAAGTTATTATCGTGTAGGGAGTCAACCCAGGCCAGCAACACCAACACTGGAACGATTGACGGCTGCAGCAGGCCGAGATTTTCGAAAAAGACACTCAAAGGATAAACACGCCTTGCGGGTTTATTGGCATATCAAAGGCGGGATCAAGATTACGAATCGCTACAGCGTTTCAAATTTTGGCAATATCCGCTTAGTACCACCTGCGAAATATATTCGGGTGCGGCAGGCTTTCGGGTATCTGTAAAAAATTCAAAACAATAAGCGATGCTTTGAATTCGATAGGTTATTTGTCGTCAATACCTGAAATGCCAGTAAGGTTTCGCCGAAAAAGGCGCTGTGATGATGAGATGACGGCGGGTTACTAAAGCTTA
>Ga0066443_100313_pt1 | contig 8240 bp, 8 predicted proteins | sample LakWasMet63_LOW9_2_FD_59531 | JGI IMG/M metagenome (GOLD analysis project Ga0066443, IMG submission 59531) | Freshwater sediment methanotrophic microbial communities from Lake Washington under simulated oxygen tension - Sediment Metagenome 63_LOW9 | ecosystem: Environmental > Aquatic > Freshwater >... | reverse complement strand
TGGTGGACCTGGACTCCAACCCGACCAAGCTGATCGAGGTGGTGGAGACCGGCAAGCAGATGCTGATGACCCGCGGCTCGCTCACGACTTTCAGCATTGCCAACGACGTGGCCAAGTACTTCGCCATCATCCCGGCGGCCTTCGTCACGGTCTACCCGCAGCTCGGTGCGCTCAACGTCATGGGGCTGGCCAGCCCGAGCTCGGCCATTCTCTCGGCGGTGATCTTCAACGCCCTGATCATCATGTTCCTCATCCCGCTGGCACTCAAGGGCGTTACCTACCGTCCACAGGCCGCGGCCGCCCTGCTGCGTCGCAATCTCGCCATCTATGGCCTGGGCGGTCTGATCGCCCCCTTCATCGGCATCAAGCTGATCGACTGGGTGCTGGTCGCCCTTGGTCTGGTCTGACACAGGAGTACCTCATGAAAAACCTCATTCGTCCCGCGCTCACCCTGCTGGTGCTGCTGTCCGCCACCACGGGCATCGTCTACCCTGTGGCCGTGACCGGCATCGCCCGGGTGCTGTTCCCCGAACAGGCCGCCGGCAGCCTCATCGTCCAGGACGGCAAGCCGGTGGGCTCGGCCCTGATCGGGCAGAACTTCAGCTCGCCGAAGTACTTCTGGGGCCGCCCCTCGGCCACCGGGCCGCAGCCCTACAACGCCACGGCGTCCTCGGGCTCCAACCAGGGCCCGCTGAACCCGGCCCTGGCCGACGCCGTCAAGGCGCGTGCCGAAACGCTCAAGGCTGCCGACCCGGAGAACAAGCTGCCGGTGCCGGCCGACCTGGTCATGGCCTCGGGCAGCGGCCTGGACCCGCACATCAGCCCCGAGGCCGCGCAGTACCAGATCGGGCGCGTCGCCCGCGAGCGCCAGCTCAGCCCTGAGCAGTTGCGCCTGCTGGTCGAGCAACATACAGAAGGTCGCCAATGGGGCCTCTTCGGCGAGCCGCGCGTGCACGTGCTCAAACTCAACCTGGCCCTGGACGCAACGCGTCCCTGAGCCGATTCCCTGATTTCAACCAACGGTATCCATCGAATATGCGTCAAACCTTAATTGCCGCCGCTGCAGCGGCTACTACCCTGATGATTTCCGGCCAGGTCCTGGCCCAGAGCGCCGCCGTGCCCGAATCCACGCTGATCTTCAACGTGGGCGCGGTGAGCGACTATCGTTTTCGCGGCATCCAGCAGTCCGCCGGCCTGCCTTCGGTGCAGAGCGGTGTGGACTACGCCCACAAGAGCGGCGTCTATGTGGGTGCCTGGGGCGCCAGCGGCGTGCGCTGGGTCAAGGAATTCAACGGTGCCACCTCCGGCGACTATGAGATCGACCTCTATGGCGGCTACAAGTTCGAGGCCCTGGGTCTGGGCTTCGACGTTGGCGCCATCACCTACCAGTACCCCGGCAACGACTCCGGCGGCGCCAACACTCCCGGCGGCTCGGTCAACTACTCCAAGGCCGACACCTATGAGGGCTACATCGGCGTGACCTACAGCGTGGCGACCCTCAAGTACAGCCAGGGCGTAGGCGACTTCCTGGGCAACAAGGACACCAACGGCAGCCGCTACTGGGATTTGAGCGCCAACTTCGACCTCGGCAGCGGCTTCACGCTGATCCCGCATGTGGGCACGCAGACCCTGCCGACCAACTCGACCTCCAATACCGCGAACACGGCCAACTACACCGACTACGCCCTGACCCTGGCCAAGGACCTCGGCAATGGCCTGAGCGTATCGATTGCCGCCATAGGCAGCGACGCCAAGCGTTCCTTCTACACCAACACCTACACCAACACGGGTCGTTTCCTGGGTGACAGCACCGTGGTGGTCGGTGTGAAGTACACCTTCTGATGGTCATGAACCGCTTGGCCGAGATCCTCGCTCCGGCGTGTGTGCGCCTCGACCTCGCCGCCCGTTCCGTGCGGGCGGTGCTGGACGAGGCGGCGCTGCTGCTGGCGGCGCAGCACGGCCTGCGGGCGGACGAGGTGGCCGCTGCGCTGTGGGAGCGCGAGCAGCTCGCCTCCACGGCGCTGGGCCAGGGCGTGGCACTGCCGCATGCGCGCATCAAGGGTCTGCGCGAACCGCACGCGGCCTACCTGCGCCTGGCGCCGCCGCTGGCCTTCGATGCACCAGACGACTGGCCAGTCAGCGATGTCTTCGTGCTGCTGGTACCCGAGCGCGCCAACGAGCAGCACCTGCAGCTGCTGGCCGGGGTGGCGGAGCGCTTCGCCACCCCGGCTTTTCGCGACAACCTGCACCGGCAGGGCAGTGCCATCGGCGTGTGCCGGGCCGTCACCGACTGGCCCGTCAGCGTGGTCCAGAACTAGAGTCGCGCATGGAACAGTTCCTCGGGGCGCTGTTGGTGTTGCTCGTTCTGTGCGCACCGTCCGGTCTGGCGCGTCTCATCGTCAGTTGGCTCAGCCGCCAGGATGTGGCAGCGGACGAGCCGAGGAACCATGTATCGGTCCTGAAACGGAGTGGGTCGTGAAATCGAGGATATGTATAGGCATTGCGCTCGACCATGGCATGTACTGCGTCGACGCACGCCGGGCGGGCCAGGCGCCCGCGCGGATGCGCTTTCCGGCGGATGAACGCGGCGGCGAGCAGCTGCGCCGCTATGTGGCCGGCCTGCACGAACCGGTACGGCTGGCCATCCTGGCCAGTGTCGCCACCATCAGCCTGGCGCTGGCCATGGGGGAGGTTGCCGAGCGCGAAATCATCCTGGTGTCGCCGCAGGTGGCTGACCAGGCCGCGGATCTTGCCGCCTTTGCCGCGCGGACGGTGTGAGGGATGAGGTGATGCCCGTCCACCAGTGCCCCATCTGTGGGGCCGTCCATGATGTGCACCCGGTGCTCCATGCCCTGGCCTATGGGCGGCAACTCACCTGCTCCCCCCGCTGCAAGGCGAGGTGGCCGGCGTTCGTGTGGGCCGGCCTGCAGGCGGCAAGGTGCGGCGACGGTGCATACTCCAAGTCCAAGGCGGACAGTAAAGACGAGGTGACGGCGTGCTGATCAACTGCGTGGCCTATCAGGAAGGCAAGAAGCTGGCTGACATTCCGGTGTCGGAGATCAGCGACTATCTGGGCCGTTCGGACTGCTTCGTCTGGGTCGCGCTGATCGATGCTACCGATGCCGAGCTGGCGGAGATGCAGGAAGAATTCGACCTGCACCCGCTGGCCGTAGAGGACGCCCGCAAGGGCCACCAGCGGCCCAAGATCGAGGAATACGGCGACACCCTGTTTGCCGCCATGCATCTGCTGGAGCCTGACAGGAATGACATCGGCATCGGTGAAGTCGATATCTTTGCTGGCCCGCGTTTCGTGCTGTCGGTCCGCCACCGCAGCAAGCAGCACTTCCTTGGCGTGCGCGAGCGCTGCGAGCGCGAGCCGGAACTGCTGCGCCAGGGCTCGGGTTTCGTGCTCTACGCCCTGATGGATGCGGTGGTCGACCGCTACTTCCCCATCATCGACAGCCTTGAATCGGAACTGGAGGCCGTGGAGGAACATATCTTCGACCATGGGGCCGCGCGCTCCAACATCGAGCGCCTGTACGAGCTCAAGCGCAAGGTTACAGTGCTGCGGCACGCGGTCGTGCCGCTGATGGAGTCCGTGGGCAAGCTCACCAGTGGGCGTGTGCCGCCGGTCTGCGCCAACAGCCGCGATTACTTCCGCGACGTCTACGATCATCTGGCGCGCATCAATACCAGCCTGGATTCGATCCGCGACACCATCGGCACGGCCATCCAGGTCAGCCTGTCCACCGTGGCGCTGGAGCAGAGCGACGTGCACAAACGCCTGGCCGCCTGGGCCGGCATCTTCGGCGTGGCCACGGCCTTTGCCGGCATCTGGGGCATGAATTTTAAGGTCATGCCCGAGCTCGAATGGGATTATGGTTATCCCGCCGCGCTGCTTTTCATCTCGGCGATCTGCGCCTTCCTGTTCCGGCGCTTCAAGCGTTCGGGCTGGCTCTAGAGGACGAACGGTATGACGGACCAGCGCCCCGACCCCGACGAACTGCTGGGCAAGATCCGGGCCAGCGAGGTGCGCGCGGCGCGCGGCAAGCTCAAGATCTTTTTCGGCGCCTCGGCCGGTGTCGGCAAGACCTACGCCATGCTCTCGGCCGCACAGCAGCAGCGGCGCCAGGGCCGGGACGTGCTGGTGGGTGTGGTCGAGACGCATGGCCGCAAGGAGACCGAGGCCATGCTGGCCGGCCTGGAGCGCCTGCCGCTGCGCGATGTGCCCTACCGCGACAAAACCCTCCAGGAGTTCGACCTGGACGGCGCGCTGGCGCGCAAGCCGGCGCTGATCCTGGTCGACGAGCTGGCGCACTCCAATGTGCCCGGCTCGCGCCACCCCAAGCGCTGGCAGGATGTGGAGGAACTGCTGGCCGCGGGCATCGACGTCCATTCCACCGTCAATGTCCAGCACCTGGAGACGCTCAACGACGTGGTGGGTGGCATCACAGGCATCCGTGTCTGGGAAACCGTGCCCGACCACGTCTTCGACAGCGCCGATGAGGTCGTGCTGGTGGATCTGCCGCCCGACGAACTGCTGCAACGGCTCAAGGAAGGCAAGGTCTACCTGCCCCAGCAGGCCGAGCGCGCGGTGCAGAACTTCTTCCGCAAGGGCAACCTCATCGCGCTGCGCGAGCTGGCTCTGCGTCGCACCGCCGACCGCGTGGACGAGCAGATGCTCGAATACCGGCGTGACCAGTCGGTGGCACCGGTGTGGCAGACCCGCGAGTCCATGCTCGCCTGCATCGGGCCGGGCCCCGGCGGCGATCGCATCATCCGCAGCACCGCGCGTTTCGCCGCACGGCTGGACGTGCCCTGGCATGTGATCTATGTCGAGACACCTGCGCTGCAGCGTCTGAGCGGCCCGCAGCGCCAGCGTATCCTGCGTAACCTCCAGCTTGCGCAGCAGATGGGCGCCGAAACGGAAACCCTGGCAGGCAGCGACGCCGTCTCCGGCGTGGTCGACTATGCGCGCAAGCACAACCTCTCGCGTGTGCTCGTGGGGCGCGAACAGGTGTCGCCCTGGCGTCCCTGGCGACGCTCCTTTGCCGACCGGCTTGGCCGGCAGGCCCCCGACCTGGAAGTCATCCAGGTCGCGCATGCCGCGGGCCTGGTTGCGGCGCCGGCCGAGGCTGCCGAGGAGAGCTGGTTCGACCGTTTGAAGGCGCCCTGGACTTCCTACGCCATGAGTGCGCTGGTCTGCGCCGTGGCCACGCTATTCGCCGCGCCGCTGCACTCGGTGTTCGACCTGACCAACATCGCCATGCTTTTTCTGCTCGCGGTGGTGCTGGTCTCGGTGCGCTACGGCCTGGGGCCCTCGGTCATGGCCTCCTTCCTCACCGTAGCCACCTTCGATTTCTTTTTCGTGCCGCCGCGCCTGTCCTTTGCTGTCAGCGACGTGCAGTACCTGCTGACGTTCGCCGTCATGCTGGCGGTCAGCCTGGTGACCTCGCAGCTCACCACGGGGCTCAAGTACCAGGCCCGCGTGGCCAGCCGTCGCGAGCAACGCGTGCGCGCCCTGTACGAGATGTCGCGTGACCTTTCCGGGGCCCTGATGCCCGAGCAGATTGCCGAGATCGCCCAGCGTTTTGCCCAGACCGAACTGGACGCACGCTGCGCGCTTCTGTCGGCCGACGAGGCCAACCATCTGATGCCGCCGGTGGCCACGCAGGCAGGCAACCCTGCGGTGGACCAGGACATCGCCCAGTGGGCCTACGAGCGCGAGACCGAGGCCGGATGCGGCACCGACACCTTGCCGGGCCATTCCTTGCTCTACCTGCCCCTGAAGGCGCCCATGCGCACACGGGGCGTGCTGGCCGTGGAGCCGCGCAATCCGGGCCGCGTGCTGCCGCCGGAGCAGCGCCGCCTGCTCGACACCTTCGCGCGCCTGATCGCTATTTCCCTGGAGCGGGTGCACTACGTGGAGGTGGCGCAGGACACCACGGTGCAGATGGAGTCCGAACGCCTGCGCAACTCCTTGCTCTCGGCCATCTCGCATGACCTGCGCACGCCGCTGGCCGTGCTGGTGGGCTTGGCCGACTCGCTGGCGCTCACCCAGCCGCCGCTGACCGGTCCGCAGCGCGAGATCGCCACGTCCTTGCGCCAGGAGGCCCTGCGCATGAATTCTCAGGTCAACAACCTGTTGGACATGGCCCGCCTGCAGGCGGGAGCGGTCCGGCTCAATCGCCAGTGGCAGCCGCTGGAGGAGGTGGTGGGCAGCGCGCTGCAGACCGTGCGTTCCCTCACGGCCGGGCACAAGATCCAGGTGCACTTGCCAGAACACCTGCCCCTGCTGGCCTTCGACGCCGTGCTGATCGAACGCGTGCTGTCCAACCTGCTGGAAAACGCCATCAAGTACACGCCGGCGGGCAGCACCATCAGCCTCGGCGCGCAGCAGCTGGACGATCAGGTACAGGTCTGGGTTGAGGATGATGGCCCCGGCCTGCCGCCCGGGCGCGAGGAAGGCCTGTTCGAGAAGTTCGAGCGCGGTCAAAAGGAAAGCGCCACCCCTGGCGTGGGTCTGGGCTTGGCGATCTGCCGCGCCATTGTCGAAGCGCATGGCGGCCGCATCCAGGCAGAGAACCGTGCCACCGGGGGTGCGCGTTTCGTCTTCACGCTGCCCTGCGGCCAGCCGCCGCAGATCGACACCCACGAAGCGCAGTCCGTGCGCGAGGAGCCCGCCGCATGAGCGATCCCAGGCCAGTGATCATCGTGGTCGAGGACGAGCCCACGATCCGCCGCTTCATCCGCATGTCGCTGGAGACCGAAGGCTGCCAGGTCTACGAGGCCGAGACCCTGAAGCGCGGCCTGATCGAGGCGGGCACCCGTCACCCGGACATGGTGGTGCTGGACCTGGGCTTGCCCGATGGCGACGGCGTGGATCTGATCCGCGACCTGCGCACCTGGTCCGACATCCCGGTCATCGTGCTCTCGGCCCGCTCCGAAGAGGCCGACAAGGTGGGGGCACTCGACGCTGGCGCCGACGACTACCTGACCAAGCCCTTCGGTGCGGCCGAGCTGCTGGCCCGCGTGCGCGCCCATCTGCGGCGCCGCGCGCAGGCCGGCGACAGCGGCAAGTCGGTCTTCGAATTCGGTGATCTGCACATCGACCTGGGCAAGCGTCTGGTCGAGCGCGCCGGTCTGCCCGTGCACCTGACGCCCATCGAATACCGCCTACTGTCCTATCTGGTCACGCACCCCGACAGCGTGCTCACGCATCGTCAGCTGCTCAAGAACGTCTGGGGCCCCAGCCATGCCGAAGACAGCCACTACGTGCGTGTCTACATGGGCGCCTTGCGCAAGAAGATCGAAGCGGACCCCTCGCAGCCCCGGCATCTCCTGACCGAGACCGGGGTGGGCTACCGTTTTGTGGGCTGAGTGGGGGTAGAGGGCACGATCGCACAGATCAGCCGGTGCGCAGCCGCAGCTGGTTCGGCAGGGGCAGCGAGCGGCGCAGGATGTCGTCGGCCAGCCAGAGCGCCGACTTGCGGGCACGCTCGGCCACCATGGGCAGGGGCATCTGAACGAAGTCGTCGTTGAAGACTTCGAAGCTGTAGTCGCCGGCATAACCGAGCCGGTCGAGCTTCTGCACCAGGGCTATCAGTTCCTCGGTGTGCACGCCTTCGCGCGGAAAGACGCGGTAGGTGCGCGCCGTGGCCATGCGCTCCTCGAAGGTGGGTGTTTCACGCCACATGAAGTCGGACAGCTGGACCAGGAAGATCTTGGCCGGGTCCAGGTCGAGGATCGCATCGAGCGGGGTCTTGGCCGCCAGGATGTGGTACGAGTCGATGCACACGCCGAGGTTGGGGGCATCGGCGCGATTGACCACGTCCCAGGCCGTGGTGTATTCGTTGATGGTGCGGCCCCAGGACAGGCCCTCGTAGGCAATGCGGATGCCGAAGGGAATGGCCAGCATGGCCAGCTTGCGCAGGTCGCGTGCGATGTGGTCCAGGTCCTGCGAGGCGTGGGCCGAGGTGGAGGAGCAGGCCAGCAGCACGTCGCAGCCGAGTTCGGCGCACATCTCCAGCATGGTCTTGGCGATGTCGACCTTGTACTCGTGCAGGTGGCCGCTCAGGCCCTCGAAGTCGCGCAGCACCTGGAAACCCGTGCCACGCAGCCCGCTCTCACGCACTTCCTGTGCGGCAGCCTTCCAGCCGCCCGGGTGGCCCACCAGGTCGTTGGCCTTGAGCATGACCTGGCTGAAGCCGGCGTCTTTCATGGCCTGGAGCTTGGCCTGC
>Ga0066443_100284_pt1 | contig 8792 bp, 8 predicted proteins | sample LakWasMet63_LOW9_2_FD_59531 | JGI IMG/M metagenome (GOLD analysis project Ga0066443, IMG submission 59531) | Freshwater sediment methanotrophic microbial communities from Lake Washington under simulated oxygen tension - Sediment Metagenome 63_LOW9 | ecosystem: Environmental > Aquatic > Freshwater >... | reverse complement strand
TGTTCGGTGACCGCGTCGGCGAGGGGCAGGACATTAGCTACCATATCGGCAAGGCGGGCATGGGCCACATGGCGCGGTTTTACGCGGTGAACCTTGGGCGCAAGGGCATCCGGGCCAATACGGTGACGCCTTTTACCTTCCTCAAGGAAGAGTCCAAAAGCTTCTACCTCAATAACAAGGAACTGATGGGCCTGTATGAAGAGATCGTTCCGCTCGGCCGGATGCCGACCTCTGAAGACAGTGCGAATGTGATCGCGTTCCTGTGCAGCCCGGCTGCGGCGTTCGTGAGCGGCCAGAACATCTATGTGGATGGCGGACTTTCGCTGGTATGGCCGGAAACGCTGGCCCGAAAGCTCAAATCAATCTAACGGAATCGACAGAACTTCATGAAATCCTCACTGACGCGTCGTGATCGCTGCCGCTTGTGCGACGGCAAGCATCTTGAACTTGTTCTGCCGATTGCCGCATCGCCTATCGCCGATGCCTATGTTCCGAGCGAGCGCTTGAATGAGAAGCAGGATGCCTATCCGCTCGACCTCTATCTGTGCACCGACTGCGGGCATGTGCAGAACATCGATGTGGTGAATCCGGAAATCCTGTTCCGTGATTACATCTACGTGACATCCAGCTCGCTTGGCTTGGTTGAGCACTATCGGCGCTATGCGGACGAGGTGGTGTCGCAGTTTGACGTCAAGCCCGATGCGCTGGCCCTGGAAATCGGCAGCAACGACGGATCTTTGTTGGGCTTCTTCAAGGCCAAAGGTCTGAAGGTCCTGGGTGTCGATCCGGCACGGCGGATTGCAGAGGAGGCCACGGCCAGGGGCGTGCCTACGCTGCCGGAGTTTTTTGGTTCCAAGTTGGCGCAAACCCTGCGCAAGGAGCATGGACCTGCGGCGATCATTGCGGCCAACAACGTCTTCGCGCATGCAGACAATCTGGCGGATATCGTGCGAGGTATCCACACAATGCTCGCCGATGACGGGGTGTTCATCTTCGAGGTGTCCTATCTTCCTGACATCGTTGACCGTTTCCTTTTTGATACGGTCTACCACGAGCACGTTTCGTACCACTCCATCATTCCATTGGCGAAGTTCTTCGAACGTCTTGGCATGCAGCTTTTCGATGTGCAGCGCATCAGCTCCAAGGGTGGATCGATCCGTGGGTTCGCACAACGCGCGCCAGAAGGGCGGCATGCCGTCACCTCACGGGTGAGGGAGCTGATCGCGGAGGAGAACCGCCGCGGCTTCCATCAGCCCGCGATCTACCGTGCATACGGTGCAGCGATTGAGGCGCGCAAAGCTGCCGTCGCGAAGGTGGTTGATGAGGCGCGGGCACAAGGCAAGACGGTCGCAGGCTACGGGGCTTCAACAACTGTCACCACTTTGATGTGGCATTTTGACTTGGCTCAAAAACTGGAATTCCTGGTGGATGACAATCCACTCAAGCACGGCCTCTTTGCGCCGAAGTGCCATCTTCCGGTCCTTCCATCCGAAGAACTCTATACGCGGCGGCCCGACTATGTGCTCATCCTTGCCTGGAATTTTGCGGAACCGATCATGAAGCGTCATCAACGCTATGTCGACGAGGGTGGGACGTTCGTGATTCCTCTGCCGGAACTCAGGGTCGTTTCATAAGGTCGGTCAAATCGCCCTCAAGGGAGGGCATGCAACGTACGGCAACTAATTAGAGTTTCAACAGAAAATGTTCTCGGCCAAAACGGTACTTGTCACTGGCAACTTCAACGTCCTGCACGCGGGGCATCTGCGCCTGTTCAAGTATGCCAAGGAGTGTGGCGGACGGTTTCTGGTCGGCGTGAACTCCGATCGGGTGGCGGGTGAGGGCTCGTACGTGCACGAAAGCCTGAGGCTGGAGTGTGTGCAGAACAGCAATTGGGTTGATGAAGCTTTCCTGCTGGACGAGCCGGTTGAGACCATGATTGCCCGACTTCGCCCTGATATTGTGGTCAAGGGGAAAGAGCATGAGGCCCGCTTCAATCCCGAGCTGGCGGCGCTCGAACAATATGGCGGAAAACTTTTCTTCAGTTCCGGCGAGACGGTTTTCTCGTCAGTCGACCTGATCCGGAAAAGCTTCTATGAGCCGGCCGTGCGCGGGATCGAGTTACCCCACGAATACCTGGCCCGACACAATATCCCGCCCGCCAGGCTCTCCGGGATCGTCCGACAGTTTCGGGAGCTGAAGGTCTGTGTCATCGGTGATCTCATCGTCGACGAGTACATCACATGCCAGCCCCTGGGGATGTCTCAGGAGGATCCGACCATTGTTGTGACCCCAATCGATTCAACCAGCTTCCTGGGAGGGGCGGCCATCGTGGCTGCGCACGCGGCCGGGCTGGGGGCGTTCGTGGATTTTGTCTGCGTGGCAGGGGTTGACGCCAGCCGCGATTTTGCTGCGGAGCATCTCGCCAAGGCCGGCGTCAAGGCCCATCTGCTCCCGGACGACAGCCGTCCGACCACGCTGAAGCAGAGGTACCGCAGCCAGGGGAAAACCCTGTTGAGGGTCAGCCATCTGCATCAAAGTGCCATCAGCCTGGGTTTGCAGGAGCAGATGCTTGCATTGATTGATGCCTCGCTCAAAAATGCGGATGTGCTGGTGTTCTCGGATTTCAACTACGGTTGTCTTCCCCAGGCGATGGTGGAAAAGATCATCACATTGGCCAAGGATAGAGGGGTCATGCTGGCGGCGGACAGCCAGTCGTCCTCGCAAATGGGGGACATCAGCCGCTTCCAGGCGATGGATTTGATCTGCCCGACGGAGCGTGAAGCACGCATCGCCACGCGCAATCGTGAAGATGGGCTGGTTGTCCTTACCGAACAGTTGCGTGCGCAGGCGAAGGCGAAAAATATACTTCTGAAGCTCGGCGAAGAGGGCTTGCTGATTCATACCGGAAGTAGCGGTGCTGGCAACTGGTTGACTGATCGTGTCGGGGCGCTGAACTCTTCTCCCAAGGATGTGGCTGGCGCCGGGGATTCGCTTCTGATCGCCAGTACGCTGGCCTTGGCCAGCGGTGCTTCGATTTGGGAAGCTGCGGCGCTTGGCTCCGTTGCGGCGGCAGTGCAGGTTGGCAGAGTGGGGAACACCCCGCTGCTTTCGAAAGAACTTCTGAAAGAGCTGGATGGACCTGGGGATCAATGATCGTATTGCCTTGGTAACGGGGGCAAGCAAGAATATCGGGCGTGCTATTGCAAAAGCACTGGCCAAGGAGGGCGCGCGCCTTGTATTGGTCAGCCGGTCAGGAGAAAGTCTCAGGGATGTGGCGGCTGAACTTGGCGGCCAGCCCGGAAGGCATCTGTGCGTTGACCTGGATATGCAGTTGCCCGATAGCGCGCAGCGCTTGAAAGCAAGGCTGACCGGCGACTTTTCGAATCCCGAGATCATTGTGCACAACCTGGGCGGATCCCTGGGGGTGACCGATCCCTTTGCACCGGCTGAAGAGTGGTCGCGTGTCTGGCATTTCAATGTCGGAATCGGGCACGAGTTGAACAGGCTGTTCATCCCCGCTATGGTCTCCAGGAAATGGGGGCGGATCGTGCATCTCTCGACGCTCTCGACGCAGACTTATGATGGACATCCGCCCTATGTCTCGGCAAAGTGCGCTTTGGATGGGTACGTGAAGGGCATGAGCCGATTCCTTTCCCGGGACAACGTGATCATCAACGCGCTGGCTCCCGGTTTGATCGGTTTGGAAGGGCGCTACTTCAAGCGGCTGGAGAAGGAAAATCCGGAACAACTTGAACAGTATTTTGACCATCACCTGCCGATCCGGAGGATGGGGGAGGCGGATGAAATGGCGGTGATCGCCGCTTTCTTGTGTTCTGAGCATGCGGCGTTCATGCCCGGCTCGATCGTGCGCGCGGACGGGGGCGGGCGCTGATGGCATGGCCCAGGCTTCAGCGAACGCTTTTTCAAGCTAAATCTAACCAGTTGACATCATCATGAGTAACTTGATTTCCCTTGCAAAGGGTTTTTCTGTGGTGGATGCGGATGAGCCGAGCCACCTGGAAAACTTGAGAAAAGAGATTTTTGCTCTGGCCCGGGAGACTTTTCAGCTCCCGGCTTCGGAGCCGGAGGCGGGTCTGAATAGCTTCCATCAGGCCATTCAAGGGATGCCTTTGGGGCAGCTGAACAAGCAAAGAATTGAGCTGATTCAGCGTATCACTGCTGAATGCAATGTCCGGGAGGTTGTGTTCAAGGCGTTTGAGAAAAACCTGCGGCATCTTCTTGGCCCAGATATCCTGGCGCAGAAGAATACCAACCTGGTCTTGCAGCCTCCCGGAGATCCCAACCCGTCCGAGTTGCATCGAGATGCGCCCGCCAATTCGCCATACGAACTGGTGGTATGGGTCCCGATGGTGAATTGTTATGGCACCAAGGCGATGTACATCCTGGATGTCGACAATACTGAAAAAGCATTCGCATACTTGGACGCCAATCCCAACGATTGGGACGGGTTCGAGAAATTTACAAAATCGCTATCCGTAACGCCCGCAGTAAATTTCGGCCAGGCGCTCATCTTCTACACCGGGTGCCTGCACGGCTCTGAAATCAATGCAGAGAACGAGACACGGGTGAGCTTGAACATTCGCTACAAGAACTTGTTTTCACCGTCTGGGTTGAAGAACCAGCTTCAGTTTTTCAGCCCACTTCGGATTTCGGATGTGGCACGTTTGGGGAGCTTGCTGGAGGCTCGGGAGTTGCAGAGATGAAGCAGTTCTACTCGTGCATCGATGCACTTCTTCCGGCGCCGCAACCAGAGCAGCATGAGGTATCCAAAAAGAAGGCGACGAAAGAAGGCGGTCAGATCGTATTTTATGGGGCCGAGGAATACAGGGTGGTCGACCGGCAGCCCTTCATTCTTCCAAAGTTGAAGCGGACGCCAGGAATTGATGGGGTTGTCTTTTTTTCGATCGACCAGTTCTGCTATGGCGAGAAATTCAACCTGAAGCTTCTGGGGGAGATTCTCGGCCTGGGCCTGAGTGTCCATTTCGCACGGGAAGACATATCTTTCCACCGCTTTGATGAAGTCAGCGAGAATTTCATAACACTTTCTGCGTACTTCCATGCCTTCAAGCGCAGCCGGCGCGTGAGTGCGGAAGAGATACTGAGTGTGCTGGTTTGATGCGCGCCCTCCTACTGGCTGCTGGCCTGGGGACGCGTTTGCGCCCCATCACCAACCAAATCCCCAAATGTCTGGTCAAGATCAATGGGCGTCCTTTGCTGGATTACTGGCTCGAATTGCTGAGCTTGGGTGGGGTTAAGCAGGTTCTCGTCAATTTGCACTATCTGCCTGATGCAGTTGAGAGTTTTCTTGGGCAATCAAGTTATCCGATGGAAATCTCGACGGTCTACGAAAACTCCCTTTTGGGGACCGCCGGGACGATTCTGAAGAACCGGGAATATTTCGGCCGCGGCCCGGTGATGCTGATCCACGCGGATAACTTGTCCAAGTTTGACGTTCGTGCTTTCGTGGATCGCTATGAGCGACGGGCGGATGGTATAGAAATCACGATGATGACGTTTCATACGGATGCGCCTGAAACCTGTGGCATCGTGGAGTTGGATGATCAAGGTGTGGTGCAGGCCTTTCATGAAAAGGTGGCGAGGCCGCCTGGGAATCTTGCCAATGGCGCCGTCTACATCCTGTCGCCTAAGGTGATCGATTTCATCGCAAGCTTGAACAAGGACGTTGTGGATTTCAGCCTGGAGGTTCTTCCGCATTACATGGGGCGGATCAATACCTACCACAACGGCATTTACCACAGAGATATTGGGACCGTGGAGAGCCTGACGGCGGCACAGACCGAATATCCTTTGGCTCTTGCGCGGAGAGCACTCGATGTTTTGCACTGAGCCTTCTTGGCTGCGACTCCGGTGCCACTAACAAAATTGCAGAGATTTTTGGCTGCCGATCAGGCTGTGCGGTACTCGATCGCCGGAAAGATCTGGCTCATGGTCAGTGGATTGCTCACGACTCTGCTGATCGCGCATTACTTTACCCCTGAGCTCCAGGGGTATTACTACACCTTCAATGCGATTCTCGTGGTGCAGGTTTTTGCAGAGTTGGGTTTGTCTGCCGTGATCGTCAGCTTCGCGAGCCACGAGTGGTCCAAGCTTCGCGTTGATGCGCAGGGCGATGTGGTCGGCGACAGTCTTGCCATCTCGAGGCTGAGTAGCCTTGCAAGATTTTCGTTGCGTTGGTATTGGGCGGCGGGGGGGCTGGTTGCCTTTGGCCTAGCGGTGCTCGGTTTGATTTTTTTCGATACGGCTTCGACTCAGGCTGCTAATTGGCGATGGCCCTGGTTGCTATTGTGCCTGACCGCCGGGTTAACCTTGCTGTTCATGCCGATAGGGGCGCTGCTTGAGGGGTGCAATCAAGTTGCCAGTGTCTACAAATACAGGCTTGCGCAATATGTCGCCACAAGCGTAGTGGCCTGGCTCGCCATCAGCCTGGGCGGCGGCTTATGGGCGGCGCCATTATCAGGCCTTGCAGGGTTGGCAGCCATTGTCCTGCTCGTCTGGCGGAGATATGGGAGATTCTTCTCGGTCATCTTTGGGGCCAAGTTGCAAGGTGAGCACCTCAGTTGGAAGGCTGACATCTTCCCGATGCAGTGGCGCATCGCCTTGAGTTGGGTTGGCGGGTATTTCACTTTCGCCTTGTTCACGCCTGTCCTCTTTCATTATCACGGGGCGGTGGCGGCGGGGCAAATGGGAATGACATGGGCACTCATTTCGGCGCTTTCTACGGTCGCAGCGAGTTGGGTTGCGCCAAAGGCACCGATGTTCGGCATGCTAGTCGCGCAAAGAAGGTACGGCGACTTAGACAAATCATTCTGGAGGCTGGAGACGATCGTGGTTGCGGTGGTCCTGGTCGGATCGTTTGCAATGTGGGTCGGGGTGTACGTGCTGAACTGGATCGACCATCCATTTGCGGGGCGCCTTTTGTCGCCGTTGACGACGGCAGGATTGCTTTTGGGGGCCGTTGTACAGGCGGCTTCACTGCCCATGGCGGCATACTTGCGAGCGCACAAAAAGGAGCCGTTGTTGATCATTTCGGTTATTAGCGGTTTGACGACCGGGGTTCTGACGATCGCGGTCGGGCGCATCTATTCGGCGGAAGGGATCGCTGCAAGCTATCTTGCGGTGGCGATGGTATCGACGCCCAGTGTTGCGTTGACTTGGAGCTACTGTCGTCGTGAGTGGCACCGTCATTAGGCGCAAGATAATAATAAGATCGAAAGTCTTTCTAGGTCGAAATGGTTCAATAAGTTATGAGTAGATTGCGAAAAATTGCGAGAACATTCGCACGCGTGTTGCCACTACCGCTGCGGATCGCGATCCGGAGATTGCTCTGGTTCTTTATGTGGGTTACGCCGCGCGTCAGCCATCTTGTCATGCCGAATGCTGCCGGCCGGCAGCGGGTACTGCTGATTTATGACACTTCGACGCAGCCCTTCAGTGTCGGTGACATTCTCATCTGCCAGGAAGCCGCACTTGTGCTTTGCGAGAAGTACAAGCTCAATGTGGTGGACTTTGTGATTCTCTTCGACCCGGTTTCGCCTGGAGCATCCAATCCTGTATTCGCAAAGGCGATCACCAAGGGAAGCGTGATGTATCACTTGGCATCACTTCTCCCTTTGATTCAAGTTAATCAGAATCTTGGGTCGTTCTTCGTTTTGAATTCACGCGAGCAACTGGTTCGCCTGATCGCCGATAACGCCGATCAGTATGTGGTATGGCCCGAGGGCTGGCGCGTAGCCATCCATGAATACCTCAACCCGCTGGTTTTCAACAAGCTGCTGGTGGAGTACTACGATCAGCACGGATCCATTCCCCACCTGTCATGCAGCCGTTTGTTGATGGACTGGGCTGCCCAGTTCTATCGACGCCATGTAACTCCGCAGGTTGCGGTCACCGTCAATCTCAGAAACAATCCCGCCTGGGACACGCACCGGAACTCCCAGATCGACAGTTGGCTGGCACTGTTCAGCTATTGTGAAAGGCGGTACCCGGTCAAATTCGTCATCCTGTGCGCGCGAGCAGAAATCGATGCGAGGCTTCGGCAATGCAGCAATGTTCTCCTCGCCAAAGACCACGATTCAACGATCGAGCAGGATCTGGCCTTGCTCCAGATGTCTGCGATGCACATGGGGGCCGGGTCGGGGCCTGTGTCGATGGCTTGGTTTGGCGCTAAGCCATATCTCATGATCGATAATGCAGCCATCATGGACGGAGACTTCTACAAGCATGACCATATGGTTGTGCATGTCGAGAATAATGTGCGCCGCTTCTGGTTTGCCACAGAGGACCAGCGTATCCATGTCGGCATAGAAACAGAAGAGCTTCTCATCAGGGAGTTTGAGCGGATGTTCCAAGTCCTGGATGTGCAGGCGTGGCAGCATTCGATCAATACGGCCCCGGAGTTGGGCGACCAACTGAACAGCTGGTTGCGCTAAATGAGTGGATGCGCGTGATCTACAATTTTACCGGCCGGGAGGTGTGACCGAATTGATCAAACCTACTCTTCGAGTTTGCGCATGAAGGTCTTGCTACTGGCCGGCGCCAACTCCATTCATACAGCCCGATGGGCCAATGGTTTGGTATCCCGCGGTATGGCGGTTCATCTGGTTTCGGCACACCCTTTGCAGCATGCTCTGGATGACCGAGTGATTTTTCATTTGCTCCACCACTATGCACCCTTGGCGTACGTCCTGAGTGCAAGGGAGGTGCGCCGTATCGCAGACAAGGTCCGCCCGGACCTGTTGAATGCACACTAC
>Ga0066443_100276_pt1 | contig 8971 bp, 4 predicted proteins | sample LakWasMet63_LOW9_2_FD_59531 | JGI IMG/M metagenome (GOLD analysis project Ga0066443, IMG submission 59531) | Freshwater sediment methanotrophic microbial communities from Lake Washington under simulated oxygen tension - Sediment Metagenome 63_LOW9 | ecosystem: Environmental > Aquatic > Freshwater >... | reverse complement strand
CAGTTCGTCGTGCAGTTTGTGCAGCAGTTCCACGCGGATGATTTTACCGTAGGCCCCCTCGGCGCCCAGGGCGGCCGGCCAGTCCAGGCAGTGGGTCTCCAACAGCACCCGCCCGCCGTTCACATCGGTCGGGTCCAGCGAGGGCCGCACGCCCAGATTGGCCACCCCGCGCAGGGGCTGGGCATAGGCCCCCACGCTCGGCACTGACGTGTCCTCGCTGCCCCCCGAGGGGGCGCTCGCCGCCTTGGGGCGGCCCGGCGGCGGCTCGGTCAGGCCATGGACCAGTACGGCAAAGATGCCGCTGGCGGCCGGTTTCCAGTGGGTGAAGCGCAGGTTCAGGGTCTTGAACCCCAGTTCGCGCCCGAGCTTGCGCCCGTGCAGCACGTGGCCGGAGATATGGTACGGGTGGCCCAGCAGACGGGCCGCATCGTCCATGCGGCCCTCGGCCAGGGCCGAGCGTACGGCCGAACTGGAGACGCGCAGGCCATGGACCTCGTAGCTGTTCATGCGCGCGACATCGAAGCCTTTCTGGGTGCCGGCGGCGTCCAGCAGGGCGTAGTCGCCGGCGCGTTTGGCGCCGAAACGGAAATCGTCACCCACCAGCGCGTAGCGTGTGCCCAGGCCGCGCACCAGCACGTCGTCGATGAAGGCCTGGGGACTCAGCGAGGCCAGGCGGGCGTCGAAGGGCAGCACGATCACCTGGTCGATGCCGCAGCGCTGCAGGTCGGCCAGCTTGTCGCGCAGGGTGGCAATGCGGGCCGGGGCCAGGGCGGCGTTGCCCGTGGCGCCGGCAAAGTAGTCGCGCGGGTGCGGCTCGAAGGTCATGGCGCAACTGGGCACGCCGCGCTGCGCCGCCTCGCCGCGCAGCAGCGCCAGCATGGCCTGGTGGCCGCGGTGTACGCCATCGAAATTGCCGATGGTCAGCGCACAGGCCGGGGCGATGCCGGGGTGGTGGAAGCCGCGGAAAACCTTCATGGGTGGGGTCGCTGGTATCTTTTTGATAGCGGGCCAGGCTGTAAGCAAAAGCAAAGCCGTCAAAGGGTCGTCAAATCAGGGTATATTGTGTCCGAATGGCGAGGCAGTCCTTCCCGAGGGGCTGTCGCAGACGCAAACGTTCCGTTTGGATGGTTCTCGTAACCGGTCAGGAGGCGTGTTTTGAAGGTCTTGAAGCTGTCGGCCCAGGGGTTGCCCCAGTCCTGGATATCGCTCGAAGAGGCTGTGCTGCACTATGCCGCCGATGAGGTGCGCTGGGAGGCCGGCGGCGAGATCGCCGTCTTCCACGGCGGTCACAACGCTATCACGGGTGAGCAGTCCGTCATCACCGTCAACAGCATCATCGGCACCAAGGGTGTGCCCAGCATCAACCCCTTCGACCTGCGCCCCAGCCTCACCAACAGCAAGCTGTTCACCCGCGACCGCAACGTCTGCGCCTACTGTGGCGTCGACCATCACGAGACCGAGCTCACCCGCGAGCACATCATCCCCTTTGCCCAGGACGGCCAGGACCACTGGATGAATGTGGTGACTGCCTGCCGCGCCTGCAACCATCGCAAGAGCAGCCGCACGCCCGAGCAGGCCGGCATGCCCCTGCTCTACGCCCCCTACATCCCCAGCCTCTGGGAAGACTTCATCCTGCGCAACCGGCGCATCCTGGCCGACCAGATGGAGTTCCTCATGGCCCACGTGCCGCGCTCCTCGCGTCTCTTGATCAACTGATTCGCGGGGATTGTCAGGCCGCCGGCAAGCCCGCCACCATCAGCGATCATGACAACCCAGCGTCCATTGCGGGTCCTGGTGACCGACGATGATCCGATCCAGCTGCGCATCGCTGCGCGCCTGCTGCGCGAACTCGGGCATTCCGGCGCGCTGGCCAACAACGGCCAGATCGCCCTGGACATGCTGGAGCGCCTGCCCTTCGACCTCATGCTGCTGGACCTGAACATGCCGGTGCATGACGGCCTGGCCACGCTGGCCAGCCTGCGCGAGCGCCGCGCCCGCGGACAGGCGACTCTGCCGGTCCTCCTGGTCAGCGGCAATGACCTGGAAGCCAACTGGTCCTACTACCGCGACGCCGGCGCCAGCGGCTACCTGGTCAAGCCGCTGGACATCAAGGCCCTGGAAGCCGCGTTGCTGCAGCTTTGAACTGCCATGGAATTGCAGCTGGCTGTTCGGCGCTACCTGTTGGTATCGTCCACGCTGTTCGTGGTGGGATTGCTGGGCCTGGCCTATGCGCTCGTGGGGCAACAGTTTGGCAACCTGCTCACCCGCGAGGTGTTGTTGGCGACCGGATTGAGCCTCTTGCTGGCCGGGGGCTGGCAGTTCTGGGCCCTGGCCATCACCCAGTACCGTGCTGACCGGCAGTCGGATGCGCTGGCCAGCCAGCTGGAAATGATGGCCGCCGTGGCCCAGCACACGGGGAATGCCGTCATCGTGACCAACAGCCGTCACGAGGTCGCCTGGGTCAACGAGTCCTTCTGCCGGGTGACGGGTTATGCCGAGGCCGAGGTGTTGGGACGGCGGCCTGCTGGCCTGCTGCGTTCGCCTGCGGCAGACCCCGATACCCTGGCCCGGCTCGATGAGGCGATCCGCAATCACGCCGGTATCGACGTGGAGGTGCTGCATCGCTACCGCGACGGGCGCGACCGCTGGGTGCGCATGCTGCTGTCGCCGCAGTGGGATGCCGAGGACGGCTTCACGGGCTTCGTGGCCGTGCTGGTGGATGTCGATGCGCAGGTCCTGACCCGTGAAGCCCTGCGCAAGGCGCTGAGCGACAACCAGTCCCTGATGCGTACGCTGGACGAGCAGGCTTTCGTGTCCGAGACGGATCGCGACGGCACCATCACCCGCGTCAATCGCAGGTTTGCGCAGATCAGCGGCTACGGCGAGAGCGAATTGCTGGGCCAGAACCATCGTCTGCTGAATTCCCGCGTGCATCCGCCGCAGTTCTGGGCCGAGATGTGGGCCGCCATCCGCCGCGGCGAGTCCCGTAGCGAAGAGATCTGCAACCGGGCCAAGGATGGACAGTTCTATTGGCTGCAGAGCCTGATCGTGCCGTTTGTGGGGCCTGACGGGGAGGTGGAGCGCTATGTCGCCATGTCCCTGGACGTCACGGAACGCAAGCAGGTCGAGGAGCAGTTGCGTACCAGCCAGCAGCTGCTGACGCGCACCAGTCGCATCGCTGGCATCGGGAGCTGGCATGCCGATCTGCGTACGGGCGAGCTCCATCTGTCGGACGAGTGCCGTGCCATCCTGTGCCTGCCGGCCACCCAGGACAGCCACATCGACGACATCTGGCGGCGTTTTGATCCCGAGGCCAGCGCCCGGGCGCGCGAGCAGTTGCTGGCGATGACCCGTCTGGAGCGGCTGTCGGTGGACCTGGTGGCGCGCATGCCGTGTGCTGAGCCCGGACAGGCGCAATGGGTGCGCCTGGTGGCCGAGATGGACTGGCATGGTGCCCAGACCGAACGCATCATCGGCGCCGTGCAGGACATCACTGCACAGGTCGGTGCCCAGCAGCGCATCGAGGAGGAGCAGCGTATCCTGCGCGGCGCCATCGAGGCATTGGGCGAGGCCTTTGTGCTGTTCGATCCCGATGACCGGCTGGTCTATTGCAACGACAGGTACCGGCAGATCTATGCGCCTATCAAGGATGAGATTCATGTCGGCGCCGCGTATGAAAGCATTGTCCGGGCGGCCACCGATTCGGACATCTTCAAGCACTCGCAGGAAGACAAGGAAAAGTGGGTGCAGGAAACGCTCGAGTTGCATCGCATGCCGTATTCCGACCGGATCCGCGAATTGCGTGACGGACGCTGGCTGCGCATCATTGAAGGTCTGACGGCGGACAACTACCACGTCGGTTTCCGCATCGATGTCACCGCCTTGCAGAATGCCCTGATGGCGGCCGACGCCGCATCGCGCAGCAAGGGCCAGTTCCTGGCCAACATGAGCCATGAAATCCGCACGCCCCTTAATGCCGTGCTGGGTTTGCTGCAGCTCTTGCGCTACACCGCACTGACCTCCGAGCAGGGCGAACTGGTGCACAAGACGCATACCGCGGCGCGCTCGCTGCTGGGCATCCTCAACGACATCCTCGACTACTCCAAGGTCGAGGCCGGGAAGATGGAGCTCCACGCCGAGCCCTTTGCGGTCGAGCGGTTGCTGCAGGACCTCTCCGTGATCCTTTCGGGCGCACTGGGCGAGAAGAAGATCGAGCTGCTCTATGAGCTCGATCCGCTGATCCCGCCCGTGCTGGTGGGCGACGCCCTGCGTCTCAAGCAGGTGCTGATCAACCTGGGCGGTAATGCCGTCAAGTTCACGGCGATCGGGCAGGTGCGCGTGGGGCTGTCCCTAGTGCGTCGGGAAAACGAGCGGGTGTGGATCCGGTTCTCGGTGCAGGACACTGGCATCGGCATCCCCTCCGAGCAGCGACAGCACATCTTCAGCGGCTTCTCGCAGGCCGAAGCCTCGACCGCGCGCCGCTACGGTGGTACCGGCCTGGGCCTGGCCATCAGCCAGCGGCTCGTGGCACTGATGCAGGGCGAGATCACGCTGGACAGCACACCGGGCACCGGCAGCGTGTTCGCTTTCGAAGTCGACTTCCCGGTGGCGACGATGGCCGCGCCGCCGTTGCCAGCGCCGGGTGAGGGCGCTCATCCGGCGTCCGGCCCACGGCTGTCCGGCCTGCGCCTGCTGCTGGCCGAAGACAATGTGCTCAACCAGGAGGTGGCGCGGGCCATGCTGGAACGCGAAGGCGTGCGGATGGCGCTGGCCGCAAACGGGCAGCAAGCCATCGACCTGCTGGCGGCGCAGCCGCAGGGTTTCGATCTGGTGCTGATGGACATGCAGATGCCCGTGCTCGATGGCTTGCAGGCCACGCAGCAGATCCGCCAGCGTCTGCAGTTGCGCGAGCTTCCCATCCTGGCCATGACGGCCAATGCCATGTCCGCTGACCGCAAATTGTGCGCCGCCGCGGGCATGAATGCCCATGTGGGCAAGCCCTTTGACCTGGATGAACTGGTCGCCCTCATCCTGCACCATACCGGCCGCGCGGCCGGGGGCGCAGTCGGCAGGCCGGGGACCGGACCTGTCGACTCCGATGCACCGGCGGTCGTGCTCGACACCGCCACGGCCCTGCGTCGCCTGGGACAGGACACGGTCTTGCTGCGGCGCTTGCGCAGCACTTTTTTGCCGGCGACCGCCGAACTGATGCGCCAGACCCGACACGCGGCAGCACAAGGCGACTGGGTTGCGGCTGCCGGCTGGGCACACCAGCTCAAGAGCAGTGCCGCCTCCGTGGGCGCCGAAGAACTGGCCCTTGCCAGTGCCGTCGCCGAGCAACACTGGCGCACGCCAGCGGCTGCCGCGGATGAGGCGAGGTCTGCCGAGCTGCTGGGCGCGCTTGATGCCGCCTGGGGGCGGGCGCAAGGTGCGCTGGGCCATGTGCCCGCAACCACGCCTGTGCCTGTCTCGCAGCAAGAGGAGATCAGCCATGAGAGCCTGCTGAATCGACTTGTGCAGCTCAAAGCGCTGCTGGACCAGTCCGACATGGCGGCTATCGACCTGCATGAGGATCTGCTGGCGCGACACGTGCCGGTGCCGGAACTGGCAGAGTTGAACCAGGCCATGGACCGGCTGGACTTGCCGGTCGCGGCGCAGGAGGCGGCCCGGCTGATCCATCAGCTGCAAGCGCGTGCCGCAGAGAGTGGAAATGGCGCTTGAACCCGTCCTTGTTCCCGGCTTGACAATTCAACGCGCCGGCTGAAAATGTCCTCAAGCAGTCGGCGGAGGTGGATCGATCCGACTGGCCCGATCAACCACCTGGTACCCACACCATGCGCAAGAACCTCCCAGTCACCCAGAACGGATACGACTTCCCGGCCGACCAGACACTGATCTCGGTGACGGACCTCAAGGGGCGCATGACCTACTGCAATACCAACTTCATTGCCGTCAGTGGTTATACGCGCGAGGAACTGATGGGGCAGCCGCACAACATGGTGCGCCACCCGGACATGCCTGAAGAGGCCTTTCGCGACCTGTGGGACACCATCCAGGGAGGCCTGCCTTGGTCCGCGCTGGTGAAGAACCGCCGCAAGAACGGCGACTACTACTGGGTGCGTGCCAATGCTACGCCCATGCGCAAGGGCTCGGAGATCGTGGGGTTCCTGTCGGTGCGTACCAAGCCGGGTGCCCAGGAGATGCAGGCCTGCGAAACGCTCTACGCTACCATGCGCGCCGAGGCCGAATCCGGTCGCCTGGTGCACCGGCTGCAGCGCGGGGTCTTGATTCGCGACGATCTGCTCGGGCGCGTTGGCCGCTGGCTGCGGCCCGGCCTGCGCAGCCAGCTGGTACTGCTCAGCGCCTGGGCGGCCCTGGGGCCCTTCGTCTGCGCCCAACTCGACGCCCCGCACTGGGTGACGGCCGTGGTGTCGGCTTTCACGGTGATCTCCGGCTCCTGGATGGCCATGCGCCTGACGCTCAAACCGCTCAAGGACGTGGTGGATCTGGCCAACCTGGTGGCCAGTGGTGACCTGACCAGCTTCATCACGGTGAACGGCAAGGACGAAATCGGCCAGTTGCAGCTGGCCCTGGCCCAGCTGGTGGTGTCGGTGCGCACCGTGGTGCGCGATGTGCGGCATGAGGTGGCCAACCTGCGCGGTGGCACCCAGGAAATCGCCGCTGGCAACCAGGACATGTCCTCGCGCACCGAGTCGCAGGCCACCAACCTGGAGCAGACGGCCGCCTCGATGGAGGAGATCAACGGAACGACACAACAGACCACGCAGCTGGCGCGCGACGGTGCCGCGGTGGCGCGCGAGACCTCGGCCGTGGCGCATCGCAGCCACGAAGCGGTACTGGCCGTGGCCCAGACCATGCAGGAGATCTCGGACTCCTCGCGCCGTATTGGCGACATCATCCAGGTCATCGAGGGTGTGGCCTTCCAGACCAATATCCTGGCGCTCAATGCCGCCGTGGAAGCCGCGCGTGCAGGCGAACAGGGACGCGGTTTTGCCGTGGTGGCGGCCGAGGTGCGTGCCTTGGCCCAACGCACCGCTTCTGCCGCCAAGGAAATCCGCACCCTGATCGAGGAATCGCGCGAGCGCGTGGACGCGGGGACGACGCGCACGGCAGATGCCCGCGCCCGCATGGACGAGGCGATGGCCTCGGTCGAGAAGGTGGCGAATGTGCTGGAGAACATCAGCCATGCCACCGCCGAACAGTCCGTGGGTGTATCCAAGGTCAGCACCGCCTTGGTCGAGATGGATGGCATCACGCAGCAGAACGCCGCCATGGTGGAGGAACTGGCCGCCGCCGCCCAGTCGCTCAACGGGCAGGTGCAACAGGTGCACGACTCCATCCGCGTGTTCCGCCTCACCGATGCTGACGTCACTCTGGCCGAGGTCGATGCCGTGAGCCTGCGCAAGGAAAACCGTGGCAGCTCGGGAGAGTTTGACCATGACGAGGCCCTCAGGACGCACCAGCAGTACAGCATCACGCTGCGCAACGCCATCCTGCGCAAGCTCACCCTGGACGCCGACAACCTGCGTCGGGACGACTGCTGCCAGCTCGGTGAGTGGCTGCGCGGTCCTGGTGGACAGCATTCAGCGCACAAGACAGGCTTCACCGAACTGCTGCGCCATCACCGCGAGTTCCACCTGGAAGCGGGCAAGGTGGCCGACGCCATCAACAGCAAGCGCATGAGTGAGGCGCAGTCCATGCTGGAGTCCGGTCAGTCTTTCTACCATGCCGCCCGTGGTTTCATGTCGGCCTTGCAGGCCATGCACAAGAACGGCTGAGTTCACACTCCGCGCAAAAAGCAGAAGGCCCGCAACGCGGGCCTTCTGCTTTGGGAAGCGCTCGAGATCAGGCGAAGACGCCGGCCGTTTCCTGCATGCGGGCCGACACCTCGCCGAGTTGGTGCAGGCTGTCGCCATACGTCATCTCCAGCTGCGTCAGCTTCTTGAAGTAGTGGCTGACGATGTACTCGTCGGTGACACCGATGCCGCCATGCAGCTGAACGGCCTGCTGGCCGACGAAACGCATGGACTGGCCCAGCTGGACCTTGGCGCGCGCCATGGCGCGACGGCGTTCGTCGGCCGGGGCGTTGAGCTTGAGGCTGGCGTAGTAGCTCATGGAGCGTGCCAGTTCCAGCTGCATCTTCATGTCGGCAGCGCGGTGGCGCAGGGCCTGGAAGCTGGCAATCGCCACGCCGAACTGCTTGCGTGTGTTCATGTAGTCCAGGGTCACGGCCAGGGTCTGGTCCATCACGCCCACGGCTTCGGCGCACAGCGACGCGATGCCGATGTCCACCGCGTGCTCCAGGGCGGTGAGACCCTCGGCCGTGACAAGTTGGGCCGGGGCCTGGTCCAGCACCAGGTCGGCGGCGCGGCCGCCATCCTGCGTGCCGTAGCCGCGCGTGCTCACTCCCTTGGCGCTGCGCTCGACCAGAAAGAGACCGAGTTTGCCGCCCGCCATGGCGGGCACGAGGAAGGCATCGGCCTGGTCGCCTGCCGGCACCATGTTCTTGGTCCCCGACACGGTCCAGCCGCTGCCGGTTTGCGTTGCCGTGGCTGCGCACACCTCCAGGCGATAACGTGCCTTGCGCTCCTGCTGGGCCAGCACCACGAGTGCCTCGCCCGCGGAGATGCGCGGCAACCAGCTGCCCTTGAGTTCAGCGCCGGCGTAACCGGCCAGCACGGCGCCTGCGATCAGGCTTTGCGTCAGCGGCTCCAGCACGATGCCGCGGCCCAGTTCCTCCATGACCACCATGCCCTCGATGGGGCCCATGCCCAGGCCACCCTCGTCTTCGGGGATGTAGAGGCCGCACAGGCCGAGCTCGGCCAGTTCAGTAAACGCTTCACGCGAGAAACCGCCCGCGGCCTCGATGCTGCGGCGGCGCTCGAAGCCATAGCCCTTCTCCACCCATTTGTGCACGGCGTCGCGCAGTTGCTGCTGGTCGTCGGTGAAA
>Ga0066443_100274_pt1 | contig 8983 bp, 9 predicted proteins | sample LakWasMet63_LOW9_2_FD_59531 | JGI IMG/M metagenome (GOLD analysis project Ga0066443, IMG submission 59531) | Freshwater sediment methanotrophic microbial communities from Lake Washington under simulated oxygen tension - Sediment Metagenome 63_LOW9 | ecosystem: Environmental > Aquatic > Freshwater >... | reverse complement strand
CAGATCATCCCGACGGCGATCGAGTTGCAGGCCATCCACAAGGCGGCCAAGAAAGCCGCCGCGGAAGGTGGCACCGTAGCGGATGTGCGAGCAGTTTTTGACAGAGCAGCGTCGATCGATGACATCAAGTCTATCAATGGCAAGGATCTGACGGTGACCAAAAACGGTGACAAGGTGGTCGTCAGCTTTGCCTATGAGCGCGAGATCCATCTGGCCGGTCCGGCCTGGCTGACGCTCAAGTACGAAGGAAGCACAAAATAGCGTGGCTGATGGTCTGACCGCATTGCAGGAACGCCTGCAGCATCATTTCTCTGACCCAGCCTTGCTGGCGCGCGCGGTCACGCACCGCAGTTTCTCTGCCGACCACAACGAGCGCCTGGAGTTCCTGGGGGACTCCGTCCTCAATCTGTCCGTGGCCGACCTGCTTTACCAGCGACTCAGTGCCTTGCCGGAAGGTGACCTTTCGCGCATCCGCGCCAATCTGGTCAAGCAGGACACCCTGCACCAGCTGGCCGTCGGACTGGGCTTGTCCGAGGTGGTGCGCCTGGGCGAGGGGGAAGTTCGTTCCGGTGGCAGTCGCCGGCCCTCGATCCTGGCCGATGCCCTGGAGGCCTTGATCGGCGCGGTCTATCTGGATGCCGGTTATGGCGCCGCCCAGGGGCTCGTCCAGCGTCTCTTCGAGGCCGTGGAAATCAACCCGCAGATGCAGGCCAGTGCCAAGGATGCCAAAACGGAGCTCCAGGAATGGCTGCAGGCGCGCAAACTCAAGTTGCCCCTGTACCGTGTGGTCGGCACCCTGGGGGCCGCCCATCGGCAGACTTTCGATATCGAATGCGAAGTCTCCGAACTGAACCTCAACGAGCGCGGCATCGGCAACTCGCGCCGGGCCGGTGAGCAGGCAGCAGCAGCTGCCATGTTGCAATCTCTCAAGACGCGGGACAAGGCCTGACCTCATGGAAAGCACAGTGGTAACCCCGTCTGCCGAAACACCGCATCGTTGCGGCCTGGTGGCCATCGTCGGCAAGCCCAACGTGGGCAAGTCCACCCTGCTCAATGCCCTGGTGGGGCAGAAGATCAGCATCACCTCGCGCAAAGCGCAGACCACGCGCCATCGCATCACCGGCATGCGGACCCAGGGCGCAACCCAGTTCGTGTTTGTCGATACGCCGGGCTTCCAGACCGTGCACGGCAATGCGCTCAACAAATCGCTGAACAAGGCGGTGGTGGGCGCGGTATCCGATGTGGATCTGATCTTGTTGGTCGTGGAGGCTGGCAGCTTCACCCCGGCAGATGCGCGCGTGCTGGCCCTCATGGGACAAGGCATTCCCACGCTGCTGGTGGCCAACAAGCTCGACAACGTGCATCGCCGCGGTGACATCGCCCCCTGGCTGCAGGAGATGCAGGCCAAGCACCCCTTTGCCGAGTTCGTGCCCATGTCGGCCAAGAACCCCAAGGACATCGAGCGTTTGCTGGGCATTTGCGAAAAATACCTACCCGAGCAGGAGTGGTGGTACGCCGAAGACGAACTGACCGATCGCAGCGAAAAATTCCTCGCCAGCGAGTTGGTGCGCGAAAAACTGTTTCGCCTCACGGGCGACGAGCTACCCTACACCTCCACCGTGGTCATCGACAAGTTTGAAGAAGAACCACCGCAGAAGAAGGGGCAGAAGCGTCTGTTGCGCATTGCGGCCACCATCGTCGTGGAGCGCGAAGGCCATAAAGCCATGGTCATCGGTGACAAGGGCGAGCGCATCAAGCGCATCGGCATGGAAACCCGGGTGGAGCTGGAGAAGCTGGCCGATGCCAAGGTTTTTCTGGAGCTATGGGTCAAGGTTCGCTCCGGCTGGGCGGATGACGAGGCTCGCGTTCGCAGTTTCGGGTATGAATAGGCACACCCCCAGGCTGCGCGCACTGCGTGTCGCTACGCCACCACCCCCCTTGCAGGGGGCAACGCCAGCGGCCCGGCAGAGCCGGCTCCGCGGCGTTCGCTGGTAAAAGTCCGGGGCGCCTGGAGCGCTGAAGCATGGCGACGAAACGCATTTCAGAAGAGCCAGCCTATGTGCTGCACCGCTACGACTGGAGCGAGACCAGCCTGATCCTGGAAGTGTTCACGCGCCATCATGGCCGCATTGCCCTGGTGGCCAAGGGCGCCAAGCGGCCCAGCTCCAGTTTTCGCCCCGTGTTGCTGCCGCTGCAGCCCCTGCAGGTGAGCTACGGTGGCGAAGCCGAGATCCGCACGCTCAAGGGCGCGGAATGGATGGGCGGCCATGTCATGCCCACCGGCGAGTCCCTGCTGTCGGGTTATTACCTTAACGAGCTGCTGCTGCAGCTGCTGGCGCGCGATGACCCGCATCCGGTCTTGTTTGATGTCTATGCCAACGTGGTGCGCGTGCTGGCTTCCGAACACGATGAGGTGCTGCAGGCGGCCTTGCGCACCTTCGAGCTGCTGTTGCTGCGAGAGATCGGCCTGCTGCCGCGGCTGGACCATCAGACCCTGACGCTGGCGCCGCTGCAGGCCGATGTCCAATACGCGCTGGTGCCCGAAGGCGGCCTGCGCACGCGCAACGAGGCAGATCGCTCGGGCCTGAGCGGCGCACAGTGGCAGGCATTGCAGCTGGCGCTGGAATCCGGAGCGCCTTTTACCGACACCTTGCGCGCCTGTGCGGCCGTGATGAATGAACTGAAACCGCAACTGCGTGCCTTGCTCCATTACCATTGCGGCGTGTCCACGTTGCGTACCCGGCAGATGATGGTGGATATCCAAAGCCTATGAAATTCCGAACTGCGCTCTCCGTCAACGTCAACAAAGTGGCCCTGGTGCGCAATACACGCCATCTGGGCATCCCTAGCGTCACGCGTGCAGCCGTCTTGTGCCTGCAGGCCGGCGCCCACGGGATCACGGTGCATCCGAGACCCGACGAACGCCATATTCGCGCGCAGGACGTGTTTGATATCGCCATCTTGATGCAGGACTGGCCAGGCCGCGAATTCAATATCGAAGGCAACCCCTTCCACAACCTGATGGATTTCATCCGTCAGGTGCGCCCGCAGCAGGCTACCTTTGTGCCGGATGCCGAGGGCCAGTTCACCAGTGACCACGGCTGGAGCTTTCCCAAGGATGCCGAGCGCCTGCGGCCGCTGATTGCCGAATGTCGTGATCTGGGCGTGCGCGTTAGCCTGTTCATGGATCCCGCGCCCGGGCAGATGGCGCTGGCCCAGGCTGCCGGGGCCGACCGTGTGGAGCTCTACACCGAACCCTATGCGGCAGCCTGGGGCCACGCCAGCCAGGCCGCGCAGTTGCAGCGGTATGCCGTAGCGGCGCAGGCGGCGCTGGATGCAGGACTGGGGGTGAACGCCGGCCACGATCTGAACCGCGACAACCTCACCGAATTCCTGCGCCAGGTCCCCGGCGTGGCCGAGGTCTCGATCGGTCATGCACTGATTGCCGACGCGCTGGAACTGGGTTACAACGCCACAGTCAGGGATTACCTGCGCTGCATCGCGGACGCTGCCCCATGATCTACGGCATCGGCACCGATATCTGCGACGTGCGCCGCATCCGTCTGAGCATGGAGCGACATGGCGAGCGCTTCGCCCAGCGCATCCTCAGCGATGCCGAGCTCGCTACCTGGAAGGTGCGCAGCGTACGCTGGCCCGAGCGCGGTTTGCGCTATCTCGCGACCCGCTTTTCGGCCAAGGAAGCGTTCTCCAAGGCCATCGGCCTGGGCATGCGTTTGCCCATGAGCTGGCGCCTGTGCGAAGTGGGCAAGCTGCCCAGCGGCAAGCCCGTCATCGTGTTGCACGGTGAACTCAAGACCTGGTTCGAGGCGCAGGGCCTGAGCGCCCATGTCACCGTGACCGACGAGACCGATTACGCCGCCAGCTTCGTGGTGGTCGAGAAAATTTCCGCCAGGCCTGACGAATTGCCCAACCATTGATCTTCCGCGAAAGACCTGTATGAGCCAGCACGCACCCTTGATCATCGATATCGTCGGCCTGGCCCTTAATGCGGACGACCGTCGCCGGCTGGCCCATCCGCTGGTCGGCGGCGTCATCCTCTTTGCGCGCAACTGGCAGGATCGGTCCCACCTGGTTTCGCTCTGTGCTGACATCAAGCGGTTCCGGGCTGATCTGCTGATCTGCGTCGACCATGAAGGCGGTCGCGTGCAGCGCTTCAAGACCGGGGGATTCACCCATCTGCCGCCGATGCGCGCCTTGGGCGAGCTGTGGTCACGCGATCAGCTGGGCGCCACCAATGCAGCCACCGCTTGTGGCCTGGTGCTGGCCAGCGAGCTGCGCCCCTGCGGCGTGGACTTCAGCTTCACCCCAGTGCTCGATCTCGACTATGGAGAGAGCGGCGTCATCGGCGACCGTGCCTTCGGTCGCGACCCGCGTGTCGTCACTCTGCTGGCCAAGAGCCTGATGCACGGCCTGCGTCTGGGTGGCATGGCCAGCTGCGGCAAGCATTTTCCCGGGCATGGTTTCGTGAAGGCCGATTCGCACACCGAGATCCCGGTGGACAAGCGCAGCCTCAAGGCCATCCTGGCCGACGATGCCGCGCCTTACGACTGGCTCAGCACCGCGCTGGACAGCGTGATGCCGGCGCACGTGATCTACCCGAAGGTGGATGCGCGGCCCGCTGGTTTCTCCGAAAAATGGCTGGGCGATATCCTGCGCGGTCGTCTGCGTTTCCAGGGTGCCGTCTTCAGTGACGACCTCAGCATGGCCGGGGCACGCATGATCGATGGTCGCCAGGTCAGCTACGCCGAGGCTGCCGTGGCGGCCCTGAACGCCGGCTGCGATATGGTGCTGCTGTGCAACCAGTCGCTTGATGGCGGCCAGGCCGTGGACGAACTGATCGCCGGTTTGACCGAGGCGCAGGTCAAGGGCCAGTGGCAACCCGACGAGGCGGGGGAAGCCCGGCGCCTGGCTCTGCTGCCGCAGACACCTCCGCCCGACTGGGACGAACTCATGGTCAGCTCGGCCTATATGCATGCGCTGGACCTGATTCCCTGAGTCTCGGTCGACAACCCGTTCGTCACGAAACCGAAACACAAGAGTCATAAACTTTTCTCCTGACGCATAGCAGATCACGGTTGACCTGCGGTATCGGGGAGTTGGGATGACGAGTCTGAAGTTGACGCTGGTTCAGCGGATCGGGATGACCATTGCGCTGCTGGTCGGCGTGTTCTTGTTGGTCGGCGCTTTCACGGCCTGGGCTGTGCAAGGCATCCAGGCCCAGGCCCACCAGACCGTGGACGCAGATCTAGCCCAACTGGTGCGCATGGCCTCAGTCCAGGAAAACCTGCTGAAACTGCGCCGCGCCGAAAAAGACATCTCCATCGATCTGCTGATGAAGATGGAGCGGGTCCCGCAGCGCATCGCCGAGTGGAAATTGCATGGTGCCGCAGTCACCTCGCAGCTGCACGCTGCCATCGAGGCCGAGCCTGATCCGACCCTGGCACAGATGCTCCAGGACGGCCGGGCGCATCAGGACAGCTACATCACCCGGGTTGGGGGCATCGTCGCCAGGATCGAACGACGCGAAATCCTCGATCAGGCGATCTTTGAAGAGGAAATCCAGCAGCCTGTGCGGTCTGCTCTGGCGGCCGAAGCCAGCATCGGCCAGGCGATCGAACAGAACCGCCGGTTGACCGAGGCTGGCGGGGAAAAGGTGAATGCGGCCGTCTATCAACTGACCTGGCTGGTTGGGGTGGGCCTGGCATTTGCCGTGTTCAGCGGCCTGGCGCTGGGCGGCGTACTGCTGGCGCGGATTCGCCAGCCGCTGGCGCAGTTGACCGAAGGCATCACGCGTGTCAGGTCGGGAGACCTGTCACGCGCGGTACAGGTTCGCTCCGAGGACGAGCTGGGCCGCATGTCACACGATTTCAATGGCATGGTCGATGCCCTGCAGGCGATGGTGCTGGACGTCCGGCTGTCCGCCGACAGCATCACGGGGGCCAGTGCGCAGATCGCCAGTGGCAACCTGGACCTGAGCTCGCGTACCGAACAGACGGCCGCCAGCCTGCAGCAGGCGGCCGCTTCGCTGGATGCCCTGACCGCCACAGTACGTACCATGGCCGAGTCGGCCCGATCCGCCAGCCACATGGCCAGTGCCGCAGCCAGTTCCGCCGGGCAGGGTGGGGAACTGGTCCAGCAGGTTGTGCTCAGCATGCAAGGCATCCAGGCCTCCAGCAGCCGGATTGCCGATATCACGGCGGTGATCGACGGCATCGCCTTCCAGACCAACATCCTGGCGCTCAATGCGGCCGTGGAAGCGGCCCGGGCCGGCGAGCAGGGCCGGGGATTTGCCGTGGTGGCCGGTGAGGTCCGCCTGCTGGCGCAGCGCTCCGCGGAGGCGGCGCGTGAGATCAGGCGTCTGATCGAGACCAGCCGTGCCGAAGTGGCGGCAGGCTCGCGGCAGGTCGAGGATGCCGGCCGGGCCATGGCGCAGATCGTGCAGCAGGTGTCCGAGGTCAGCCGCATGATCCAGGCGATCACGCAGGATGCCAGTGTGCAGTCGAGCGAGATCGGCGGCGTCAACCAGTCCATGGGTCTGCTGGAGCAGATGACCCAGCAGAACGCGGCCCTGGTCGAGCAGGCGGCAGCGGTTTCTGCCAGCCTCGAGGATCAGGCCGATCGCATGGCCGGGGTGATGCGTCGCTTCGTCGTGAACCGGGAACGCCAGCCTTTGCTGCTGACATTGTGATGAGAATCTCCGCGCATGCCGCGGTAATACACTGCGGGCTGACTCAGGAGTTCCCATGTCGAAGCCAGCGTTCGCTCAACTGCCCACGCCGCCCTATTACGCCGTGATCTTTTCGTCTTTGCGTACGGAAGGCGATCAAGGCTATGAACAGATGGCAGAACGCATGGTCGAACTGGCCTCGGCTCAGCCAGGTTTCCTGGGGGCCGAGAGTGTGCGCGGTGCCGACGGTTTCGGCATCACCGTGTCTTACTGGGACTCCGAGGCTGCGATCAGGGCTTGGCGTGAACATGCCGAGCACCGGATCGCGCAGGAAAGCGGTCGTACGCTCTGGTACGAGCATTACGAACTGCGCGTGGCGCGCGTCGAGCGCGCCTGGGGCAAGCCGGCCTGAACGCTCTGGCTGCGGCTCGCGGAGTGGCTCCTTAGTATTTATTTAAGGTTGTCCTAGCGAACTCTTAAGAATGCTGCCGGCTTTCCGTTTCTAGACTTCCTGCATGCCGTCGCTTGAGGTGAGCGTGGTTGAACCCAGGTCCTGGTTCAGGGCCGCACAGGAAGGAAAACATGAAGATCGATACCCGGGAAATGGCGAAGGTGGAGGCGACGGCCGAAGGCGCTGGCCGCGTGGACCTCTATGTGGGCATCCACAAGGCGCTGCGGGCCCTGATGGTGGATGTGCTGGTGGCCGTCGGCCGCATGGACACGGAGGATGAGTCTGAATTCGACTGGGTCAGCTCACGGGTATTGCAGCTGGCGGATTTTTGTACCGACCATCTGATGCACGAGAACGAATTCGTGCACGGTGCCATGGAGGTTTGCCAGCCGGGCTCCAGCGAGCGCATCGCGCAAGAGCATCTGGAGCATGGCGACGCGATTGCCCGTCTTCAGGGCGCGGTGCAGCAGATGCGCGCCTGCCAGGGGGCACAGCGTGCCCGCGAGGCCCTGGTCCTGTACCGGCAGCTGGCGCTGTTCATCGCTCACAATTTCGAGCACATGCACACCGAGGAAACGGCGCACAACCAGGTTTTGTGGGCGCACCACAGCGATGAGGAACTCATGGCGCTCCATGGGCGGCTGGTTGCATCGCTGCCGCCGGAAGAGAACCTGTTCACACTGCGCTGGATGATTCCTGCCATGACGCCGGCGGAACGCCTGCAGGTGCTGGGTGGCATGCAGGCCCATGCCCCCGCACCGGCTTTCGCCGCTGCGCTGGACGTGGTGCAGCCGCACCTGGACCTGCGCGGCTGGGCCAAGCTCTCGCGCGGGCTGGGCCTGACTCCGGTGGCCGGTCTGGTCGAGGTCTGAGGTGGCCTAGTCCGACTCGCCGAGTTCGAGGCGGGTCCCGACACACAGCCTGAACTGGCCGCGGCCTGTCTTCTCGATGCGGATGGGCAGTGCCTGTTCGGCCAGCCGGCGTTCCAGCAGGATCAGCCGGGCTTCGAGGTTGTCCACGACCTCAGGCAGGCCGATGCTGGCATCCAGCCGAAGTTCGCGGTTGCTGAAATCCGTGCGGCCGCGCTGCAGATGGTCGTTCAGCAGCTTCCAGAAGATGGCGCCGGCCACGCCCTTGATGACGTAACTGTCGTTGAGGAAGATGCTGTTGTTGCTGCGATAGCGGCGCACCAGCACCTTGTCCTGCGTGAGCGGGCAGGGGGGCGCAGCGGAGGGCGTGACAGGCTCGGGTGCGGTGTCGGTGTCCAGGCGCAACAGGTCGATGGCGGCGCCCAGGTGGCTGGCCGTGGCCACCAGGGCGTCCTCGTCTTCGAAGGTGAAGCGCAGTTCCTGCGTGCTTTCGGCAAAGACGACGCCCAGCAGCTTGCCTGCCGACAGGATGGGCACAGCCATCTGGCTCTGCGGCTGCAACAGGCCCGGATAGGGGATGTCGGTCGTGAGAACCACGCCGGGCTGCCGGCTTTCCAGCGTACGGCGCACCGCGTGGTTGTAGAGGCTGGCGCTGGTCATGTGGGTGATGCGCACGGGTGTGCGCTCGCGCGCGGCCATGCCGATGACGCCCTGGCCCAGTTCGATCTCGGAGCCCACGCCGGATCTGGCGTAACCATGGCTGGCCACGGTATAGAGGCGCTGCAGTGCCGGATCCAGCAGCAGGATCATGGCCTGTTCGATGCCGAATTCCTGCGTCAGGGTGTTCATCGCCGTCGCCAGCGCCTCGTCGAGTGCGGTGCAGCGGGCCAGCCGCTCGCTGCAGCGGCGTATCTGCCCCAGCAGGCCGCAGCGCGGCGCTGGTGCCTCCAGGGTAGGCCCGGGTACAGGCTCGAT
>Ga0066443_100273_pt1 | contig 8990 bp, 9 predicted proteins | sample LakWasMet63_LOW9_2_FD_59531 | JGI IMG/M metagenome (GOLD analysis project Ga0066443, IMG submission 59531) | Freshwater sediment methanotrophic microbial communities from Lake Washington under simulated oxygen tension - Sediment Metagenome 63_LOW9 | ecosystem: Environmental > Aquatic > Freshwater >... | reverse complement strand
CTTCTCGCTGCTCATCATCACCGTGTCCTTCCTGCCGGTGTTCACGCTGGAGTCGCAGGAAGGCCGCCTGTTCTCGCCACTGGCCTATACCAAAACCTTTGCCATGGCCGGCGCCGCGCTACTGTCGGTGACGCTGGTGCCCGTGCTGATGATGCTGTTCATCCGTGGGCGCATCATGCCGGAGGCACGCAACCCGGTGAACCGGTTCCTCATCTGGATCTACCGTCCCATCATCGCCGCCGTGATGCGATGGAAGAAACTGACGGTTGCCACGTCGATCATCGTGCTGGGCGTGTCGTTCTACCCCGCCAGCCAGCTCGGCTCGGAGTTCATGCCCACGCTCAACGAAGGCACGCTGCTGTACATGCCCGCGTCGCTGCCCGGCATGTCCATCACCAAGGCGGCCGAGCTGATGCAGACGCAGAACAAGATCATCAAGAGCTTCCCCGAGGTGGCGTCGGTGTACGGCAAAGCCGGGCGCGCCAACACGGCCACGGACCCGGCACCGACCGAGATGTTCGAAACCGTCATCAACCTCAAGCCGGAGTCCGAGTGGCGCGCGGGCATGACGATCGACAAGCTGATCGCGGAGTTGGACCAGGCACTGCAGTTTCCTGGCGTGTCCAACGCCTGGACCATGCCCATCAAGGCCCGCATCGACATGCTTTCCACCGGCATCCGGACGCCCATTGGCATCAAGGTCTTCGGCAAGGACCTGGGCGAGATGGAGCGCCTGGCGCGCGAGATCGAGACCGTGGTCAAGCAGGTGCCCGGAACGACCTCGGCGTTCGCGGAACGCATCACCGGGGGCTTTTACCTCAATATCGAACCCGACCGGGCGCAACTGGCACGCTACGGCCTGGGGGTAGGAGAGCTGCAGGATGTCATTGGCACGGCCCTGGGCGGCGAAATGGTGACCACCACGGTGGAAGGCCGCGAGCGCTTTGGCGTGACGGTGCGCTACCCGCGCGAGCTGCGCGCCGACCCGCAGCAGATCGCCCGTGAAGTGCTGGTGCCCACCATGGACGGCGCCATGGTCCCGCTGGGACAGGTGGCGCGCGTGGAAGTCGCCAAGGGGGCACCCGGCATCCGTACCGAAAACGCGCTGCTGTCGGCCTATATCTTTGTCGACATCCGGGACCGCGACATCGGCGGTTATGTGGCCGACGCGCGCAAGGCCGTGAACGAGCAAGTCCGGTTCCCGCCCGGCTACTACGCCACCTGGAGCGGCCAGTTCGAATCCATGGAGCGCGCGGTGCAGAAGATGAAGGTCGTCATCCCGGTCACCTTGCTCATCATCTTCCTGCTGCTGTACCTGAACTTCAAGCGCCTGACCGAAACCTTGATCGTCATGCTGTCGGTGCCGTTTGCCCTTGTGGGGGGCATCTGGCTTATGTGGTGGCTGGGCTACAACATGTCGGTGGCTGTCGCGGTGGGCTTCATCGCACTGGCCGGGGTGGCAGCAGAGACGGGCGTCATCATGCTGATCTACCTCGACCATGCCTGGGAAGAGATTCAGGCCCGGCGCCGATCGGAAAACAAGGAGCCTGGCGTGGCCGATCTCTACGAAGCCATCATGGAAGGCGCGGTCGAGCGGGTGCGCCCCAAGATGATGACCGTGGTCGCCATCATGGCGGGCCTGCTGCCCATCCTGTGGGGGACGGGCACCGGCTCGGAAGTGATGAGCCGTATCGCTGCCCCGATGGTGGGCGGGATGATTTCTTCGACCGTGCTCACGCTGGCGGTGATTCCGGCGATCTACGGCCTGGTCAAACAATGGCGGCTGCCAAAAATGGCGTGATAAGGCTGCCTGATGGGCCGAGCGCCCCTCGATACATGGAAAGAAAGCAGTGATGAATGGTTTTACATCAACCGTGGTGGGGGTGGCCCAGTGAACGCCGTGATCCTGGAGTCGACGCTGACGTGCACCGAGTGCGGCGCCACACCAAAACAGGGACCATGCCCGCGGCTACTACGGCACAGTGCTGTGTCCACCCATTTAGGAGCGTAGCGAGAGAGGGTGTTGCAGTTAGCAGATGCGGGCGCTGCGCGTACTTCGCAGCGAGACCGATACCATTCAGGTATCACGCCTCCACCAGCCCTCCGCCGTAGCCGACACAGTGTAAAAATGATGATCAGTCATTTTGGCACTGGCAATGTATGCGTCCGGCAATCCCATCTTGAGATAGACCCAGCGCCGAGGCATCGTGTGCACGATGAAGATCATGCACACCATGGCGAACGACACGATCGCCCAACGCCCCAAGCGGCGCTATTACTCCCCAGAACTCAAAGCTCAGATCATGGCCGAATGCCAGGTCTCCGGCGCGTCAGTGGCTGACCCTTACGCCTACCTGCGCGATGAGATGGCACGCCTGCCGATGCAGCGCGCCAGCCAAATCAGCCAACTGCTGCCGCATCACTGGGTGCCCACCACTGCATCAAGAATCTAAAGTGGACTTGACTGTCCCTCCATTGCTGCGATCAGCGGGCAACGTACTTTGCCCCTTGCCGAACCGCAGAGACGAACCAACGATGAAAGTGCTGCTTCCATACGTTGCAAGTCCGCAAGCTTGAGTCGAACTTCAACGAGCTTGGTCTCAGCCCTTACCCGAGCGTGAGCACAACTTCCCCCATCTTCAAGTTGAAGCAACTGCGCTGTCTCGTCCAAGCTAAAACCCAACCGCTTCGCAGCTTTGATGAAGTGCAAACGAGACTGATCGCTCCTGCCATAGCGCCGAATGCCGCCCGAGGGCCGTTCAGGTTCTAGCATCAGCCCCTTGCGCTGGTAGAACCGAATGGTTTCTACGTTGACACCGGCCGCCTTGGCCAGATCTCCGATGGTCATGCCTTGGTCGGCGTCCAGAGGGTTGTTGGACATGGTTCTTGACTCCGTACTAGGGTACGGGCCTAAGCTTATGTGATGTCAACTGATTCTCCCAATCAAGTTAGCGGCGGCAAGGCACTGATCGCTGGCGGTCTGTCTGCGCTCTTCGCGTCTGCCTGCTGCCTTGGCCCTCTGGTGCTGATCATGCTGGGTGTATCTGGCGCCTGGATCAGCACATTGACGTTGCTGGAGCCTTACCAGCCGTTGTTCATCGGTTCGTCCATCGTCGCACTGTTCTTTGCGGCACGCCGAATTTGGCGCCCAGTCGCTGCCTGTGAACCAGGACAGGTTTGCCAAAGGCCTGAAGTTAACCTTGCCTACAAGACACTGTTTGCTCTGGTGGTCCTGCTGTTGGTGACCGCAATGACGTTTCCCCTGATCGCCCACTGGTTCTATTGATGAAAGGAAACGAAATGAAGCGAGCAATCCTCGCAAGTGCTGTGCTTGTGTTGGCATCACCCGGATGGGCTGCACAACAGATGGTCACCCTTTTGGTACCTGGCATGAATTGCGCTACTTGCCCGATCACGGTCAAGAAAGCGCTGACCCGGGTAGAAGGAGTCATTAACGTGAAATCCAACTTGGCCAAGCGAGAAACCACGGTGGTCTTTGACGACACCAGGATCAATGTGGACGCACTGACCACGGCCACTACGGAAGCCGGATTCCCGTCAACTGTTGCTCCAAATAAGCCATGACAGATGTGATCCTGAACTCTGTTCTAACGTGTCCTGACTGCGGACATGCAAAGAACGAAACCATGCCAACCGACGCATGCCAATGGTTCTACGAGTGCGAAGGGTGTCACACCGTCCTTCGTCCAAAACCGGGCGATTGTTGTGTGTTCTGCTCGTACGGCTCAGTGCCATGCCCTCTGAATCGCCCCGGCTTTCGGGGAGGCCAGTTGGTGTGAGTCAGGCCGGGATGGCCTGACGGGTGAGTTGCCGATGGTAGTTTGCCTCGGCTTCAGCTGGCGGGATGTAGCCCAGGTGCGCCATCAGCCGGTGATGGTTGAACCACGAGACCCATTCGAGCGTGGCGAGTTCGACGGCTTCCTTGCTCTTCCATGGTATCCGCCTGTGAATCAGCTCGGTCTTGTACAGACCGTTGATGGTCTCGGCCAGGGCGTTGTCGTAGCTGTCGCCCTTGCTGCCCACCGAGGGCTCGATGCCGGCCTCGGCCAGCCGCTCGGAGTAGCGGATGCTGACGTACTGCGAACCCCTGTCCGAGTGGTGGATCAACGCGCCGTCGCGCTCGGGCTTGCGCGCATACAGCGCCTGCTCCAGCGCGTCCAGCACGAAGTCCGTTCGCATCGAACTGCTGACCCGCCAGCCCACGATGAAGCGCGCGTATACGTCGATGACGAAGGCCACGTAGACCATGCCCTGCCAGGTCGAGACGTAGGTGAAGTCCGAGACCCAGAGTTGGTTCGGACGCTCCGCCGTGAACTGTCGGTTCACGCGGTCCAGCGGGCATGGTGCCTTGGCGTCCGGCACCGTGGTGCGAATCCTCTTGCCACGCCTGGCGCCTTGCAGACCCTTGGCCTTCATCAGCCGCTCGACCGTGCAGCGCGCCACCGCCACGCCCTCGCGACGCATCTGCCGCCAGACCTTGCGGTAGCCGTAGACCTGCAGATTGCTGGTCCACACGCGCTCGACCTCCGGTGCCAGGGCCGCATCGCTGTGTGCTCGGGCCGGCAACAGCGCGGGGTTGCGCCTGCGTGCCGCACGGCGCCAATAGCCCGACGGGGCAATCTGCAAGGCCTTGCAGATCGACTCGACCCCGAAGTGCTCGCGCTGCGCGTCGATGAAGGCCGTCACTTCTTGTGGTGGCGGTCGAGTTCCGCCTTGGCGAAATACGCGCTGGCCAACTTCAGAATCTCGTTGGTCTGGCGCAGTTCGCGTACTTCGCGCTCCAGCTCCTTGATGCGTTGCTGTTCGGCTGTCGTCGGGCCAGGGCGCAGGCCCTCATCGCGCTCAGCCTGGCGCACCCAGCGCCGCAGCGTCTCGCTCGTGCAGCCGATCTTGGCGGCGATGGACTCAATGGCGGCCCATTGCGATTCGTACTGGCCCTGCGACTCCAAGACCATGCGCACTGAGCGCTCGACAACTTCCGGGGAAAACTTTGGGGACTTCCTCATAGCTCCATTCTCAATCGAAGGAGCCTCCTCTATTCCCGGGGCGATTCAATTTTGTGATGCGGCGCACTTAGTCAATATGGGATGACCGCGCGCTTACCTGGCAATTTCTCCTTCCACGCTCTTCTACGCCTATACACGCCCACGCAGGTTTTGCCTACGTGGGCAGCGTCGGAAAATTCGAACCAGACAAGGCCACCCCTTCCCCGCATCGACGGCCTTATTGAGCGAGGTCATCGTCATGGGCAATGGGAATCAATGGGTACTGATTAAGCGCTTCGCTGAGATCACGGGCTACAGCGAGAACGCGGTACGGCACAAGGTCAAGAACGGCACTTGGATGGAGGGCCGCATCTGGCGCAAAGCACCTGACGGCCGCATCTTCGTGAACGTGGTCGAGTTCGAGCGATGGGTCGAAAGTGAAACCCACACCATCGCTTTCTGATCATCAAAACCGCAATGCTCCTCGCAAGCGCTGATGAGTCAAATACGCTCAATGAGCGTACACTATCACCGATTTAGTTTTCCCGGTCGTCCATGGCGGCGCGGGCTCTTGTCATAAGCGCACATGACCGCCCCGAAGCCACAAAGCCCCACGCCAGCAGCCATACGCGAAGCCCGCCTCGCCGCCAGCCTCACGCAAACCGAAGCAGCTCAAATAGTGCTGTCATCGCTGCGTGGATGGCAGCAATGGGAAGCTGGCGACCGGGCGATGCCGCCCGGCTTGTTCGAGCTGTTCATGCTCAAGACCGGGCAATGGCCGCTCAACGATAAAGTGAATAACTGAATAATTGGGAACCAATAATATGGCGGGCTTAGCAGCAACCACTACAGGTTTTCCCGGCGTGGAGGTACACGGCAAGTCGATCCGTGTCGCCTTCATGTACAAAGGTACACGCCATCGGCACACGCTTGGCATTGAGCCGACCCGAAATAACATCAAGCACGCTGCCGGCTTGCGCAGCGCAGCGCTATTCGCCCTGAAAAACGGCAGCTATAACGAAACAGAGTTCTTCCCACATTCACGAACGGCCGATAGCACGGCCTCCAGTAAGCGTGTGGGCGATCTCTGCGAGCGCTATAAGCCGCTCAAGGCAATAGATATCACGCCCGAGACGCAATCGCGCTACGAGATCGCGCTCGACATCTGCATGACGACGTTGGGCCGTAATCGCCTGATCGATTCCTTGCTGCCCGAAGACATTCAGAAACTGCGCGCCGATCTGATCTCCACGCGCGCCGTCTCCACAGTAAACCACTACTTGGCAACCTTCGCCGGCTTCCTGTACTGGTGCGAGAACAACCATTACTGCGGTGAACTAGGCAAGCACTGCGTGCGCTTCACTAAAAGCAGCAAAGACCCTGATCCGCTGACCCACGAGGAATACCTGACGCTGATCGAGCGAGGCTGCCAACACCCCATTGACGAGGCAGCCGTGACGGTGGCCGTCTATACCGGGTTGCGGCCGGGCGAACTGCTTGCATTGGCTGTCGAGGATGTTGCGACAGATTTCAGCAAGATCACAGTGCGCCGCTCGATCACGCAATCCTTGACGTTCAAGGTACCCAAAACAAAAAAAGAACGCACCGTGCTGCTGCAACCGCCAGCACGTGAAGCACTGAAGGTGCTGGTGTCTGACGCGACGCAGCGCGAGCCTGCTGACCTGACCGTCTGGCTGAACCGCCATGAATCGCGCATCGACCGGGTGCGCGTGCTACTGTCACCTAAGACACAGGCTCGCAAAAAGGTTGTCAACGACTACTTCGTTCCGAGTGCCTGGAACACAAAATGGGCCAACCTGATCCGGCGCGCCGAGATTCGAGCGCGCCCACCGTATCAGACCCGGCACACCTTTGCCTGCTGGAACCTCACGGCACGGGGCAATCTTGCCTTCATCGCCAACCAGATGGGCCACAGCGACTATTCGATGCTGGTCACCGTTTATGGTCGATGGATAGATACGGAGTCGCCCAGAGAGCTTGAGCGAATCTGGGAGGGCATGCAAAGCATGGCAAAAAATGCCCCAAATTTGCCCCATAAAACCGCATCAGAAGTGACAAGCAGTTGATTTATATGGAACAATTTGAAGTTTCTGCGCATACTCCCATGATGCAGCAGTACCTGGCCCTCAAGGCCGGGCACCCGGACACGCTGGTGTTCTACCGCATGGGCGATTTCTACGAGCTGTTCTGGCAGGACGCCGAGAAGGCCGCGCGCCTGCTCGACATCACGCTCACGCAGCGCGGCCAGTCGGCCGGCCAGCCGGTGGTGATGGCGGGCGTGCCCTTCCATGCGCTGGAGAACTACCTCGGCCGGCTGATCCGCATGGGCGAGTCGGTGGCCATTGCCGAGCAGGTGGGCGACGTGGCCACGGCCAAGGGCCCGGTGGAGCGCAAGGTGGTGCGCGTGGTCACGCCCGGCACGCTGACCGATAGCGAGCTGCTGTCCGACAAGACCGAGGCCCTGCTGCTGGCCGTGCACCAGGGCGCGCGCGCACGCTGCGGCCTGGCCTGGCTCAGCGTGACGCAGGGCCGCGTGCACCTGGCTGAATGTGCGCTGGACGAACTGGGCGGCTGGCTCGAACGCGTGGCGCCCAGCGAGCTGATCTACAGCGCGGGCGTCACAGAGCGCTTCGAACAGCAATTGCAGGGGCTGCGCCAGAACGGCGCCTTCACCTGCCCCATCGCGCCACGGCCCGACTGGCAGTTCGACGGCCCGCTGGGCGAACGCAAGCTGCTGGAGCACCTGGGCGCCACCAGCCTGCAGGCCTGGAGCGCGCAGGAGCTGGCCCAAGCCCACGCCGCCGCCGCCGCGCTGCTGCAATACGCCGAGCACACCCAGGGCCGCCAGCTCACGCATGTGCACAGCGTGCAGGTGCAGCGGGGCGACGACCTCATCGACCTGCCCGCCAGCACGCGGCGCAACCTCGAACTCGTCAAGACCCTGCGCGGCGAGGACAGCCCAACGCTGTTCTCGCTGCTCGACACCTGCATGACCGGCATGGGTAGCCGCCTGCTCAAGAGCTGGCTGCTCGAGCCCCGGCGCGACCGCACCGAGGCACGCCAGCGACTGACCGCCACCACCGCCCTGCGCGGTGCGGGCAGCCAAGGCCCCTGGAGCGCGCTGCGCGGCGAGCTCAAGGGCGTGAGCGACGTGGAGCGCATCACCGCCCGCGTCGCGCTGCGCCAGGTGCGCCCGCGCGAACTCGTTGCGCTGGGCAAGACGCTACAAAAATCAGAGCTGCTGGCGCAGAATGGACAAGCGCCAGAGCCGTTTTTGGCTCAAATTTTCGGCCACCTGCAGCCGCCCCCGGGCTGCACGGAGCTGCTGCAACGCGCCATAGCCGAAGAACCCGCCGCGCTGGTGCGTGACGGCGGCGTGATCGCCAATGGCTTCGACGCCGAACTGGATGAGCTGCGCGGCATCCAGAGCAACTGCGACGCCTTCCTGCTCGACCTGGAAACGCGCGAGAAGGCGCGCACGGGCATCCCCAACCTGCGCGTGCAGTTCAACAAGGTGCACGGCTTCTACATCGAGGTCACCGGCAGCCACCTCGACAAGGTGCCCGACGACTACCGCCGCCGCCAGACGCTGAAGAACGCCGAACGCTTCATCACGCCCGAGCTCAAGGCCTTCGAGGACAAGGCCCTGTCGGCCAACGAGCGTGCGCTGGCGCGCGAGAAATGGCTGTACGAGCAGGTACTGGACCAGCTCCAGCCGCACATCCCGCAGCTCACACGCCTGGCGCACGCGCTGGCCACGCTGGACGTGTTGTGCACCCTGGCCGAACGCTCGCTCACGCTGGGCTGGTGCGCGCCGCAGTTCGTGAACGAGCCCTGCATCGAGATCGAGGCCGGCCGCCACCCGGTGGTGGAGGCGCGGCTGGCCGAAACGTCGAGCGGCGCCTTCATCGCCAACCACACGCGCCTGAACGCCAACACGCGCATGCAGGTCATCACCGGCCC
>Ga0066443_100222_pt1 | contig 10479 bp, 8 predicted proteins | sample LakWasMet63_LOW9_2_FD_59531 | JGI IMG/M metagenome (GOLD analysis project Ga0066443, IMG submission 59531) | Freshwater sediment methanotrophic microbial communities from Lake Washington under simulated oxygen tension - Sediment Metagenome 63_LOW9 | ecosystem: Environmental > Aquatic > Freshwater... | reverse complement strand
ATTAGTACTGATCACCTACTACATGGGTGATGAAGCGGGACAAGGGTTTCTACATGGCGCAGCAGGAATTGTTATGTTTACAGTGGCGATGCTAGTGTTTTTTACCTTGGATAGCTTGCTGGGTAAGGCATTCCCAGAACCGTCTTTTGTGCCACTAGGCCGAACAGTTAAAATTTGAACTACTGCATAACTTGTTATGGAAATTACACACTCACCATTGACCGTTTCGAATACTCAGTCATCCCAGCTTAAAGCCTTTATTATTTTATTGGCGATGCTGCTGGCTGCGGGTGCGGCTGTACTGTTGAAACCGACGCAAATGTTGGCAGAACAGCAAGCGCCGATTGATTTGGAAACCATGATCCCTAGGCAGTTTGGTGACTGGCAGGAAGAGGCTCAGCGTAGCGGTCATATTATCAATCCACAGATACAGGAAAAACTGGACAAAATTTATACGCAGACGCTCTCTCGCACTTACGTCAACACCATGGGCGAGCGCATCATGCTGTCCATTGCCTATGGCGCAGATCAGCGCGATGCCAATCAACTGCACTACCCGGAAGTCTGCTATCCATCGCAGGGCTTCCAAGTGGTTTCGATACAGCCCGGCATACTCAGAACCGATTTTGGCGATATTCGCGTCAAACGCATCCTAACCGTGATGGGCAGCCGTTCGGAGCCGTTGACCTACTGGACTACCGTTGGCAACCAGGTGGTAATGGGTGGCAAGGAAACTAAACTTGAGCAGCTACGTTACGGCTTGCGAGGGCAAATTCCTGATGGATTCCTGTTCCGGGTTTCGTCCATTACTTCAGACGCAGAGGGTGGTTATGCCTTGCAGCAAGACTTCTCCCGCGCACTCATTGCAGCTCTTCCCGCAAAAGATCGACTGACACTAGCCGGATTGTCCCCAGTTGTCGTTCAGCTCTAGCGCCGGTATGGTAACTCAACCTTCTTCACTGCGTTTTGGTGTCGGCATCGACAAAGGCTTGATAATTGCCTTTGTCCTGGTCGGCGTCTTTGTCGCCTTTATTACCGGATTACTGGCCGCATTTGGCAGTCCAGTACTTCTGATGCTATTCCTGGGAATGGTCATAGGCACCAGCATCATTGCCAAGCCGCGCTTGGCCGTATGGGTCGTGCTGATCGGTGGAACAGTGGTTTCAGGTCTTGCCGAACTCTATCTCCCCAGCATGCAGCAGATTCGATGGGTGGTTGCGCTGCTATCCATAGCATTGATTATGGTGTCATTGGTGGTCATCGCGTTGTCTTCGCATGCTGCAGCGCAGAAAAAAGTGGATCCCGCCGCTGGCAGGGTTCTGGCTGCTGCAGTTGGCCTGGTGGTATGCGCTCTGCTTACGGTGCTCGCCAATCCGTCTTCTATTGGTACCAGTCTGGTCGGCTTGAAGAATTATTTTCAGATGTTTGGTCTTCTCGCTGCACTAGCCGTATTTCGCTACACGCCGGACGAGGCGTCCAGATTCATGCGCTTTATTCTTCTGCTGGGACTCATACAATTGCCTTTCGTGTTTCACCAGTTTATCGAATTGGTGCCTATGCGAAGCGGCGTGGCTGACGCAGCGAGAAACATCGTAGCTGTCGATATCGTGGCGGGCACCTTCGGCGGTTCCATGACAGGCGGCGGGAGAAGCTCAACACTTGCTTTGCTCGCATCAATTGCGATTGTGCTTGTGCTGGCGCAGTGGCGTGCCGGCTATAGCTCATTAACCAGAGCAGCCCTGTATTCCCTGGCTTTCACGATTCCGATGGCACTCAATGAGGCTAAGCTGTTTATTATTCTTTTGCCGGTCGGGCTATTCCTGCTGTTTCGGGATCGCATCTTGAAAAATCCGGTCAAGGCGACGGCTTCGGGTTTGCTGGTGCTGGGGCTGATGGCGAGCCTGTTCGTGGCCTATTCCATGCTGCCGGGTGCAGAGTCTCAACGTACCACTTCCTTGGCTAAGTTTCTGGAGCATACCCAGGCATATAACTTTGGCGATCGCGGATATGGCAGTTCGGTGTTGAATCGCACTACGGTATATTCGTTCTGGTGGAATGAAAATGTCGCTCGTGGCGATTACCTCAAAGCCGTCTTGGGCCATGGTCCGGGTATTACAAATACATCTTCGGCAGTTACCACTGATACCCTTGCTAATACCCGTTATCGTGGATATGGCATCGGCTTGACCGGGGTTTCTTCTCTGCTTTGGGAGATAGGTTTACTGGGAACTATCGCCGTATTTCTGTTCATTTTCATGGCGTATCGGCTTGGCGAAAAGCTAGAGAAGCGTTGGCATGGTAGCAGGCACTGGCCGCTGATCAGGGCTGCACAAGTGGACATGCCACTCGTTGCCATCAGCTTGTTTCACAATAATTATTTCGTATCTGACATCAGCTTCCAGACGATGCTGATGCTTTCGATAGGTTATCTGGTGGCAATGACCCTTCACTTTCCAGAACAACAATCATGAAGCTGCGTAGACTTATTTTCCTGGCCATTGCGGGATTGGCCGCGTGTGATTCGACTGCTGACGGAATAAAAGCTTGTCCTTCCCAAGTCTTTGTTAAGAGTGGGGAGTCAAGCGCCATCACGGTAGATTCTGAACAGTCCGTACGTCATCTTGCCCCCGAGTTTTTCGGCTTTAACCTGGAGTGGGTTGAATTTCAAGGGTCTTTGTGGGATGCACCTTCTGGCAAGGTGCGTGCCGATATTGCCGACTGGCTGCGCGCTTTTCCTGGAGCTGTCTATCGGTATCCTGGTGGAACCATCGCCAACTCAATGGACTGGACGGATATGGTCGGCGACCTTGCGGGACGGCCGTCACGGAAATTCGTGAGCTGGACGGCGCCATTTCCGGCCAAGTTCGGTCTGGATGAATACTTGAACTTCGTCCGGGATGTGAACGGTCAGGCATGGTATGTCGCCAATATTTATGGTGGTTTGAACGGTGAAACCTCACCCCAGACACTCGCAATAGAGGCCGGTCAACTAAGCGAATATTTCGCCAAGAAACGGCAGGATGGCCTGCCCGGCATATTGCGTTGGGAACTGGGCAACGAACTGGATCGCGGCGAATATCGCTGGTTGCCTGAGAAACTGGCGGCAACAGCTAAACAGGTCGCTACCGAAATTCAGCGTGGGGATCCGCAGGCGCAATTTGTTGTCCTGATGCAGGAATATCCCGCACAAGGTGATGTCGGCATCAGTGCCTCACAATACAACCGCAGACTGGCAATCGGCTTGGGCGAACAAGTTAATGAATATGCCATGCATGTCTATTACGATGGCAAACCCGGTGGCCAGCCCGTTCCTAGTCGGGTCAGGTCGATATGCGCAGCAGTAGCTGATGCCCAAAATGTCGCGCCCAAACGCACCCCGGTCATCTGGCTGACCGAACATGCCAGGGTGCCGCCAAATGCCTTTGTAGACCCCAACTGGAAAAATAGCTGGTCGCGTACCGGCGATCTGGAGGCCGCGATCGGTGTTGCAGACATGATTATCGCGGCAGCGCAAATCCCTGAAGTACAAGGCACCTTCATCCATGCGTTGCATGGCACGGGTGGTCCGTGGCCTCTGTTTCACAAGGAGAAGGGGGGCGGAATGCATCCTAGTGCGGTGTATTGGGCCTTGCGCATCCTGCGCAACAGCATGCTCGAAGAAGTCCTGCCGACTACCACTAATAGCACCAACTACAGCTACTACGATGGCGGCTATGACCTGCGCACGGTGGTGATGGCGGATGCGGAACACAGAAAATATGCGATATGGGCGGTCAACCGTAGCGGACAACCTGTTACGATGCGTCTGAGCATTCCGGCCATCAAGCAAACGAAACTGGCTGGCAAGCATGTCTGGTTGTCGGATAGTAATCTTCTCGCTAATAATTATCTGGATGGTAGCCGTGTATTACCCACAGAACAGCCGATTGAGCTCACCTTCGATAATACAGGTAATGCGGCCGTGACATTGCCTCCTTATTCCGCGTCAGCTATATCGTTTGCGACTATACGTTAAATTTAAATCATCCAAATCAAAAATGATGCTAAAAGAAAAAAGTAGGCTTGAATATCTGGATGCATTACGAGGCATAGCGGCCTTCTCAGTGCTTATTCAACATATATTGGGACATATATACAACACAAATGACTCGACTCACCCGTTATATCCATTCATCAAAACGACAATATTTGAAAGTTTAGATTTTGGTAGATTTGGTGTTGTTTTGTTTTTTTTGATAAGTGGTTTTATTATCCCAAATAGCCTAAAACCGAATGCTTCACTTCAGAGATTTTTAATTACTCGAACATTTAGGCTATATCCGGCCTATTGGGTGACTTGCTTTTTGATATTGATTTCAGCGCCGTACCTAAGCCAAAGTGTTTATGGAATGGCCCAGCTCTTAGCTAACTTAACAATGGTTCCAAAGTTTTTTCACGCAAAGGAAATGAGTGGGATTTTTTGGACATTATTCGTAGAAATTTTGTTTTACTTTTGTTGTGCCGCGCTGTTTCAAATTAAGTCTCTTGAGAAGCCTGTTGTGATTGGTCTGATTGCGTTAATACTGAATATCACTACTCCTTTGGCAATTAGCCTAAATAAATTTTTCCATCTAGGCGCTCCAGTTCAATTTGTTTTATTCCACCTATCTTTTCTGTTTATGGGTAGCATATTTAGGCTGGCCATTGATAAGAAAGATAAAGTCGCCAAGAAAATTAGCTTTTTGCTTTTAGCTTTGGTTCTGATGACAGTCCCTCTGACTCCGGGGATGATGTTTCCTGTGCCTGAAGCTACCGCCACGCAGTTTGTAATGCATCGGTCTGATGCTGTTGTGTACTCTTATTTCCTAGCGATATCAGTATTTATTTATGTGGTTTATTCAAAATCTCGAATTAGCCATTTCTGGGTTAACCTAGGGGAGGTTAGCTATTCATTGTATTTGTTGCATATGTTGTGCTTTGTGTTTGTCGCTCAAGTGATCCCTCCAACATCTTTGATGAGTTCAGTTGCTTTCATTCTACTAAGCATATTGCTGTCCTATATCGTGGCTAAACTGTCATTCAGTTTTATTGAGCGACCAGCAATTGAGGCAGGAAAAAAAATGATTTACGTACATGGTTTGGCGTAATTCCAGAAATAGAATATTAGAAAATGGCAAACCTAAAAATTTTTTATTCGATCGAAGATAATTTTCCTCCCTACCGAGTGGATGTTACAGAATTGTTCGGCGGGGCTTTGCCTGATCTCGGTATTGATGTTGAGTGGTACATGCGGCGTACCAAGCCGGGCGCCTGTTCTGTCGAAAATTTCGGAGGACAGAAAGCACATCTCCCCTATCTTTCTGACAACAAGGGCCCGTTCTGGAAGGTTGTAAACAAGCTGTCTTTCTGGCTGTGCGACATTTGGCAATTGCTGCGATGTCTGGGCAAGAAAATTGATATTATTCAGGTTCGTGATAAATACATTGCGGCTTTTTTTGGTCTTCTGGTAGCGCGAATCAAAGGCGTTCCTTTTGTGTATTGGTGCTCATATCCATTCCCGGAACACTATCTAGAGTTGGCCCGAAATTCAGCTGGTTTCAGACGGTTTTACTGTGGATTCCATGGCCGCATGGGAAAGCTGGTTTTGTACCAGTTTGTGATGCCGCTCAGTGACCATGTGTTCGTCCAGAGCGAGCAGATGAAACGCGACATCGCAGCCTATGGTGTCCCGGAAGAGAAAATGACACCGGTGCCCATGGGGGTGCCGGACAAGATATTTGCCTCGGTGCAGGCACGTCAGACCCAAATTCAACCAGGGCAGATCGTTTACATTGGCACCTTGGCCTCTGTGCGCCGCATGCATGTGCTGATCGAGGCTTTTGCCGAGGTGCATGCGCGTATCCCTGATGCGCGGCTGGTCATTGTCGGCGATGGCGATATGCCGTGGGAGCGCGCCTCTCTTGAACAACTGACGCAGCAGCTTGGACTCGATCAGGCCATTCATTTCACCGGTTTTCTACCGATCGATCAGGCATGGGAAATCGCTGCAGTTGCCCAGTTTTGCGTTTCGCCATTTTACCCGACCAAAGTGTTGAATTCCGCTTCACCTACCAAGCTGAATGAGTATATGGCACTGGGCAGGCCCGTAGTGTGCAACGATCATCCTGAACAATCGGTAACTATTGAAGAAAGTGGCGCCGGGTTGTGCGTAAGCTGGGGAGTGCAAGAGTTCGCCGATGCGATGATCTGGATGCTGGAGCATCCTGTAGAGGCGGAGGCCATGGGGGCGAAAGGCCCAGCCTGGGTGTCTACCCATCGTACTTATCCCATCATCGCAGAGATGGTCTGGCGGCGTTATCAGTCCATTCTTGGGTTGCCTGCATGAGTAATCGTTACGGTGGCGAGCGGTTCAAGCGCGGGTTGTGGCACTTTGTGCTGGGCAAAGCAGTGTCGGCGGCTAGTGGTTTTTTTGCGATGGTGCTGGTGGTGCGACTATTGCCTATTCACGAGTTTGCCGATTACTCGGTGCTCGTTTCTTTAGTGGAATTGTTTACCGCTTTCTCTTCGTTAGGTTTGTCGCACGCTTTGCTGCGCTATGTGCCGGAGCTTTATGCTAGACATTACAAAATCGCTTTGATTGAATTTGTGTTTGGCGCTTTTGTGCTGAGAACTGGGGTACTACTTTTGGCGGCCGGGTTGACTTATGCCTGGTCGGCATCTGTTGCACCCATGATCGGCCTAGGCGATTTTATCGAAGCTTTCCGGGTATTTTTGCTGGTGGTGATTTTTCGCACTACCAGTCATTTTTTGTCCCAGATTCTGGAGTCGACCCTACATCAGGGTGTCGTTCAGTTTGCCTTTTCTGTGTCCTCGGTTGCGCGGTTTGCCGGGATGCTTTACCTCATCCAGCTCGACCATGCGGGACTGTTGGATGTCATTTGGGTCGAAGTCTTGAGCGACGCCCTGGGGATGCTCGTGATGCTGGCAGGCGTAGGTCAAGTTATTTGGCACGCAGTACAGGAAGAAGCCAGTCCGGCGGATGATGGCGCCTGGTTCAAGAAGAACCTGCGCCAGATTGCCCATTTTGCGCTCTCAGGATACGCGCAGCATATCGTCGGTTTGCCATTTGGCAGCAATACCAACAGGTTGGTGGGTGGGCATCTTTTCAGTAATCTGGTGATGGCGAGTTTCGGGTTTGCTCAATTGCTCTATGAGTACATCAAGCGCTATCTGCCCGCCCAGTTGCTGGTGGGGCTGATTCGTCCGGTGGTGGTGGCACGCTACAGCGAAAAACGGGATTTTGCCGCTGCTGCCGCAACTTGCAAGCGGGTGATTCTGATCAATATGGTGCTGATTGGCGCGGTTTTTTCGGCGCTTGCCGTGGGTGGGCACGAGATGCTGACCTGGGTTTCTGGCGGTAAATACGGCATGGAGGCGTTGTGGGTGCTGGCGGCCCTGCTGGTGGTGCTGGCGCTGGAGACGCACCGTCTCATACTCGAAATGCTGGTTCAGACGGTGGAGCGCTATGCCATTCTGATCCCTTCAAATATCCTGCTCTCCTTGTCGATTCTTCCGGCGATTCTGTTTTTCCCTTATCTGGGAGCGGTTGGTTTCCCGCTGATAAATGCGGTCGCGCTTGTTTTTTCCAATTTGTGGGTGAAACGTCAACTGGCTGTCGAGGGATACCCCACAGCCCATGTGTGGCGTGCCACAGCGCAACTTTTTATCCTGATGCTGGTGGCATCATTAATGGGCAATGCTCTGCGCTACGTAGGGTTGCACTGGCTGCTTTCTATGGGCATGGCGGAAATCTTGTTTCTGCTTGGGACTTGGAAGTTGCAACGACGTGACCTGAAAGCTTTTGTTACTGACTTGATGGGTAGTGGTAAGGTTCTGCCTATAAAGCCAAGCAACAAGATTAAAAAGGTTACACAAAATAAAAAGGCAAAAAAGGTTAAACGAATATGAATATTAAGATTATTTCCATGCAGCGGGTCGTTAACTATGGCTCGTTCATGCAGGCTTACGCGCTGAAAAAAGTCGTGGAGTCGTTGGGACATCGCGTTACTTTTTGCGACTTTAAACCGGGGTCGCCGAGACACTTAGGCGAAAAGGTGAAGAAGATGAGGATGACAGACAGGCTCGCCAGAGTACCCTATATTCTCGCGTCGCCGAAAAAATATGTCGAGGAGCGACTATTCCGCCGTAAGCTCCGTCAATGTTATAAGAGTCGTGCATGGAATAAGCTGGGGATCGCCCCGGAGATGAACTACGACTATGCCTGCGATTTGATGATTATCGGCAGCGACGAGGTTTTTAACTACACCCAGAACCACGCCTTCGGGTATGTGCCAACGCTCTTCGGGCATGGCATCCAGGCTGATTCAATTATTTCCTATGCAGCTTCTGCCGGATATGCGTCGGTGAAAGATGTCGAGGCTGACAATATGGGGGCCGAAATCTCTGCAGGTTTTGCGAGATTCGATTACCTGGGGGTGCGCGATCAGAATACTTACGAGATGGTGGCGCGTTACGCCAAACAAACACCTACTTATGTGATCGACCCAACTTTCCTTTACGATTTTGAAAAGGAGATCCCAGTGGCCCCGATTGCGCAGGGGTATGTGCTGGTCTATGCGTATGATGGCCGACTCGATGCGCCTGCGGACGTAGAAAATATTCTGACCTTTGCAAAAAGTAAGGGTCTGAGGGTTGTGTCGGTGGGCTTTTACCATCACTGGTGCGAAGAGAATCTTGTCGTTACGCCGTTCGAGTTACTGTCGATTTTCAGGCACGCCACTTACATAGTGACGGATACTTTTCATGGCACGATTTTTTCAATTAAAAATCACAAGTCTTTCGTATCGCTCATTCGAGGTGAAAACCGTTGGGGCAGCAATTCCAGCAAGCTTGGCTTTCTGCTGCATCAGCTCGGGTTGGAAGGCCGCATCAATAAAGATCTGGGGCAACTGGCATCGCATCTTGATGAGGCGATCGACTATGAAACTGTGTACCAGTTGCTGGGTACGTTGAGAGAAGCTTCCATGCATTTTCTCGACAAGGCACTCAAGGAAGCGGAGATGAAAATGGGGCGCAAGCCATGATGTCTTTCAAGAAAATGGTATGGCGTTTGACCCCGGCGTTCACGCATCGGTGGTTACGTAATGCATTTTTTGCTTTTTACTTGCTGCCGAATGTCTGGTATGACACCCGACGCTATTTCATCTATTCAGGGATCAACAAGAGCCGTCAGTATCAGGGGGGGCAGGCCGCACGTATCACAATGGCGTATCACCAGCTTGAAAAGGGGTTGAGTTACGCGGTGCCCCGCCCAGGTTTTGGTCAGGAGGTAGTGGCGCGTTTGCTTGATGCTGTTGAACCCTTTGTCGCCAGATATGGATTAATATCTCCAGCGACTAATGCGTTAGCGACGCTTGCGGCTTACCTGGCATTCAATGAAGCAGCAGGCGTGGATATGACAGTACTGAAAGCGCGGATCGCGGGCCTGTTGAAAGAGGGTCGCGATGTGCTGGAGACTTGCCTTGAAGGGGGTACTATTCCAGTCAGTCGTACCGAGCTGGAAGCAAGGCGTGCCTCTGGGTTCAAGGATTTTTTCAACTCGCGCTACAGCGTTCGGAATTTCTCTGGGGGCTCCATTCACGAGACGGATATTGCAGAGGCGATCAGCATTGCGCAAAAGACGCCTTCAGTGTGTAACCGGCAGGCCTGGAAGGTGCATGCGTATTCGAAAAAAATGGATATGGATCGCTTGCTGGCGATCCAGAGCGGTAGCCGTGGTTTTGGCGAGCAGGCATCCACGGTACTGGTTGTGACCTGTGACCTGACCCGATTTGTCGAGGTTGCCGAGCGCTATCAGGCATGGATTGATGGCGGGATGTTCAGTATGTCGGTTTGTCTTGCATTTCATTCCTTGGGCTATGGAACTTGCTGCCTGAACTGGTCGAAGGAGCGCGATGATGATATTGCCTTGCGCAAAGTGGCCGGTATCAAGTCAGAAGAGCAGGTCATAATGATGATTGCTGTAGGAACCTTGCCAGACTATTTCAAGGTTGCCTACTCAGCCCGCAGGCCGCTGGATGAGGTTTTACATGTGCATTAATCAGGAGAATGCCACATGAATAACTTGATCAGCGAAACTTGGGAGTGGGTTGCATGAAGGTCTTGATAGCCAATAAATTTTTTTTCCGTAATGGCGGCTCTGAAACGGTGATGTTTCAGGAGCGCGGTTTCCTGCTTCGCAACGGGCATGAAGTGGTGGATTTTTCGATGCGGGATGCACGCAATCTACCAAGCGCCTATGAAATGCATTTCGTCGGCAGCCGCAACTACAGTAATGGCGGAGCAGGCAAGTTGGCGAAGGTAGCGGATGCGTTGTCTTTTGTTCACTCGACTGAAGCAGTCGGAAATATCAGCCGATTGATCAAGGAAACCAAGCCGGATTTGGTGCATTGCCACAATATCTATCACCAGTTGACCCCT
>Ga0066443_100205_pt1 | contig 11259 bp, 12 predicted proteins | sample LakWasMet63_LOW9_2_FD_59531 | JGI IMG/M metagenome (GOLD analysis project Ga0066443, IMG submission 59531) | Freshwater sediment methanotrophic microbial communities from Lake Washington under simulated oxygen tension - Sediment Metagenome 63_LOW9 | ecosystem: Environmental > Aquatic > Freshwater... | reverse complement strand
CCCAGAGCAGGGACAGGCGTGCCTGCCGTGGCCCGAACAGGCCGTAGAGCACACGAAAGACCAGCAGGCCGGCCATGCTGTAACCCAGCACGACGTGCACCAGGCGCAGGCGCTCGCCGTCGGCCGTGAGGTAGGCCCCGACGAAGCACAGGGCAAACAGCCAGTGGAACATGCGGGTGGGCGCGTCGATGACGCGGCGGGTCGCCGCGGCCTGGCGTGGCGCGGTGCCAGCCAAGGTGGTGTGGGGGGAGGTGGTGTTCATGGGGGCGCTCCGGTTCGGGTTCATCAGTCCTGGAAGGCGCTGCGGTAGCGCGCGTCCAGGCCGCGGGGGAATTGAAGTTCGCGCTCGTCGAAGCTGCCCTGCTCGGCACGGGTGTGGCAGGCCGCACAGTTGGCGGCGCTCTTGACGCTGGCGTGTTGCCACACGGGCGCGTCCAGCTTGCGGTGCTTGCGCAGGAACCAGGCCGATTCGGTGATGCGGTCCTGCGGCGGCGGTGCGCTCACGCGCTTGTAGGTGCCGGCGTTGGCCTGCAGCCACTGGCCGATCTGCTGCACGGTGGCCGCGTCGAGCGAGGCGTCGGTGCCGTAGTGTTTGTCCAGGCCGTTCATGATGCGGTCCCAGGAGCGCGCCGGCAGCAGGCCCGCCGGATAGGCCAGGTGACAGGCCGCGCATTCCTGCTGGTAGCCGGGCAGCATCTGGCGCGGGTTCAGGTTGCCGCTGTCGGCCAGGGCGGCGGTGGTCAGGCCCAGCAGCAGGGCCAGGGCCGGCAGGGTGCGCAGGCCTGCGTTTCGGAGGGGGGATAGAGATGGCATGGTGTTGCTCCGGCGGGCTCAGGGTTTCAGGCTGGCCAGGTAGGCCAGCACATCGGCTTTCTCGGCGGCCGTGCACTCTCGGCTCAGCACGTCCTTGCAATTGCGGCGCAGCCACTTGTCCACCTTGGCGCTGTCGGTGAACCCTTGCGGGTTGAAGGCCGGCGCCAGCGGGGCGATGGCCTTGCCCGTGCTGGCGTGTTTGCCCTGGGCGGTGGGCGGTGTGCCGTGGCAGGAGGCGCAAGACCATTCACCGCCGTGCTGGCTGCCGAAAAAGACCTTGCCCTGGGCCGCGTTGCCGGGTGCGCCGGCCAGGGCGTTCCAGCGCGCCAGCTCTTGGGCCATGCTGGTATCCGCTGCCTGGGCCGGCTGCAGCATCAGCACCATGGCCAGCCCGGCGGCGGCCGACATCCACTTGATCTTCTTCATGAACGACTCCTGTTGTTGGGGTGGGGTTTCGGGATGGCGTTGATGGTGCGCCCCGCTGCCTGTACCCAGGCTGAAGCGGTCGTTCATCTGCCGTTCAGCTTCGCTGCGCACAATGGGGGAATAAGATCTCCATCAGGTCACTCCCCCATGCGCACCACCCTCGTCATCACCACCTTGTTTGCCGCCGCGGCCCTGACGCCGCTGGCCAGCCTGGCCGATGGCGACCACGACCACGACCGCGCCCGCGCCGCCTTGCAGGCCGGCGAAGTGCTGCCCTTGCACGTGGTGCTGGAGCGCGTGGCCAAGGACCATCCCGGCAACGTGCTGGAAGTGGAGCTGGAGCGCGAGAAGGGCCAGTGGATCTACGAGCTCAAGATCCTGCAAAGCGGCGGCAGCCTGCTCAAGCTCAAGGTCGACGCCAAGACCGCCGCGATCATCCGGCAGCGTGAGGTTCAACGCTGATGCGCGTGCTGCTGGTTGAAGACGAACCCACGCTGGCCGCGCAACTGCGCCAGGTGCTGCTGGATGCCGGTTACGCCGTGGACCACGCCGACAACGGCCGCGACGCCTGGGTCCAGGGCGGTGTGCAGGCCTACGACGCCGTGGTGCTGGACCTGGGCCTGCCCGTGCTCGACGGCCTGAGCGTGCTCAAGCGCTGGCGCAGCGAAGGCATGAGCGCGCCGGTGCTCATCCTCACCGCGCGCGACCAGTGGCACGAGAAGGTGGCCGGCATCGACGCCGGCGCCGACGACTACCTCACCAAACCCTTCCACACCGAAGAGCTGCTGGCCCGGGTGCGCGCCCTGATCCGCCGCGCCAGCGGCCTGGCCTCCGCGCTGCTGGCCTGCGGCCCGCTGGCGCTGGACACGCGCAGCGGCAAGGTCACGCTGGACGGCCAGCCCGTGAACCTGACCGCGCAGGAGTTCAAGCTGCTGTCCTACCTCATGCACCACCCCAACGAGCTGGTCTCGCGCACGGTGCTCACCGAGCATCTCTACGCGCAGGACTTCGAGCGCGACTCCAACACCATCGAGGTCTTCGTCGCACGCCTGCGCAAGAAGCTGCCCGCCGCCCTGATCGAAACCGTGCGCGGCCTGGGCTACCGCCTCAACGTGCCGGCGGGCCCGGCCGCAGCCGCATGAAGGCCTGGGCACGCTCCCTGCGCTGGCGCCTGCTGGGCCTGACCCTGGTGGCGGTGGCCCTGGCGCTGATCGGCGCGGGTCTGCTGATCTCCAGCCTGTTCCGCACGCATGTCACCGCGCAGTTCGACACCCAGCTGCTACGCCAGTTGGACCAGCTCACCGCCGCGCTGGAGCCCGATGCACAGCAACGCCCGCAACTCAAGGCGCCCCTGAGCGACCCGCGCTGGCATACACCTTACTCCGGCCTGTACTGGCAGATCGAGGCCCTGGCTCCGGCCGGCGCCACACCGTCACCAGCCCGCCCCGTGCTGCGTTCACGTTCCCTGTGGGACAGCGAACTGGCCTTGCCCCCCGATGATCTGGGCCGTGGCGAGCTGCATCACCACCAGATTCCGGGGCCCGACGGGCAGGGCCTGCTGGCGCTGGAACGCCGTGTGCAGTTCGTGAGCGCGGACCAGGGCACGGCTCCGGCCGTACCGGGCTGGCGCCTCACCGTCGCCGCCGACATGGCCGAACTGGACCACGCGGTGGCCAGCTTCTCGCGCCAGCTCGCTCTCTCTCTGTCAGTGCTGGGTATCGCCTTGTTGCTCGCGGCCTGGGCGCAGGTGACCCTGGGCCTCCTGCCACTGCGCAAGCTGCAGGCCGCCGTGCTGTCCATCCGCCAGGGCCGAGAGCAGCGCCTGCGCGGTGCCTTTCCCGCCGAGGTCGACCCCCTGGTGCAGGACTTCAACCACGTGCTCGACCAGAACGAACAGGTCGTCAAGCGCGCGCGCCAGATGGCCGGCAACCTGGCGCACGCCATCAAGACCCCGCTGGCCGTTTTGGGCAACCTGGCCACGGACCCGAACCCGGACCGCAGTGCCTGGGCCGGCCAGCTGCAGGAGCAGGTGGCCAGCATCCGCCACCAGGTCGACTGGCACCTGGGCCGTGCCCGGGCTGCGGGGGCCGGCATCGCCGGTTTGCGCACCGAGGTCGCCCCCGTGGTGGACGGGCTGGTGCGTGTCATGCGCAAGGTCCACGCCCAGCGCGAAGGCCGGCCCGAGCTGCTCATCACCGTGGCGCCGTTGCCGGAGAACCTGCAGTTCGCCGGCGAGTCGCAGGACCTGCAGGAGATGGTGGGTAACCTGCTGGACAACGCCTGCAAATGGGCCCATAGCCGCGTCCAGCTGGCCGCCAGCCACGCCGACGGCCAGCTGCGCATCCGCATCGAAGACGACGGGCCCGGCCTGAGCGAGGCCGAGCGCAGCCGCGTCTTCGAGCGCGGCGTGCGCGCCGACGAACGCACACCCGGCACTGGCCTGGGCCTGGACATCGCGCGCGAGCTGGCCGGCCTCTACCAAGGCGAGGTGAGGCTCGGCGTTTCCGCTCTGGGTGGGCTCCAGGCAGAGCTGACGCTGCCCGGCCATTGCGCCTGATCGCCGTGGCCCCGTCCGGCTTCGAGCCGGCCTGAGTCGTTGGCGTAGCGCAACAAGAACCCCGCCCAGGTGCCAACCGGGGCGGGGTTTTCCTTGGGCCGCAATGTTGCCCAACGCACAAACAGGGATGCCATGCGCTTGTAGATTGGGTCCGAACTGTCCACGCGGCAGGGCCGACCTGAGAGCTGTCCATGGATCACCATTTACCGATCGCCACCCAACCGAACAATGAGACCCGCAGCACGTCGACTTGGCGGCACGAACTGCAGCGCGATGAGCGCGACCACCTGCCCATGCGCAACCGCGCGCAGGGCTGGCCGCTGATTCTTTCCATCCTGGCCCTGATGTGCATGCTGCTGGTCTTTCACTACGTTGTGCGCGGCGCCCTGCAGCACAACGAGTTGCGGCAGAAGGCCGAAGCTCTGCATGCCCGCGCCCTCTGGCGCTGCGACAAGCTGCAGGACCACGTCGTCAGCAGTATCTGCCTCTCGCGGGTCAACGCCGAGGCGCGCAAGATGGCGCTCCTGCAGCCTCGCACCCCACCCGATGCGCCGCAAGGAAGCCCATGAAACCGACCTGCCTGTGGACCGCCCCATGATCGACATCCGCAAGGGCCAGATCCTCACCCCTCTGGTGCGCGCCGAGTTCAGCCAGCGCTTTCGCGCCGCTTACGTGGACCCGGCCTTTCGCGTTGAAGACCCGTGCATCGACCGGCTGGAGGCCATTGCCTGGGCTGCCTACAGTGAGGGCCGCAAGGCCCCCCACCGGCAGAAGGCCGGCCTGGCCTACGCCAATCCGGACTACGAACTCTCCACCGATTGGATCAACACCCAGCAGCGCATCGAAGCCGCGCAGTGGCGCTGGGCCGACCCGGCCAGCCCCCCGCGCGTCTTGCTCATCTGCGGCTCGGCCCGCAACGAAGGCAGCTGCCCGGGGGAAATGTCCAAGACCTTCCGCCTGCTGCAGATCGCCCGCGAAACGCTGGAGACCAGCGGCGTCGAGGTCGACGTGCTGGATCTGAGCCTGATCACCTCGGAGTACGGTCGCAACATCTATCCTTGCAAGGGCTGCGCGTCCACAGCCATGCCCCTGTGCCACTGGCCCTGCAGTTGCTACCCCAACCACGCCCTGAACCAGACCAATGACTGGATGGCCGAGATCTACGAACGCTGGGCCGCGGCGCATGGTGTGATCATCGTCACCCCGGTGTACTGGTACCAGAGCCCGAGTCCGCTCAAGCTCATGATGGACCGCCTGGTCTGCGCCGATGGCGGCAACCCGGACCCCACCACGACCCTGGGCAAACAGGCGACCAAGGCCAAGGAAATGGAGATGGCCGGCTGGGACTATCCGCAGCACCTGGCCGGGCGCACCTACGGGCTCATCGTGCATGGCGACGTGGCCGGTGTGGACGACACGCGCCGTGCGCTGTCGGACTGGCTGGACTGGATGGGCTTCATCGACGCCGGAGCCCAGGCGCGCCTGGGGCGTTACATCGGCTACTACGAACCCTATGCCACCAGCCATGACACGCTGGACCGCGACGAGGCCGTGCAGGAAGAAGCGCGCAACGTGGCGCGCGCCGTGGGCAAGGCCGTGGGCGATTTGCGCTCGGGCCGGCTCCAGGCGGTGCAGCCAGGCCAGCCGCGACCGCGGCCGAAGTAGGCCATCCGCCGGCAGACGATCCTGGTCCGCGCAACTGCCAGGCGCCTAGGATCTCACCTCGACCCCGATGCCGCGGTAGCCGATCAAGTCGCAGAGGTTGTTGAACATGGGGGTGCCACTGACGCGAAACGTCTGGCGGCTTCCGTCCGGGCGGCTGCGCTCCAGCAGGAAGTCGATGAAGGGCATACGTGATTCGATGCGCTTCTGCAAGGCCCGGCGCCCTTCTTCGTTCCAGCCTTCGCCAAGTGACATCGGCGTCTCGCCGTCCAGTGCGGCGACGCGCAGGCCCAGCATCTCAAGTACCGGCCCCGATACCTTGGTGAAGTTGCCCGACGGGTCCTGCTCCCAGTACCAGTCGGTGGCCAGCTCGGTCAAGGCGCGGTAGCGCGCCTCGCTCTCCTGCAACTCGGCCGTGCGGTGCTGAACCTGCCGTTCGAGCTCCAGGTTCTGCAGTTTCAGTTGTCCGTAGAGCAGGCGGGTCTCGATGAGGTTGTGGATCCTGGCCTTCACTTCGACCAGGTCGAACGGCTTGCTCACGAAGTCCTTGGCACCTGCCTGCAGGGCGCGCAGTTTGTGCCCGGGCTGGGCGGTGATCACGAGCACGGGCAGATAGCTGTCCGTGCTGTTGGCCTTGAGCCCCTCCATTACCTGAAAGCCGTCCATGCCGGGCAACTGGAGGTCCAGCAGGATCAGATCAAAGGGCGTCTCCCGGTGCATGCGGCACACGACCGTGGGGTCCAGCGTCGAGAAAACTTGTGTGTAACCGGCGGACGCGAGCATCTCTGTCAAGAGATTCACGTTGACCGGCTGATCGTCCACGACCAGGATGCGTGCGTTGAGGATGTCTTTTTCGGTGAGGGTCACGGTGTTGCCTGCAGGGTAGGGAATGCGGTGGCGGTCTCGTTCTCGATCAGCGCCAGCTCAAGGGTTTTCATCAGTTCGGGCACCCGGATCGGCTTGGTGATGTAGGCAAAGAAGCCGGCCTGCAGCCCTTTCTGGATGTCGCGTGGCACCGCGTTGGCACTGAGCGCGATGATGGGAATATGGGCCGTGAGCGGATCGGCACGCAGCACCCGCATCGCCTCGATGCCGCTGATACCCGGCAGGTTGATGTCCATCAGAATCACTTGCGGCAGATAGGTCCGCGCAAACTCGATGCCGGTGCTGCCGTCTGCGGCACTCAGCAGGCGGAGGTTGGGGTAGCGAACGATGATCTGCTCGACCAGCTCCAGGTTGGCCGGGTTGTCCTCCACGTAGAGCACGGTCTGGACTGCCTGGCCATGACGGAGGAAAGCATCCTTGGCGGGAACCCAGTCGGCGCCGCCCTGGTCTGCCTGGGCGGGGGCCACCCGGGTCAGATCGACCCAGAACATGCTGCCCACCCCCGGGGTGCTCTCGGCCCCGATCTGCCCACCCATCAGATGCACCAGCCTTTGCGTGACGACCAGGCCTATGCCCGTGCCTTCTTCGACGCCGGCCTCGCGCCCGAGGCGATTGAAAGGCTGGAACAGCTTTCCGAGCTGTTCCGTGCTCAAGCCGTGGCCGGTGTCCCGCACCGTGATGCGCACAACATCGGGCGACAGCACCAGACAGGTCACATCCACGCGGCCGGGCTTGCGGTTGTACTTGACCGCGTTGTAGAGCAGGTTCACCAGGACCTGCTTGAGCCGCGTCCGGTCGCCCTTGACGTGCAGCGGCGTATCCATTGCTGCGAAGTGCAAGGTCACCTCGCGCTGCACCGCCTGCGACTCGACCAGGGCGCGGCACTCGGTGAGCAGATCGGCCAGCGCCACGGGCTCCTCCGACATGATGAGCTTGCCGGACTCGATGAGGGCCAGATCCAGGATCTCGTTGATCAACTCCAGCAGGTACCAGCCCGCCTTGAGGATCTGGTCGATGCTGCGTTGCTGGGCGATGGTGGGCACGGGTGTGCTCGACGCCACCAGCTGTGCAAACCCAAGAATCGCATTGAGCGGCGTGCGCAACTCATGGCTCATGCTGGAGAGGAACTCGGTCTTGGCCAGATTGGCGCCCTCTGCGGCAGTGACGGCTTCCTTGAGCAGCTGTTGTGCGCGCTTGCGCGCCGAATTGTCGCTGCCGATCAGCAGGTAGCCGATCAGATCGCCATACGCGTCGCGCAAGGCGGTGATCGACACGATCGCCGGGAACGAGCTGCCGTCCTTGCACAGATAGGTCAGCTCGTAGATGTCCTCGATGCCGCGTGAGGCCTTGAAGGACAGGGCCTCGAATCCGGCAGCAATGGGGGTGCCGAGTTCGGCGCTCAGTGCCTCGGCCCTGGCGCGAACCTCCAGCGGATCGTGCATGTCGCTGGGGCTCACGCGGTTGACGACCTCCAGGGCCTGGTAGCCCAGCATGCGCTCGGCGCCTACGTTGAACAACTGGATGATGCCCTTGTCGTCGGTCGCAATGAGCGAAAAATTGGCACTGCTGAAGATGGCGTTCTGAAGCGCACCGGCGGCAAGCAAAGCGCTGGAGCCGCTCGCGGGTCTGAAAGGCGCCTGCAAATCTTCAACAGCTCGGTTCAGCGCCTCAATCTGCTTCTCTGACATCAGGGGTCTTTGTTGTATCCAACCGGGGTGCGACTGGCTGAAACCAAAATAGCGGCTTGAGCCCAGGCTGTATGTGCGGTATCGCACATAAGCCGGTTTGCCCGAGGCCGGCCGTGCAATTTGCCTGGCGCACAGCCAGAAAGGCCCAGCCGCTGTACAGTGGGTCCCAACGGTTCGTGCTGCGCGGGCTGACTTGAGAGCAAGCCATGGACCCCCATTTCTCCGATGCCACAGCGTCGAGCGCCAGAATCGCCGGTGCTGCTGCGCTGCGGCTCGAACTGCAAGAAGAGGCCGAGGAAGACCGCCTGGCCGCCGAAGAGGTCAGGCCACGGCGTTGGCCCCTGGTCGTGGCCATCCTGGCGCTGGTGGCCATGCTGCTGGTTTTTTTCCATGTCGTGCGCGGCTCCCTGCAGCGAAGCGAGTTGCGGCAGGAGGTGCAGGCCGAGCACGCCGAAGCCCTCTGGCGCTGCAACAGCCTGCAGGGGCGGGAAGTGAGCGACAGTTGCCACCAGCGGGCCAACGCCAAGGCGCGCGGCGTCGTCCTCGTGCGGTCCCCGGAGGCGCCTTGAGAGGGTAGGGGAGTGGGGTTTTGATGCTTCCAGGCGTAACGCCCACATGGCAGCGCCGTGACAGGCGATAGGCAATTCGTCTCAGGACTTACATCTCGATGAGAAGTTTTTGGGCTTTGCACATAGGCTTGTAAAACTCCCATGGGAAGCTATCTTTTTCGAGCGTGAACCCATCCATGAGAGGCTGCCATGAACACCTTGTCCTACAAGATCGAAAGCTCCTCCCCCATCGTGGCATCGCTGCCCCGCACCAACGTGCGCAACGGCTCCCTGCTGGCCAGTCGCGAGCTGGCCGTGTCCCTGGCCGCCAAGAGCATCACGGACCCGCCGGGCGGTGTGGTGCGTGTCATCCACGTGCCGACCGGTGAGGTGCTGTTTAGCAAGGTCAGTGGGTGGGGTGATCTGGAGGAATGATATCGAGCAGTTTCTGAGCTTCCGGTTGGAAAGCTAACTGCCGAAGCGAAACAATCAGCCCCGCCTCTTGCGCGAGCAGAGGCGGGTTTTTCATGGAGTCGCATCAAGATACTCTTCTCTTTGTCAAAGAGGTCGGCCTGAAATAAGATGTCTTGACCAAATGCAAAGAGGGAGAATATGGACCAAACAAGTGAGACGATTAATTGGGCTCGCTGTGTCTATGTAGATGCAGAAATTGACGAGCAACTTGTATCAAGGTTAACGCCGAAGATTCTCTCCTTTCGCCAGAGCGGCAACGACCCGATAACGGTGGCAATTGACAGCATGGGTGGATCGCTTGGATCTATGGACACGCTGCTGGGCTTGCTCACTGGGCCTGATCAAGACGGAAATCAGTGCCAAATCATCACTGTCGTAACGAACAAGGCCTACAGCGCAGCAGCTACGCTCCTTGCAATGGGGAGCTATGCCGTTGCTCTTCCTCATGCGGATGTATTGGTTCACGATGTTCGATATGGTGGTATGAGAGATGTGACGCCGGATCGTGCGCTAGTGGCAGCAAAGCAATTGCAGTCAAGTAACGAGAGGACAGCATTTAGGATTGCGAACTCAATGTTCGGGCGCTGGATGTGGAACTATCTTGACTTAAATAAGAGCTTCGAATCTGATTCGGCAAGGTACTCAGTAAAAGCGAAGAGTTTTGAAGGTGCCGTTGCTGCTTGCCAGCTTCCAGCGTTGAAGGCGTTCAATTTCGATCTCGCGGGATTCGCGACGTCGGTTTTTGCGCGGCTTACTCGCGAGAATGAATCTCTTATTGTTGATGCGATGGGTCAACTGGGGAGGTGGGGCGGCGTAATGTCCATGGCCAGAGCCGTTCCAAAGTATTCAAAGGATGGGGTCCCAGGGTTGCTGGATGGGGCGCTGGCTTTGCATCGCGCATTTTCAGAAGACAAAAATGCTCTTCCTTTTGGCGACTCCTCTAGAGAAGAAGATTTGGCGTTGTTTTTAACTTTGATCCTTACTCGACTTGCAGGTTCGGTAGCATCAGCATCGGCTACAAACTATGAACGAGCGCTTGGTGATTTCATGCTTTTGAAATCTATCGAGGAGCCGCGGCATCTTACGACTGCGACAAGACTGATGCTTCGTCACAAGCATGTTTTTTTTGATAGTGATACTGCGATTGGTTGGGACGCGCTGGATGAAAATACTCGCAAGCAGATAACTGCTGCAGCTACGCCAAATGTCAAGGTAGCATGGCTTCTCTGTGTCTTAGTTGCAAGAGAGATGCTTACTGGTGAACATTCCCTTTCTCCGCGAGAGGCGCTATGTCTTGGCCTTGTTGATGAGGTCCCAGGAGAGACGGAGTTCGAGAGTCGACGGCAATTAGTAAAGCGTATGGAGGAAGAGCGAGAAAAGCGTAAAACCAAATTGACACGCGTCCGAAGGTTAGTTCGCCCGAGAAGCCTTCTAAGATGAGATATTTGAGAAGACTAGTGATTTATGAGCACCCTGATCTACACCCACGAAGCCTGTTTCAACCACAAACCCGGCCCGCACCACCCTGAGTCCCCCGAGCGCCTGGAGGCCGTGCTGGCCGCCCTGAAAACCCCGGCCTTTGCCGACGCCGTCTGGCGCGATGCACCCCTGGGCACGTTCGAGCAGGTGCTGCACATCCACACCCCCGACTACGTGGAGACCGTGAAGGAGATGGCGCCCGAACAGGGCTACCGTGCTCTGGACGCGGGCGACACCATCATGTCGCCGGGCACGCTGGAGGCGGTGATGCGTTGCGTGGGTGCGGCCTGCGCGGGTGTGGATGACGTGGTGGCCAAGCAGGCCAAGAATGTCTTCTGCGCCACCCGCCCCTGCGGCCACCATGCCGAGGCGGGCGAGGCCATGGGCTTTTGTGTGTTCAACCAGGCGGCCATTGCAGCGCTGCATGCGCGTGAGCAGCATGGCCTGCAGCGCGTGGCAGTGGTGGACTTCGACGTGCACCACGGCAACGGCACGCAGAACTCCTTCTACGACGACCCGGACCTGTTCTACGGCTCCTGCCACCAGGGGCAGTTCTACCCAGGTACGGGCGCCAAGCACGAGACAGGCGTGGCGGGCAACATCGTCAACGTGCCTTTCCCCCGCGGCACGGGCTCAGCCGCTTTCCGTGCGGCCATGACGGACGTGCTGCTGCCGGCGCTGCGCGAGTTCGCGCCCGAGCTGCTCATCATCTCGGCCGGCTTCGACG
>Ga0066443_100197_pt1 | contig 11517 bp, 8 predicted proteins | sample LakWasMet63_LOW9_2_FD_59531 | JGI IMG/M metagenome (GOLD analysis project Ga0066443, IMG submission 59531) | Freshwater sediment methanotrophic microbial communities from Lake Washington under simulated oxygen tension - Sediment Metagenome 63_LOW9 | ecosystem: Environmental > Aquatic > Freshwater... | reverse complement strand
CCAGAAGCTGTGCAAGGACATCTCGGCCCTGGTGCTGCGCAACCGCGGCTCCGGCCCCTTTGCCATCCTGGGTGCGGTGGAAGAGCGCTGCGGCGGCGTCTTCGACAACATCGACACCGTCATCCCCAAGGCCGAGCGCGACGAGTTCATGGCCCGCTACAAGCAGGCGGCGGGCTTTGCCATCGAGGCGTTGAATGCGGCGCCTCCCATCATTGCGGCGGGCGCGCGGGTCGCGGGCTGAAGGTGCGGGGCACGGTCAGCCGTGCATCTTCTCGGTCTGGTCGAAGTCGAACGCGTGCGGAAACTCCGTCAGCGGCCTGGGGTGTGACACCAGATAACCCTGGATCTCATCGCAGCCCGCGGCGCGCACGGCCTGCATCTGCGCCACGGTTTCGATGCCCTCGGTCACCGTGCGCATGCCCAGCGTGGCGGCCAGCTCGGTGATCATGCGCACGATGGCGCGCGAGTTGTCCTTGGACATCAGCTCGGCGACAAAGGCCTGGTCGATCTTGAGCGTGTCGAACGGGAAACTGCGCAGGTAGGACAGCGAAGAAAAGCCGGTGCCGAAGTCGTCCAGCGCCAGGCGCACGCCCGTCTGGCGTAGGGCCTGCAAGAGGCGCAGCGCGTGCTCGGCGTCTTCGATGAACACGGATTCCGTGAGCTCCAGCTCCAGCCGTGCCGGGTCCATGCCCGTCACCTCCAGCGTCTCGCGCAGCTGCGTCAGGAAATGCGGGTTCTGCAGCTGGATGGGCGACACATTGACCGCCACCGTCAGCCCCGCCAGCTCCCGGGCGCCGGCGCGGCAGGCCTCGCGCAACGCCCACTGGCCCAGCGCGTCGATCAGGCCGCACTGTTCCGCCACGGGGATGAACTCGGCCGGCCCGATGGCTCCCAGGGTGGGGTGGGTCCAGCGCATCAGCGCTTCCGCGCCGGTGATGCGGCGCGAGGCCAGATCCACCTTGGCCTGCCAATGCAGCGCCAGCTCGCCGCGCTCCAGCGCGTTGCGCAGGCCCTGCTCGATGGCCAGGTGCCGCCGGCTGTTTTCGCCCAGCAGGGGCGTGTAGTGGGCCCACTGGCCCCGCCCCGCCTCCTTGGCTGCGTACATGGCCATGTCGGCCTGCACCAGCAGCCCGTCCAGCGAGACGGGTTCGTCCTCACGCGTGGTCAGGCCCACGCTGGCGCCGATGCGCAAGGTCCGCGGGCCCAGCGCCACCGGCTCGGCCAGTGTGTCCACCACACGCTGGGCCACGGCCGCGGCCTGGGCAATGTCCGCCGGCGCCGACAACACCACCGCGAACTCGTCGCCCCCCAGGCGGGCCAGCAGCGCCTCGGGCGGCAGACAGTCGCGCAGCCGGTCCGCCACCGCCTGCAGCACTGCGTCGCCCGTGCTGTGGCCGTGGTTGTCGTTGACCGCCTTGAACCGGTCCAGATCGATGGTCAGCAGGGCCAGGGGCCGGTCCTGCTTGATCAGCCGCGCCAGCGTGTCGCGCAGCATGAAGCGGTTGGCCAGGCCGGTGAGCGAATCGGTGTGCGCCAGTTGCCGCAGCATCGCCTCGTTGTTCACCTTCTCTGTCACGTCGCTCACCACACCGCGCCAGCCCAGGAAAGCGCCGCTTTCGTCCGCCAGGGCCTTGCCGTTCATCTGCAGGTGCACCGTGCCGCGTGCATCGTTGATCGAAACCCGCAGGTCGCGAAACGGCTGGCCGGCTGCCATCAGGCGGCTCAACTGCTCGGCGCCCCCCGGGCTGCGGTGCTGCAGTAGCTCCACCAGGCTCACCAGGCGCTGTTCATCGGCTTGCAGGCCCAGCAGCTCCTGCAGGCGCGGTGATGCGTGGCGCAGCCGCCCGTCGGGCCCGGTGCCCCACAAGGCGTCGCCGGCGTTCTGCTCGAAGTCCTGCAGCAGCACCGCCAGCATCTGCTCCTGCCGGGCGGACTGCGCCTGCGCGCGCAGTAGCGCCGTGGCCTTGTACCAGCTCACCAGCGAGCCGATCATCACGATGGGTGAATACAGGCTCAGCAGCAGGGCCACCTTGGCAGACGCGGCCCCCCCGACAAACCCCAGGGCCCCGAAGGAGCCCAGGGAAATCACGGCCGCCCACGCCAGGCTCGCGTAGGGCAGGGGGCTGAGCACGAAACTGCCCGCGCCGATCATGCCGGTGATCAGGGTGACGATGGTCATCTGCTGGCCGACGGTTGCATCCTGCAGCCACAGCAGGGGCAGGATGCCCCACACACCGGCCAGCAGCATGGCGTGCACGGTGGCGCGGTGCACGCTGCGCGAAGACGCCGTGAGCACCGGGCGGCCCCGCCTTTTCGCCCAGTTGAGCAGTGCCAGGCCGCACACCCCGCACAGCACCGCCATCCACACCCACAGGCCCGTGGGCACCTCCGGCGCAAACGACCAGAGGGCCAGCGCGCCGCTGCCGAAATTGGCAAACATCATCGGCGGCGTCAGCCGGATCACGGACGTGAGGTGGGAACCCCGCAAGCGTGCAGCTTCACCCCCGTCTCCGTCGTACATGGCGGCGATGTCGGTGCGCAATTCGCGCAGGGTTTGGGTTCCGAATCTGAACATGACGCACAGGCGTAGATGTTTGTCTGCTTATAGCACTCGGCACCCCAAAGCGGTTGATTCCTTACAGTAGCCGAGCACGCCAGTGTGGAAGATATGTACAAATCGACAGTCTGGCGCGGCTGTGCATAAGTGGGCCGTCGGTGCCCGGGCTGCGTTGCACGGCTCGCCCTAATGCGCTGACGTCGGCCTGGGGTCTTGCGGGCATACACGAGGCCTGCTTTACACAGCCACGCTAGACTGAGCGCCACCAGGGCAAGCGCATCGAAAGGTGCGTACGCAAAGCCACCGGTCTAAGGCATGAGCTAAGGCACTAGCTACGACAGCGGGGTTGCACGGAACAAGGTCCGTACATACAGGCCCTCGTCCAGCGCTGCTGGGGGAGGGCATTTTTGTTGGCGCGGGGCATCTGCTGCGCTGCAATATCGGATGACAGGCGAAAGAGCGACACGTGAAAGACCACGAGAAAGTTCTCGACATCTGCAGGCGCATCGAGCGCGTGCTCCAGCGCGACTGGGGCGGCTCGGGCGATGGTTTGCGCCAAAAGCTCGGTTCGACCCGGTACGTGGTGCCCGCTGACCTGGACAAACGCATCCGCTACCTCCACGGCCTGCAAAAAAAGGCCACGGGCAGGAGCTTCAAGCTCAAGTCGTCCGAGGACTTCCTGGCCAAGGGCGAGCAGGTCATCAAGGAACTGGCCTTGGCCCGCAACACGGCCAAGCCTCGCTTGCTGCCCTGGCTGCGCGAGCAGGCTCTGCGCTACCGCATCATCCTGGCCGTGGCGGCTGTGGCGCTCGTTGCTGCGTTGGTCGGGGCGTATCTCTTCGTCTTCCAGCCAGAGCCACCGCCACCACCACCACCGCCCGTGCCTACCCCCGCGCCCAAGCGTGTGCCCAAGCCGGCGCCCAAGCCCGCGGCGGCCCCGGCCCCGGTGGCCGCGCCCGCACCGGTTGCCAAGGCCTCAGCCCCCGTGCCCGCACCAGCCGCTTCTGCACCCGCCGCTCCGGCTTCTGCCATGGCTGTGGCCGAGCCCGCACCCGGCCCGGCCGGCGTCAAGGTCCATATCGAAACACCGCCCGAAGTGGTGGTGACCCTCAAGCGCGCCGAAGTCGTGCAGGGCGCCTCGGGCCGCGACGAGATTGCCGTCATCGTCGACGTGCAGAATATGGGTTACCCCAGCCTCAAGCGCATCACCTTCGACGCCTGGCTCTACGACACCTCGGGTGCCAAGCCGCAGCCTGTCATCGTGGCATCGGGGGCTGACGCCACGCCCTGGCACGCCTTCCTGCGCCTGGCCATCACGCGGGGCCAGAGCGCCGAGGTGCGGCTCAACCACAGCGCCTCGTCCAAGTGGTCTTCAGACCAGGCCATCGCGCTGGTGAACTCGGGGCGCTACCAGATCCGGCTCAAGGCCGTTTCGCTCATCGACGATACCAACAAGTCTCTGGGCAAGTAGGCCGCTCAGTTGGGGAACTGCTCCACGTGCATCTCGCCCTTGCGGCCGTAGTACGTCACGTGGCACCCGGCGATCCACACCGTGTAGCTGGCGCAACCCGCCGCCTGTGACAGGCGCTTGAACTCCGGGTACTTCACGGTGCCGGCCTGCGCGCCGCGGATGGCCGCCACGATGCCCTCTTGGCTGAAGACCGGGGCCACGGGCTGGGCCGGCGGCTCCAAACCGATGGTGTGCGTCTCGCCACCGGGCAGGTAATAGGTGCTGCGGCCGGCCCGGTAGTCCACGTGGTAGGCCTCCACCCCGGCTGCCATGAGCTGGGCGATGACCTGGCCGAAGTGGATGCTGCCAGCGCTGGACGCGGCAAAGGTGGATGCGATGGCGGTGAGGGTGGCTGGGTTCATGGCGGCTCCTGCAGTTGATTGGTTTCCTTGGAAACACAATTATAGTTTCCAAGGAAACCAATAATGCGAACAGGGGAATGCAGAGGGGGGGGTGGGGCGGCAAGGCCCGGCGCTCAGGCCACGGGCAGGGTCTTCAGCCCATGGTGTTCCACCAGGGCCTGCATCTGCACCATCAGCGCCTTGCGCTCGGCGGCCTTGAGGTGGCCGAAGAAATGCTCTTCGTTGGCGTCGGCCAGCGCAGCCAGGGTGGGCACCAGGCGCTTGCCGGCTGGCGTGAGCACCAGCACCTGTTCGCGTGCGCGGTCCTCGGCCAGGCGGCGCTCGGCCAGGCCCTTGGCTTCCAGCCGCGTCAGGATCTTGGAGGCCGCGCCCTTGGTCATACCCAGGGCCTCGATTAGTGCGGCGTGGCTGGTTTCGGGCTGGTCGTAGAGCGTGCGCAGCGCCACCCATTCGCTGACCGTCACCCCATGCCCGGCCAGCAGCTCAGCAAAACGGGCCGAGACGTGGTTGGAGACGTAACGCAGCCAGAAGCCGAGGTGCGATTCGAGGGGGGCGGTGGATTTGGGCATTTGGTTTCCCGGGAAACGATGTCAGTATAGAAGCTGGAGGCAGGGTGTCTAGCTTTCCGAAATTACATGAAACTGCTATAAATGAGTCGCTTCCGTCTGGGTGAGGACGCGGCATCTAGCGCTAAGACCTGCAGTTCACCTAACAGATTTCCAGATTACTTTTGTCCAGAAGAGGGTTAGCTATCTTCTGGATAGGACATGCGGACCTGTATTTCAGCAGAGGGGAGGAAGATATGCCAACGGCAGAAGAGCTTAAGAAAATCTTCAAAGAAGCAGCGGACATCGCTGAGCATGTTCCAGAGGCGCTACGGCAGGCTGCATTTCAAAGAGCGTTGGATGCGCTTCTAGGACCTGATCCCGATCAGCCTGCACTTATCCCGCAGAAGTCAGGACAAAAGACGTCCCAGAAGGCATCTCCCGTTCAGGCTAAGTCCAATAACTCAAGTAGTTCTGGTGCGGTTACTCAACTGCTAGAGATCATGAATAGGTCCGAGCTTGCCGAGTTGATGGCAGGCAAAAAAACCCTAGATCGAGCCTTGCTCATCTTGAAGGCTGCTCAAAACCACGGAATCAACGAGTTGTCGGCGTCTGATATTGCCCAGATACTGACGCAAAAATTTCGCGAAGCAACCAAGTCAAATGCTGTTCGAATGGCTCTTGACCGGAGTCCTTCATATACAGATCGTCGCCCGAGCGGGGGAACATATCAGTATTCCATCATGGCGCCAGGTGAACGCTATCTCGAATCTGGCGCGGAGAACTCTTCCTCTGTGAAAAAAGCCAGAGTCCGGAAGATTGTGAAGACCACCCCCAGCACAAAAGAGCCAAAAGGGACCAAGCAGAAGGGCTCAAAGCCCAAGGCTGGCAAAGTCGGCCGCCCGGGGCCGAAGGCGATGGTAGAAGTCCTTTTGCATGAAGGATTCTTTGCTGTGCCAAAGACAATTGGACAAATTCTCTCGCACATTGAGGAAAAAAAGACGCATAGATACGCCACCTCTGACTTCACGGCAACGCTGCAGAGAATGGTCAGACAATTGAAGCTTGATCGGTTCCGGAATTCGGACGGGCAATATGAGTACAAAGCCCGATAGCGTACTTAGTCTTGCGCTTGCAGGAATTCAGGAGCCATTTAGGTCTCGCATCGTCGAGAAATATTTGTCGTTGAGAGAGTCCTATATTGGCGGCGCTTTTGACGCAACAGGGCTTAGAGCAGGGGTCTTTGCGGAAGTCATTCTTCGAATGCTTCAAGAGATTCTTACGGGGGCGCACGTTCCGTTTGGAACTCACATCAAAAACTTTGAGGAGGAGTGCGTAAAGCTGCAGCGCTTGCCGCAGACGGCAGGGCATGAAAGTTTGCGAGTAGTCATTCCTCGATCACTCTCGTTTCTTTATACCATTCGAAATAAGAGAGGAATTGGTCACGCTGGAGGTGATATCGAGGCAAATAGGATCGATGCCACAACTTGTGTGAGGGTCGCGGACTGGATCTGTTGTGAGCTGATCCGTCTTTACTACGGTGTTTCTCTGGAAGAGGCGCAGGGTTTTGTTGATGCGCTATCAGTCAGGGAGTTACCCAGCGTTTGGTCGGTTGGCGGAAAGTCTCGTGTTCTTGATACTTCCTTGGATTACAAGTCGCAAGCACTCTTGTTGTTGTACTCTCACTCCGAACAGGTGGTTCTTTCCGAGGACCTGCGTGAATGGATTGAATATCCTGAAGTTGCGCGATTTGCGCAAAGGATTCTCGATCCTTTGCATCGTGACCGGTTGGTTGAGTGGGATAGAGACAATGATGCGGTAACGCTTTCTCCTAAGGGAGCAAGACATGTTGAAGACAGAATCTTCAAAAAGAGTAGAGCTAACTAAATAGCTCTGACGTGATTCATGTGGATGGTCCTAGGTATGTGCAGTTTTTCATGCCGTCTATGCATGCCATTGCATACATCATCAAACTAAATCCCTGCATGTCCCGAATCAATTTGACCCAAGCTTGATCCGAGACTGACACTGCGCCTCGTTAGACGCGTCCTTTCCCCGGGCGTGTTGCTGAACAAGCGAGGCAAACATGACAACGACCACGGGCCAGGCCCAGCACACCATCCGCCGGGTGCTGGACGAAAAGCGCGATATGCCGGGGGCGCTGCTCCCCATCCTTCACGACATCCAGGACGCGCTGGGCCATGTGCCGCCTGAGGCCGTGGCCGACATTGCCGAGGCGCTGAACCTTTCGCGTGCCGAGGTGCACGGCGTCATGAGCTACTACCACCACTTCCGTTCCGAGGCGCCCAAGGGCGCCGTGGTGCAGGTCTGCCGGGCCGAGGCCTGCCAGGCCTGCGGTTCCGAAGCGCTGTGGGAACACGCCAGCAAGCAGGCCAAGGGCCAGAACGTGACGCTGGAGTCCGTCTACTGCCTGGGCCTGTGCGCCACGGCGCCGTCCATGAGCATCAACGACAAACCCTACGCCCGTGTGAGCACGGCCAGGTTCGACCACCTGCTGGCGCAGCTGAAGGAGGCCGCATGAACACGACAGCGATCAAGATCTACGTGCCGCGTGATTCCGCGGCCCTGGCCCTGGGGGCCGACGAGGTGGCCGCGGTGATTGCCCTGCAGGCGCGGCAGCGCGGCATCGGCATCGAGCTGGTCCGCAACAGCTCGCGCGGGATGTTCTGGCTGGAGCCGCTGGTGGAGGTGGCCACGCCCCTGGGCCGCGTGGCCTACGGGCCGGTGCAGCCGGAGGATGTGGAGAGCCTTTTCGAGGCCCGTTTTCAGACCGGCGGTGCGCACCCGCTGCACCTCGGGCTGACCGAGAAGATCGCCTACCTGCAGAAGCAGGAGCGCCTGACCTTCGCGCGCATGGGCATCACGGACCCGCTGTCGCTGGACGACTACCAGGCGCACGAGGGTTACGCCGGCCTGCGCCAAGCGCTGGCGCTGAAACCCACCGAGGTGGTGCAGCAGGTGCTGGACTCAGGCCTGCGCGGCCGTGGCGGTGCGGCTTTTCCGGCCGGTATCAAGTGGAAGACGGTGGCCGCCGCCCAAGCGGAGCAGAAATACGTGGTGTGCAACGCGGACGAGGGCGATTCGGGCACCTTCTCCGACCGCATGACCATGGAGGGCGACCCCTTCATGCTCATCGAGGGCATGACGATTGCCGCAATGGCCACGGGCGCCACACGCGGCTACATCTATGTGCGCAGCGAGTACCCGCACGCGATAGCGGCGCTGAACGAGGCGATAAAGAAGGCCACCCACGCCGGTTTCCTGGGTGACAGCGTGCTGGGTTCGGGCCGGGCCTTTCACCTGGAAGTGCGCAAGGGCGCGGGTTCTTATGTCTGCGGTGAAGAGACGGCCATGCTGGAGAGCATCGAGGGCAAACGCGGTGTGGTGCGGGCCAAGCCGCCCATCCCGGCGCTCAGCGGTCTGTTTGGCAAGCCGACCGTCATCAACAACGTGATCACCTTCGCCTCGGTGCCCATCATCCTGGCGCGCGGCGCGGCCTTCTATGCCAACTACGGCATGGGCCGCTCCAAGGGCACGCTGCCCATCCAGATCGCGGGCAACGTCAAACACGGCGGCCTGGTGGAAAAGGCCTTTGGCGTGACGCTGCGCGAGCTGATGTACGACTACGGCGGCGGCACGGCCAGTGGCCGGCCCATCAAGGCGGTGCAGGTGGGCGGCCCGCTGGGCGCCTATGTGCCCGAAGCCCACTGGGACCTGCCCATGGACTACGAGGGCTGGACGGCCGTGGGCGCCACGGTGGGCCACGGCGGCATCGTGATCCACGACGACACGGCCGAACTGTCCAAGCTGGCGCGTTATGCCATGGAGTTCTGCGTGATCGAGTCTTGCGGCAAATGCACACCCTGCCGCATCGGCTCCACCCGCGGGGTGGAGGTGATCGACCGCATCACACGCGCCAAGCCGCAGGACGGCACGCAGCCGCAGCAGGTGAAGCTGCTGCGCGAGCTGTGCGACACCATGGTCAACGGTTCGCTCTGCGCCATGGGGGGCATGACGCCTTTCCCCGTGCTGTCCGCCCTCAACCATTACCCGCAGGATTTCGGCATCACCGTGCCGGACCGCAAGGCTGCCTGAAAGGAGCTTGATCATGCTCGACCACCTCAAACTTGAAATCGACTACGGCACACCCAAACGGGAGTCCGCGCGGGAAGTGACGCTGGAGATCGACGGCCAGAGCGTCACCGTGCCCGAGGGCACCTCGCTGATGCGCGCGGCGGTGGACGCCGGCGTGAAAGTGCCCAAGCTCTGCGCCACCGACAGCCTGGAGCCCTTTGGTTCCTGCCGCCTGTGCCTGGTGGAGGTGGAAGGCCGCCGCGGTTACCCCGCCAGCTGCACCACCCCGGCCGAAGCCGGCATGAAGGTGCGCACGCAGACCAGCAAGCTGCAGGAACTGCGCAAGAACGTGATGGAGCTCTACATCTCCGACCACCCGCTGGACTGCCTGACCTGCAGCGCCAACGGCAACTGCGAGCTGCAGGACATGGCCGGCGTGACGGGCCTGCGCGAGGTGCGCTACGGCCTGGAGGGCGACAACCACTTCCGCGGCGACAAGAAACCCAAGATCGACGAGTCCAACCCCTATTTCAGCTACGACGCCAGCAAGTGCATCGTCTGCAACCGCTGCGTGCGGGCCTGTGAAGAGACGCAGGGCACGTTTGCGCTCACCATCAGTGGCCGGGGTTTCGAGAGCCGGGTGTCGCCGGGCCAGGACCAGCCTTTCATGGAGAGCGAGTGCGTGAGCTGCGGCGCCTGCGTGGAGGCCTGCCCCACGGCCACGCTGCAGGAGAAGAGCGTGATCTGGCTGGGCCAGAGCGAGCACAGCGTGACGACCACTTGCGCCTATTGCGGCGTGGGTTGCGGTTTCAAGGCCGAGATGAAAGGCAACGAGGTGGTGCGCATGGTGCCGTGGAAAGACGGCAAGGCCAACGAGGGCCACGCCTGCGTGAAGGGCCGCTTCGCCTGGGGTTACGCCACGCACAAGGACCGCATCACCAGCCCGATGATCCGCAAGAGCATCCACGACCCGTGGAGCGAGGTGAGCTGGGAAGAGGCCATCAACTACGCGGCCAGCGAGTTCAAGCGCATCCAGGCCAAGTACGGCCGCGATTCCATCGGCGGCCTGGTGTCTTCGCGTTGCACCAACGAAGAAGGCTACCTGGTGCAGAAGCTGGTGCGCGCCGCTTTCGGCAACAACAATGTAGACACCTGCGCCCGCGTGTGCCATTCGCCCACGGGTTACGGCCTGAAGCAGACGCTGGGTGAATCGGCCGGTACGCAGACGTTCAAGTCGGTGGAGAAGAGCGACATCATCATGGTGATCGGCGCCAACCCGACCGACGGTCACCCGGTGTTCGGCTCGCGCATGAAAAAGCGCCTGCGCGCCGGCGCCCGCCTGATCGTGGTGGACCCGCGCACCATCGACCTGGTGCGGTCGCCCCACGTCAAGGCGGACCATCACCTCAAGCTGCGCCCGGGCACCAACGTGGCCGTCATCAGCGCCATGGCCCACGTGATCGTGACCGAAGGCCTGGTGGACGAGGCCTTTGTGGCCGAGCGTTGCGACATGAAGTCCTTCAACGAGTGGCGTGAGTTCGTGGCCAGGCCCGACAACTCGCCCGAGGCTCTTGCAACCGTGACCGGCGTGCCGGCCGCCGAGCTGCGCGCTGCCGCCCGGCTGTTTGCCACCAAGGGGAAGAACGGCGCCATCTACTACGGCCTGGGTGTGACCGAGCACGCCCAGGGCTCCACCATGGTGATGGGCATAGCCAACCTGGCGATGGCCACGGGCAATGTGGGACGCGAAGGCGTGGGCGTGAACCCGCTGCGCGGCCAGAACAATGTGCAGGGTTCCTGCGACATGGGTTCCTTTCCGCACGAGCTGCCGGGTTACCGCCATGTGTCGGACAGCACGGCACGCGCCGCTTTCGAGAGCGTGTGGAATGTGTCGCTGCGCGCCGAGCCGGGCCTGCGCATCCCGAACATGTTTGACGCGGCCATCGACGGCAGCTTCAAGGGCCTGTATTGCGAGGGCGAAGACGTGGTGCAGTCCGACCCGGACACCCAGCACGTGGCCCACGCCCTGGAGTCCATGGAGTGCGTGGTGGTGCAGGACCTGTTCCTCAATGAAACTGCCAAGTACGCCCATGTCTTCCTGCCGGGCGCATCGTTCCTGGAAAAAGACGGCACCTTCACCAACGCCGAACGCCGCATTTCGCGCGTGACCAAGGTGATGCCGCCCAAGGCCAAATACGCCGACTGGGAGGTGACGCAGCTGCTGTCGAACGCGCTGGGTTACCCCATGAACTACAAGCACCCCAGCGAGATCATGGACGAGATCGCCGCGCTGACGCCCACCTTCAAGGGTGTGAGCTTCAAGAAGCTGGACGAGCTGGGCAGCGTGCAGTGGCCTTGTAACGACGCGGCACCCGAAGGCACGCCCACCATGCACATCGACACCTTTGTGCGCGGCAAGGGCAAGTTCATCATCACGCAGTACGTGCC
>Ga0066443_100195_pt1 | contig 11626 bp, 5 predicted proteins | sample LakWasMet63_LOW9_2_FD_59531 | JGI IMG/M metagenome (GOLD analysis project Ga0066443, IMG submission 59531) | Freshwater sediment methanotrophic microbial communities from Lake Washington under simulated oxygen tension - Sediment Metagenome 63_LOW9 | ecosystem: Environmental > Aquatic > Freshwater... | reverse complement strand
CAAGATGCATTTTTGCAGTATGGCGAGGCGCCGCAAGGCCTGGCGATCTTCGACCTGAGTAGGACAACGCGTAGAGAGTCGCTCAGTGAGGTTCTCAAAGCGGTAGCGGGCCACCCAGAGTGGGAGAACTGCAAACGATGCTCCCTTCAAGCCGATGGCCGCGTTTGCCCGATCTACGAAAACCGATCAAGGGTGCTCGGCGAGCTCGATGAAGGTTTGTTCGCCAAACGACTCAGCGACATCGTCGAAGTATCGCGGCTTAATGGCTGGCATCTGCCCGTACGCGACTTGCTCGCGCTGGCTTCCAACATGATTCTGGGCCACGCCAATCCGAAAGAGGCCAAAGAAGGCTTGATGGCCTGCTCGGATGTGGCCAAGATTCAGGAGAAGGGCTCCATTGAGAATGCGAGTCTGTATGGAAACGTCTTTGGGGCGAACCTGCCAATTCGCAGGGCGATGAGCCGGCCCGTTTTCAGAGCACTCGTCTCCTTTGGCGTTGGAACAGAAACCACCAATGCCACCGATGGTTTGATGGTCTATGGAAACGATGACCCCAGGCAGGCGGACGTGTTCATGCGGCTGCTGGGCAAGGATCCTATTTATGGGGCAACCCAAGGCTATCTGGCCTCATTGCAGCGCTACCTTGAAGGCGATGAGGCTGCAAGAATTGATAACGGTGCCCAGGAGTTCTTGGATCGTCTTCAAGCTCAACGTCGGCGACTGTTCTTCACTCTTCCCGAAAGCGAGAAGGACTACGACTATTGGATGATGACAGCGTTTCGTTTCGCAGGTGATTACCTTGACTTGGTCAACGCCTTGACCGATGGTAAAGCAGCGAGTGAAAGCACGAGGGCGCGCCTTGTCCGAGGTCTCAATCGCGTGATGACCGGACTGCTGATTGAGAACAATGACAAGCTTTTCGTGGCCAGCTCAGGGGGCTTCACCCAATCCAGAATCAGCGTTCTGTGTGACACCGAGGCATCGGCCCGGCGCTCTGGCGGGGTGGGCATGCGGATCAAACTCGACCCACTGACCGAACGGGCCGAGCTGGACGTGGCGCTCGCTGCCGGCGCGGGCCATTCGGCGAGCTTTTCGCTCTCGCCCGTCCGTTTCGAATTTTTGTGTCGCGTGGCTGAAGGAGCGCTGCCAGGCAGCTTCTCAAACGAATGCTTGGAAGACATGCTTGCGTTCAAGGCCAAGCTGTTGCGCAAGGCGGAATTGCTGCGCGCAAGTCGGCTTGCCGAGGATGAGGAGCCTGGCGTGGATGACGGGGCGCTCACGCTCAACTTCATCGAAATGGAACAAAACGGGCACGGATTTTCAAGGCCAGTCGCTGTGAGGGTTGGCGCATGAGGCAAGTCATCGAGGGCGTCGATTTCGCTGTGGATGAGCACATCTGGGGGCACCGCCTCTATGACGAGCAACTTCCCCATTTGGCCGTGTTGGAATTCCTTGGCGTGCTCGGCTCGAATGCCGACAACCCGCTGCGTGAGGTGCTAGGTCAAAAAGTCCGCTACAGACCCCAAAGGCAAATCAGGCTTCGCGGATTGCTTTTCAACAATCCTTATGTCGAAGCTGTGCGCGAAAAGGCCATATCCGACGAGGACAAGTGGACCATGTGGGGCGAGCGGTTCGCCGAGGATGCCGACCAGCTAGGCGATGGCGACATGTCCTATCTGCGCAAGGTCTTTGGCAGTTTTGATGACTTTGCTAAAGCCATTGAATTGCTGCGTTCCTCTTCCTTTGAAGCCAAGAGCAACAAGCGGTGGAGCTCGAAGTTCGTGTTCCCCTTTGGGCCCGACGCCATGTATGAGGATCTTCGTATCGATGCTGATGGTGGAGCATCCAATGATCGACGGTTCTTCGCACGTAGCGGCGAGCTGCTCTATTTGATGCTTTCCCGTGCCAAACGGGGGCCAGAGTTGGGAGACCAGTTGGTCAAGCGGCTGTTTGACGCGTCGGCTCCTATGAATCGCTTGGTGAAGGCGCTGCAAGGTAAGCCGCAGCACGCGAGTGACTACCGCGACGTCGGCTATTTGCCTCATGCGACGCATCCGCGCTTTGATCGCCTTTGCGAAGATTGGCTGGCGATCCTTTCAAGGGACATGCCGGTCTACGACGCCTTGGAGCACTTGATTACGAGCGCGGGGCTTAACCTCTTGCTGTATTTCCTTGAGTGCGGAAAAGCGCAGGCCGGTGACGCCGAACCCGTCGAGCTCATTTGCGAGATCGTCTCTCGTGAACGGACCAAGGTGAGGGCGCTATCGGGTGACTCCTACCAATACAACCAAACACTTTCGCTCAGGGCGGTGCGGTCCACGGTGGAGAGCATTCGTCTAAGCAACGAATGGTCTCTAGCCACTCAATCGCAAGATCCGAATGGTGAATGCGCGGCTTTGCTGCGCTCATGGTTCCAATGGCCGCCTGCCGATGGCGGCGAGGATGGCGATTCAGTAAATTCGACGGGCGAACAGCTCATTCGAACCCTGGTTGATAAGGCTGAATCGCGCCATGAACAGCACTTTGGAAAGATTCATGCAGCATGGTCGCGAGCGATTGGCCTAAGTTCAAGGCGTTTGTCACGTCGCACGCGCTACGCACCCAATGATCGCTTGCTAAAAACTCTGGTGGTAGCGATGGTGGATGACCGCATGCAGTTTGACGAGTTTCTTAGCGAGGCTCGTCGCCGGTACGGATTGGTGATCGGCGACGCCGAAGGCATTCGGCTGGTGACCGAGAAGCTGGTGGACCAAGAGGCGCTCAGTGAAAATCGAGGCAACCTGGAAACCAGGTTGGTGGGGCTTGGTCTTGTCCGTCGCTTATCCGATTCGTGCTCCTTTGTTGAAAACCCGTTTGTCAACGAAGGTACCGCATGATGCTAGCCGATCGAATCATTGGCCGCGTGGCCGCATCTATTCTCTCGGCCCGCTTGGCCGATGCCAGGCAAGCTGACGGGGCGCTGCCTGATTCCGCCGCACTTTTTCGCCTCGACAAGTTGTCGGCGAGTCAGATCGCAGCGATCGTGCGCGAGATTCTGAACAATCCAACGCTCTCAGCCCAGGTTGAATTGCAGATTCCTGAAAGTCTGGTCGACGGGCAAGGCCTCCCCGAGGAGGCGCTCACGACCATGAACGCTGGTGCGGTTCGAAATGCCGGGACGACGAAGGAAGCGTTGCTTACTGCCAATGGCAATGAGCACAACCTCGCCGACACCCTGGGGCATGTCACCGCCCTTGGAGCTAAGGAGCTTCGCGCCAATGAAGACGCTTGGGTCGAGGCCACATGCCATGTGGCCTCCATCGCCCCCACGTACGAGGATAGGGCAGTGTTTAAGTCTGCGTTGCGTGGCCTCATCTCAGTCACTGATCTCTCGCTCATTCAACTCGGGGAGTTTTGTTCGAAGATCAGCGAGGCGTCTTCACCCGCGAGAGGCTTGCCCATACGCAATGCGATCGGCTGGGCATTACCTTACGTCGGTCTACCGAGAGATTCTTCATTCTTTGCCAGCGCAAAGACTTATGGCCAAGCTGTCGGGCCATGGCGCAAAGCCTTTGAAAAGCTGCTCACTCAGCGTGCACCGCTATTGGCCAAGCAGCGCTCAAATGGGCAACCGATCGACCCCGAGGAGATGCGCCAGCGCCTGATCGAAAACAGTGATTCGATTGATGCGGCAGCTCAACCTACCTTAGAGGCGTTTATCAATGCCTCCGCTGGTGATGATTCGATCGCTTGGGAGGTGGCAGAGCTTGAATGGGAGCAGGACGGCGTCCACTTCATTTTTGAGAAGCCGCGCGAGCGCCAACAAGGTCTGGCCGATTCAACGATCTATTTCTTCGAGCATGATTGCGCCGACACTGAAGTGTTGGTAGATGCCTGGCGGAAGCATCTTGAGGATTTGAAGACGCGAGAGCGTCGCTCGGATTGGAACGAGGAAGACGAAGAGTTTTTCGAGCTTCATCGCAGATACCTCGAGCAAGACCCCAAGCTCCACACGCGTTGGGAAAAGGTGATTTTCGGTAAGCCAATCGAATGTGCAGACTTCTTTGAGGGCATTCTGAGCGTTACTCATCAATTGGTCGCGTCGGCGACCCCTTCGACCCAGGAGCGCTTCCTACGTCTCACGGTTAACAAGGGACGAAAAGAATGGCGCGAGCGATTTAACCACGATGTGGGGTCCTACTTCTCGGCCATGTATCGAGGCCTTAAAGAGCTGCTCGGCTCCAAGGTTCAGTGGCGGATTGAAAAGATGGGCGTGGCCAATCTTCCCGATCCTCTTTTCAAATACCCTGAGTTTTTCGAATGGGAGAGGACCAACCGCAAGGACAAGCCCAAACCCGTAGCTTCCATTGCGAAGCAAGCTGTCCAAATCAAGTTTGAAGTGGCGCTCGTCGAAATGGCGGGAAAAACAGAAGAGGTCATTGGCAAGACGCAATTGCTATGGGCCTACAAACCGCAATCGATTGGCCTCTCGCTGGTCGACGACATGATCCGTCTCAAAGAAAAGGGATCAGTGGGCTGCACGGAAGTCCCGCGACGCATGGTGAGCAAGAAGGGCGGCGTGCAAAGTGTCTCGCTTCTGGATACTGCGACCTTGGAAGCCACTTTTTCGCGGGATGCGGGCTCTCTCGTGCCGCCTCCGGCTAAGCTCAGGAGTCTCCGGGCCGAAATCAAGCGCCGAATTGACGATTTGGCGAATGAGGGGCGCCTATCCGAAGAGCAGCGCGAGATCCTACGCTCGGCATGGAAAGCCTTTGAGGAGGATTACATCAAGGCGCTGGACGACTTTATCAGCGTGGGTCTGCATGGGGAAGCCTTGATGCGCCAGGCGGAGTCCTTTGGCGCGTTGCTGCGAGCCTTGGCCATGCACGCGCGAGGTGACGTTTGCCGGTCCCGTCTCGTGGCCGAAGTGCTCACCATCGGAACCGTGCGCGTTTCGGGTGAGCAACCCTGTTTGATCATTCCCCCATGGCACCCCGAGCGGATGAAGGCTCTGGCGGTCAAGACGCGCCGCGTGGCGGGACTGGTAACGCACATCCTCAAGGGTGAAAACGTGATGTTCGGCGACCGCGGGATCTTTTTCCGCGAGTTCGCCGAAGAGCTTGCCCATCCCTACTATCCCGAGATAGCCCTGATTCAGCGCAACGGAGCGCCGATGCTGGTCTCGGAGAGCAGCACTGTCAACGGTTACAGCCTGATGGAGCGCCCGATCCGGGGCGACGAGGACACCCTGACCGATGTGGATCCCTCTGCCGCTGCGAAGCAGGTGCAAGAGCTACTAGGCCGCTACGTGGGCCTGCAGCCCCACGAGGCCAACAACCTGAGCGTGTTGCTTTTCAACGCTGATGCGGCGGAGCTTCCCCTGGCAGTCGTGCGTGAGCTGGCGACCATACAGGCCGAGTCAGACTTCCAATGCGGCGTCTCCGTTCGGCATCGCGATCCCGTGAAACTTCGTCGGGTCTATGCTGAGCTGGTGACCAAGGCGGGCGATGACCCCGACTTGCCCGTGGTCAGCGAGACCTCGGAAAATTTCATTTCCAAGCTTCGAATCTCGGTGGTCCCCACCTCCGCGACGCCAGCGAAGGCCAACAATGCATTCCGGCCTTACGACATTGCCTTTCTGCACGACGTCGTCTCGCGAACGGCCGCCGCCGAGTGGATTCCGGTGGATTGGACCAATGATCGTCCGAGTTTGGAGCACGCTCCATCGCGCTGGTCGTATCGAAGTGTCTCTGGAGAAAATGAGTTGAAGTCCACGACCTTCTTGACCTGCCCGAGGCAAACAGCGTCGGGTTGGGCGTATGTCGGGGCGGTGGGCTCGGTGGTCAGGCAAAGCGATTTGGTCGAGGGCCAGAATTTCCTGCCCGCCCGAAGGATTTCGCTGCAAAGCGAGGTTTTGCGTGAAACGCTCGATGACGCTCACTCGCTGGCCGAGTGGGTCGCCACCTACGATGAGCTGCTGGACAAGCGTCAGTTGCAGGCCAACGGCATCACGGTCGTGCGATATCGACGTGGCTCCACCAACGGCAGAAACATGATCGTCAGCTCCACTTCCGAGTTGCGGCTCTTGGGTGTCCTCGTCCGTCGCCGTCTATCTGACTTGGGGCTCACGCTTACGCAAGAGCAGCTTATCGAAGTCGGCGATCGCATGAAGAAGGATGCCTTGTCCGTGTCAGGCGACATCGTCCTGCGAGCGGCAAAGCGAGGCGTATCCGCTGGAGAGATGTTGGGCTTGGTCTTAAGCCGCTACATGCTCGATCACGAATTCAAGATGATTTCGGGAGCTGGAACCCGCCAGTCGTTCAATGTTTACTTCTTACTCGACGACTACGCCGACTGGCTTGCCCAGCGTGAAAGTCGAATTGCGGATATTTTGGGGCTATGCGTCGAGGAACGCGATGGGATTCCGCATCTGCATGTGGCCGTGATCGAGTCCAAATACGTGACCAGCTCCGCCGAAGCGGAGGCGAAGCGATCTTCCAAGGCTCAGCTTTTGGCGACCCTGTCGACCTTCCGCGAAGCACTTTTCGGCGATCCGGGCAGGCTCGATCGGGATGTGTGGCTCGCCCGCCTGGCCGACCTGCTCATCGATGCTGAAATCCCTCCGGGCTGCTCGGGCCTGTTGGAGCGGGCGCGGGCCGCATTGCGTGATGGCGAGGCGCAGATATCGCTGCGGGGCTACTCTCACGTCTTCGTGCACAACGCCGATGCATCGGTGAGCCATCCTGCCTCATCCGAGCAAATCCTTGTGGATCAAACCGATGGGATCCAAGCCTGGCAGGAAGTGTTCGAACGCGCTGAACTGAGAAGTCTTGTCGAGGCCTATGCGACCAAGGCGGATCCAGTCCCCGTTCGAATCAAGCTTGGCCCTGAAGAACCCTGGACGAGCTCCACGCCGCGACCTCCCGCCGCGCGTGTGGCCTGGACGTCGATGATGGAGCTGCTAGCCTCTGGCAGCGAGGCTTCAATCGAAGACGCGCCAACGGTGGGTGGAGCATCCGGAGAAGCGGAGCAACCAGCGGAGGTCGTTGCAGGGAAGCCTGCTGCCCCCAGTGTCCAGCCCGAGGCCGTCCAAATCCAGGCTGCCGCAACCCCAGACGCATCCGCTCCTGTTGCCCCAGCATTGATGGGCCATAACTTGTCGGCATTGGTTGCCTCGAAAGTGGGCGGCCAATTGAGCGCTGTCGATGAGCGAGAGGCATGGGCGGAGGAAACGACCAAGAAGCTCAAAGCGGCATTAAACGGCTATGGTCTTCAAGCGGCGATCCTTGGAACCCGCCTGACGCCCAATGGATGCCTTGTGAGGCTCGCTGGCTCGGATCGGCTGCGCGTCGAGGACATCGAGGCCAAGCGGACGCAGCTTTTGACCACGCATGCGATCAACTTGGTGACGGTCCAACCCAAGCCAGGCGAGATCGTGGTGACCATCGCCAGCGCGAAGCGGCAATCCGTTTCGCTTTGGGACCTGTGGTCCCGCCGAGGGATCAATCGCAACGCGGCCGGCATCAACACGTCGTTTGTGCTTGGTTTGCAGGAGATCAACGGCTCATTGTTGTATCTCAACCTCGGCGGAGAGTATGGTGGCCTTGCCTCCCATGAACCTCACTCGTTGGTGGCCGGCGCGACGGGCAGCGGGAAATCCGTTCTGCTTCAGGCGATATTGCTCGACATAGCCGCCACCAATCCCAAGGACCTCGCTCAGATCATCCTGATCGACCCCAAGATGGGGGTGGACTACTCGGCGCTGGAAGATTTGCCTCACATGCGGGAGAAGATCATCGTCACGCGGGAGCGGGCGACAGAGGTTCTTGGCGGATTGGTGGACGAAATGGAGCGGCGCTACACCCTCTTTGCCGCCGCCCGCGCTCGCGATTTGACGACCTTCAATGCCAAGAATCCCGCCGAATCACGTCTGCCCATGCTTTTCCTTGTCCATGACGAGTTCGCGGACTGGATGCTTGACGACGGCTACAAGGGCGCGGTGAGCGCCGCGGTGCAGCGCTTGGGCGTCAAAGCGCGTGCGGCTGGCATTCACTTGATTTTCGCGGCACAACGTCCGGACAAGGATGTCATGCCCATGCAACTGCGTGAAAACCTCGGCAATCGCTTGATCCTGAAAGTGGCCAGCGAAGCGACCTCGAAGATTGCGTTGGATCGTCCAGGGGCAGAGTTGCTTCTAGGACGGGGCCATCTCGCTGCGAAACTCAATGGCGAGCAAGGGCTTGTTTTTGCCCAGGCTCCTTTTCTGAGCGACGATGATATTTCACTTGCTGTCCAAGCTATCTCAGCGGATAACCCATGATTCGACCGCCCCTCAACTCATATAAGAAAATGTCAAAAGACCTTAGCGTAAAGATCTTGATGTTTGGGGTCACTATGATTTTCCTTGGTGCATCACATGCTGCCGTAGGAGTAGGCCAAACGCCGCCAGACAAGAGCTGTTCAGTTCAAACGATAGTCTTGCAGCCATTGGATGAAAAGCTGCAGGACGCGTTGATCAATGTAAACGGGCGACTTAGTGCGGTTGAAGGTGCAATCACCAAAGCGGCTGAGCGAGCGGATAACGATCGAACTCGAACTTCTTGGTTCGCTTTTTGGACTGTCATTGCGTCTGGCATTCTGAGTTTCTTCGGCAGCTTAGTGGTTCAGTCTGTGGTTATGCGTCATCAGCGTGATATTAATAGGGACCAAGCGCAAGCTGAAGTGTCCAACTCTTACGTTGAGTGGCAGTTAAAGCAGCTCAGTGAACTCTATGGACCGCTTCGAGCGTTGCTTGGGCAGTCCAACGCAATGTATCGTCAGATGAATCGCGCTCTGGAGGCCGCGGCGCCTGATATGTTTAGGTTGAAACAAGAGGCGGGTGCAGATTTCGATAACGAGGTGTTTGAGATATTGAAGAATGGTGAGTGGGCCCGCTTCCGGACCGTAAAAAATCTTGATGATGTCTACGGAAAGGGCTACGGTGTTGAACCTTATTTTGACGATGTCGTTGAAGTCGGGGCTCGTATGGCTAGCCTAATCCGAGATAAAGCCGGCTATGTCCAACCCAGTGACAGGAATTTGATCGAAGTAATGGGCTCTTATCTTGCTCATTACGCAGTTTTAAGTCGCCTGCATAAGCGAGCGAAAGATGGTGAACCTCTCCAAATCAACATTGCTGACGAGAAAGCGACATTTCCCATTTCAATTCAAAAGCTCGTCAACGATGGTTATGACACCATAAATGATGAAGTGATGCATTGGAAGAGCAATGGGCGGAAGTCCTCATAGCATGAACAGCGCTGGATCCAAGGTCGTTGCTGCAGAGGTCGCAAATCTAGCCTACTATGAAGCGAATGCCGAGAAGTATGCGAAGCAGACCTATCATGCTGACCTGTCTTATCTTTATGCGGCCTTTCTCTCACTGCTTCCACGCAACGCCCGCATCTTAGACGTGGGGTGTGGAGGTGGGCGAGATCTGAGAGCATTCCGTGAGCGGGGCTTCGAAGCGTTTGGAATTGACCCGTCTTCAGCATTGGTGGAAATCGCGCGCCAATATTCTGGTGCAGAGGTGGCTGCGGCGAAGGTGGAGGCTCTAGAGTTCGAGGAGAAATTTGACGGTGTTTGGGCATGTGCCTCATTGCTCCATTTGCCGAAGGCTGAGCTGCCAGAGGCACTTAGACGCATACACCGGAGCTTGATTACCGGCGGAGTTTTCTTTCTATCCGTTCAGGCTGGGCGCGGAGAGGAGTTTAGCGAAGACGGTCGCTTTTACGCGCGTTACGACGAGTCTGAGATACGAAGTGCGATTCAAGAAACAGGCTTTGACATCCTAGAGACTTGGACAACTTCAGATACTTTGCCCTGTCGAGCAGAGATTTCTTGGATCAACTTGCTTGCTAGAAAGCCATTACCAATCGTGTCAGATGCAAGCGACCTTTGATTGGGCCGGAGTCATATAGTTCTATTTGTGACAGACCACGCAAGCACCACCGCCTTCGTCTTCGCCAAATAGCTCGTCGATGTCTTCGATGTTCTCGATTGGCCGCAGTGGGTTAACGGGCCTGTTGGCGAGCTCGCGCTGCTTTCTACGCTCGTAGTCCGTGACAATCTGAATGACTCGAGCGGGTTTTTCTAACTCGCCAAGCGGCTCGCCCTGCGTCCATGTGAACGGGGAGCCATGCTCCAATGCGCTCTTCTCGTATTGCTTGGCTTCCTCGAAGGCCTCAGGGTGTCGTTCCTTCAAGCGGACCCATTCGATCTTTTGTTGGAAGAAGCAGAAGGTGCAGCCGCTGCGCGAGCGCCAGTCGTAGTATTTCGGGATCCCAACACCTGAGGAGTCCAGGATGTCGAACACTCCGCGCTTGTCGATCCCCCCCTCGCGAAACGGCAGCTTGACCGTCAGGTTCTCATGCTTTGAGGTGTAGCCCTCGCGATACTCCTCGTCGGCACGGATTGCCACGTAAGAGGTGACCTTGTCGCCAGCGGCCAGCATGGGCCGAATCCATGCCTCAAATGGCGCGAGTTTTAGTTGGCGGGTGCACCAACGTGTTTGCGCCGACGGCAGGAAGTGGTTGTATTCGCGCAGCCAAAAGTCGAAGTCGCGGCGCGGGTTTAATCGGGCGATCGGTTTGCCAAGGAAGCCCTCCAGGCGTCCCAGGAATTCGTAGACCTCTGGAAGCTCTTTGCCGGTGTCGGTGAAGAAGTAGTCGACGTCGAGGTCGGGGTAGTGCTGACGTACATAGACGGCAAGCGCCGCGCTGTCCTTGCCACCAGAAATTCCCAATACGTACCGTTCAGCCATGAGATTTCTCCTTGCGTGCGTCCTCTTCCACTGTCAGGCGCATGCCGGCCTTCGCCAGCGCGGCTAGCAGCACGTCGGTGCTGTATCCCTCGCCCTTGAGCGTTTGCGCTAGGCGATCCGCCATCAACTCGACCTCTTCGCGATGGCTGTCCGAGATCGAAAATGATCTGGATACCGTGCGCGTTTGCGCTCCCGCGCCGATCACCACGGCGAACGCTTCGCTGGTGGGCTTGCGCCCCTTCACGGACACGAAGGCCTCGGTCTGTCGGAATCTCAGCGCCGCTTGGGCGATCTCCAGCAGCGCGTGGTCAATATCCCGATCGTTCCAGTCGCGAGGCGGCTTGTTGGCGGCCAAACTCAGGATGCCTTCGATGCTTTCCTTGCTGCCGTCATGCTTGGCCAGGCGCGTGGCGAAGGCGTCTTGGCGCAGATCCCCGGTCACGCCGGCCACAGCCTGGGCGCGAGCTTGCAGGCGATCCCATCGGTCCATCGGCGCGTCGAGCGCTTCGAGCATGGTGGACTGGATGCGGTCGAGCAGGGCGTCGTAGGCGCCTGCGATTTCAGTGATGGGACCTCGAAGCGCCTCGACGTAGGACTGGCCGCTCGTGTTTTCGAGAAGTGCAGCCAAGTCGATGAAGAGCACCTTGTGCGGATCGCTTGCTTTGAGCAAGGTGTCCCGCACGGCTCTGGCCTCTTCGCTGATCGTGTGGGTGCGTTGGCTCCATGCGGGCAAGCCGAAGACCAACGCAACTAGGCCGCGAGCGGCTTCGAGCGGATCGCGAGTGCTGGCAGTCGCGCCAACCTCCGACAGGATCTTGGCGATGCCTGCAAGGATGCTGGTCTTTT
>Ga0066443_100177_pt1 | contig 12675 bp, 12 predicted proteins | sample LakWasMet63_LOW9_2_FD_59531 | JGI IMG/M metagenome (GOLD analysis project Ga0066443, IMG submission 59531) | Freshwater sediment methanotrophic microbial communities from Lake Washington under simulated oxygen tension - Sediment Metagenome 63_LOW9 | ecosystem: Environmental > Aquatic > Freshwater... | reverse complement strand
TGGCAGCTGCCAGCGCCTTGAGGGTAAATCGACGTTGCATGTGGGTGACTCCAGGTGGTTGAACAAGATCCCGCTCGCCGAACCCGGACCGAAAACGGCCAGGGGGCGGCGATGGAGTCACTCTAGGGATGGGAGGGGAAAGCGGGAATACGCCGGACGGCGTATGTGGAGGCGGGATTGCTGGATCCCAAATATCCAGCTCAAAAAGAAGCTGTCTTTGGGAAGAGGTCCCACTAATGGGGGATGGCGCTACCGCGAATTGGCCGCTAATATGGTCCGCGTAGTTTCGCAAACCGATGTCACTTGATCTGGGAACTACGAAGTTGAAAGGGAATAGAAATGCCAGAACTCAAAACACGAATGCTTTTCATAAGCCACGCATGGCAGTACGACCAGGGCTATCTGACTCTAGTCAAGTGGTTTGACGAGGAGCCAAATTTTTCATGGAAAAATTGCAGCGTTCCTAGTACCGATGCTTTGCCGGATAAGACATCGAAAGGATTAATGCAGGGGATTACTCGGCAGATCAATCCCGCCCAAGGCGTTCTGATCATTGCTGGAATGTACGCCGCTCATAGTGGCTGGATAGACTACGAAATCTCTGAGGCAAAACGGCTAGATAAGGTGATTATCGGAATTCGACCTTGGGGTCAAGAACGATTGCCCATAAAAGTTCAAGAGGCGGCAAATGTACTTGTCAACTGGAACAGCGCAAGCGTGATTTCCACTGTTCGATCTTTTGTTTGATATAGGCTGATTTCATTGAAACACTCAGACTATCCCGCGCTCTATCAGTCCGCCTCTGATCTATCTGAAAACGCTCAAAATTCGTTTTATCGCGCATTCCTATCTCACATGGGACTGCTGGCGGTTGCTTCAGCGATATCGGTAGTTAATTCGCCGTGCCCCGAGGTTGCAATTTTTCAAGCACTGGTACTTATCAGCGCCTTGGGTTGTGCAATATATCTATATCTTGTTCGACCAGATAAGCAATGGTATTCAGGTCGTGCAGTCGCCGAATCCATCAAGACATCCACTTGGCGCTACATTTCGAAAGCAGAGCCTTTTGATAATTCAGATGAAGTTGATCTTCATAATTTCAGAGAAAAACTGAAAGCCATTGTGGAACAGAACAAAGATGTTGCGGGCTTGCTCACCACTCATCTTGACGGACTACAAATTTCGGAGGTAATGAATCGTCTTCGACAGGCATCTGTCGCCGAACGGCTGCATTACTACCGGACGTACAGAATCATTGATCAGCAAAGCTGGTACGCTAAAAAGGCCGGCACCAACAGGAAATTGGTCAACAGATACTTCATCGCGCTGCTCGCAACCATTGGAGTGGCAATATTCTTCTCAATAGCAAGAGTTCGCTACCCCAGCGCACCATACTGGCCAACAGATTTCTTTGTCACCGCTGCTGCAGGGGTTTTGAGCTGGATTCAAGCAAAGCGATTTCAAGAGCTCTCCACGTCTTATGCATTGGCGGCACATGAGATAAGCCTTATCCGCCAGCAGGCGGGAGGCAACATGACTGACGACGAGCTTTCGAAATTCGTTGGCGATGCCGAAAATGCGTTCTCACGAGAGCATACGCAGTGGACAGCCCGGAAAGACAACTGAATCAACGCCCAAGGCGGCGCAACTGTAAAAGGAGCCGGAAGTGGCAACAAGAAAGCCCCGCGAAGCCAAAAACGCACCAGAGGTCAACAAGGCACCAGATGTAGAGACACAGCTTCCAGTTAGGCCGAAAGCGTTAGTCTTTGTTAGCCATGACTCCCGCGATGCCGATATTGCAGAGGCTTTCTCCAACCTCCTGTCAGACGTAAGTGCCGGCACTCTAAAGTCCTTTCGATCCTCGGACAAGAAAGGAAACTCCGGCATTGAATTCGGCGCCGAATGGTACACGTCAATCATGTCTCAGCTTGAAGACGCGACAGACGTCGTAGCACTGCTTACGGCTCGAAGCATCGATCGCCCTTGGATTCTTTATGAAGCCGGCGTAGCAAAGGGGAAACTTGAAACCACTGTTCTCGGCCTAGCACTCGGTGTCCCATTAGATAAAGTGAGTACAGGCCCATTCGGACAGTTTCAGAACTGTGGCGACGATGAGGACTCCTTGACCAGACTTGTCATGCAGTTGCTGCAGCGAAATCCAGACGCCTCTCCCAGAGAAGAAGCTGTACGGATGCAGGTGAAACTGTTTATCCAATCGCTCTCAAGGATTCTGGCGACTAAGCCAAAGAAAGCCAGCTCAGAATCAGGAGGCGAAGAGCAAAACGTTGCCAAACTTTTCGAGGAAGTGAAGGCGATGGTTCGGGAATTGCCGGAACGCGTCGATGACAAAGTGCGATCTGGAGCGCGCCGAACACCTGGAAGAGGACTCCGGCGTATCCATCCAAAGATGCTGGAAGAAATACTATTTCGCACATCTTCGTCTTCTGAACGAGGTGAAAAGGCTGCCGCGCTGCTTATGGTCTTAGCACTTACCAAAGACGATACACCTTGGCTTTATGAAATTGGGATGGAAATTTACAGAGCAATGATGGCTGATGATCGTGGCACGGTCAAAGCAGCATATAAACAGTTCCAGGTAACGGTAGAAATGATTCTGCACGGGCCTTGGCGGCGTGAACTTTATAGAGACGATGAAGAATCCTTCATGATGGCCCGTTACCTCCCAGAGATGATCGACCGCACCGTTGGGGAGTACTTGGCGTCTTCGTCTGTTCGAAGACGCCTAAGTAAGCCCACCGAAAAGGCAATCGACTCGGACCAAGCCTAGCATTTTTGATTTGCAGCATGCGATTTCCCGAATGCTGGCTCGGCCGAAACCTGCCTCCGCTCGCAAAACCTTTCATTCAGTGACAATCCCTCCCGCAGCTTCCGGAACCCCAACGCTCAAGACCCGGCAACCGGGCCCCTGATGGGCATGGCGGAAAAGCGCCAAGGCTGACGACGTCACGCGTCGGGTATGACTCGCCCAGCCTCGCGCGCCAAGGTCACCCAGCGTCGTATGCGTGCGGCAAGACTGCGCTGATCCACATCCGCTGGCATGGAGGACACCGTCGCCAGTGCTTCGGACACGCGCAGGTAGCCGTGCTCCAGCAGGAGCATGCAGAACGTCTGGTCTTTCTCACGGCCTGCGGCAGCCTTGGACATGAACAGGTCCAGCGCGCCTATGCAATAAGCCACGCCCGCTGAGTGCGCCAGGTCTGGCACGCGCACCACACGCTCGCGCCATCCGGCAGGCAGCTTGGCCGTCTCCACGCCGACGCCTTGGGCGTAGTAGCCATTGAGCTCGTGAAAGGCTGAGCCCTCGCCGATATGGACGTCGATTTCATGGGCCAGCTCTGGTTTGTTCAGCGGGTAGATGTCCGCCTCGGCAGACACGGTCAGCTCGGCCGGCGGGTTCGGGTCCGTGCCCAGGATGGCCTGGCTGCCGATCACCACCAATTCATATTCCTTCGTGATGTCGCTGCTGGCGCGGATGAGGTGTTCGAGATCTTGCCGCTTCATGCCTGGCCCCCCTTCACCACGCCACCCAGCACCACCCCGGTCTTGAGTTGGCGCGCTTCTTCCAGCAGCGTTTTACGCAGGTCTGCCGGGAGTATCGTGGGCAGGGGGGAGGCCTGCCGCAACTGCTGCGCATGCACGGTGCGGCCGAGGATGCGGCGATAGCCCCCCTGGGCCAGGATCTGATCCCACTCCCGCCACAGCGGCGCGGAGCGGGACCGCGCGTCCTTGCTCAGCCAGTTCTGCAAGGTCGTGCGCGCGCGTAGCCGCAGTTGATCGTTCTGCTTGATCAGGCGAACGGCGGCGGCATGGAGTGCCAGGCTCTGCAGGTCATGGATCTCGCTGGAGCTCGGGTCAGTCGATACCGTGACCTGAACCGTCGGGCGGGGCCGGCGCGAGCGTGCGGCCGCGGTGCCCGCTGCCGCCGGGCGCATGGCGTCGCTGGCCAGCATGGCCAGCTCGCCGCCCATCCCCAGTGCAGACATCACGCGCAGATAGGTGCCGATGGAAGTGTTCGGGTCACCCGACTCCACGGCGCGCAGCGTCGGGCGCGAGATGCCGACCTGCTCCGCCAGCGCGACCGTTCCCAGCCCTCGCTCCTTGCGCAGGCGCTGCAGCCGGTCGCCCAGCTGATGCAGCAGCTGGAGATCCAGCAGGGAGAGTGTCGACGGGTTGCTCATTTGGAAACCATACTATTCAAATCATGAATATTTGTCAAATATAGTTTCCAAATGAGCAGGCAGGGCAGCTCGGTCATGGGGCGGGCCAACCGTACACAGCACGGGCATGCGATCAAGCCCTGCACGGCCCTTCAGTGACACCCCCGGGGGGCCTCTCCCCGATCAAAAGAGCGTTTATTCAGGAAGGAGGCGCAAGCTCACTTCTGTTGCGCCAGCCGCGCGGCCGCTTCACGTTTGCCCAGCTTGCGTACTTGCGCAATGGCGGCCAGCTGGCCGGCCCGCGGTTTGGATTTGCCGCTTTCCCAGTGGTAGACGGACTGGGCAGACACGCCCAGCAGCCTGGCCATGTCGGCCGCCGAAAGACCGAGCTTCTTGCGCAGGGTGGCAAAACCATCGACGCGGAAGCGCAAAGGCAACTGCGCCGGTTCCTCGGCAGTCTTCCGGCTGCGTGAACCGGTCTTGTCCAGCTTCTTGAGCGTTGACTCCAGGCTGGCGACTCGCCTCTTCAGTGCCGCGATGTCAGAACGGTACTGGGCCGAGGCTTTCTTGAAAGCCTGGGTCTCTGCGCGAACCTCTTTGCGCGCGATGCGCGAGATTTCCGATTTCAGCAGCGTTGCCAAATTGGGCATGGGTATCCTTTTAGGGGGCGATGATGTTCATATTACTTCGAGCACGCATGGGTGTGGGACGTGACTCTTTTCCAAATGTACAAATTTCGAGATATCTTCACGATGTCTTGAGGGCGGTTCGATCAGTGACAATCCCCCCTCAACTCCTGGAACCCCCATGATCGAAGGCCTGGTAAGCGGCACCCTGATGGGCCTGGCGGAAGAGCGGCAGGGCAAGAACGACAGCGCCTTTGTGCTCGCCAAGCTGAAGGCGACAGCGGGCGATGGCGAGAGCCTGATTGTCAACGTGATTGCCTTCGCGGCCGAGGCCCGCGCAGCCCTGCTGGCGCTGGACGAGGGCGACACGCTCGCCGTCTCCGGCACGCTGACACCCAAGGTCTGGACCGACAAGCAGGGCAACACCCGGCCCGCACTGGACCTGGTGGCGAGTCAGGTGCTTACGGTCTACCATGTGGACCGTAAGCGCGCCACCCTTGGCGGCGCATCGACCCCGACGGACACCCCATGAAACCCCCGCAACGTGTCATCCCTACCCCCGGCTGGTTGCGCCCCGTGATCCGCTGGGCCACACGCGTTTCCATCAACGCGCCGGCCTGGCTACCGGACTGGCTGAAGAACGCGCCGCTGAAGCTCACCTCGCTGGTGCTGCGCGCCTGGATCGCCATCGTGCGCTAGCGCCGGGCGGGTCCGCTCGCCATTGAACAAGCGCCGCGCCTCCGCTACGATGCAGCGATGAAGAAACCCAAAAACGGCAAGGGCGACAAGTCCGACAAGCTGGGCAAGGACGCGTACGAAGACCAGCTCGCGGCGCTGCAGCTGGAGCTCAACGACGTGGCGCGCTGGCTGCAGCACACCGGCCGCCGCCTGGTCGTGGTGATCGAGGGCCGCGACACCGCCGGCAAGGGCGGTGTGATTGCCGCCATGTCTCACACCCTGAACCCGCGCCAGTGCCGCACCGTGGCCCTGGCCAAACCCGGCGAGCGCGAGAAGACGCAGTGGTATTTCCAGCGCTACGTGCCGCACCTGCCCGCGGCCGGCGAGATCGTGCTGTTTGACCGCAGCTGGTACAACCGCGCCGGCGTCGAGCGCGTGATGGGGTTCTGCAGCGAAGCCGAGACCAAGGCCTTTCTGCAGCAGGCGCCGGTGTTCGAGCGCATGCTGGTGGATGACGGCATCCTGCTGTTCAAGTACTGGCTGACGGTGGACCAGGCCCAGCAGGAGGAGCGTTTTGCCGAACGGGTTTCCGACCCGATCAAACGCTGGAAACTCAGCCCCATCGACGTGCAGGCGCGCGCCAAGTACGCCGAGTACGGCAAGGCGCGCGACGCCATGCTCAAGGCCACCCACCACAAGAAGACACCCTGGGTGCTGGTGGACTTCAACGACCAGCGGCGTGGCCGGCTGACGCTGATCCGGCACCTGCTCGACCACATCCCCGAGCGTCAGGTGCCGGAGTCCCTGATCAAGTTCCCGCCGCTGGGCCACGCCCCCCTGCGCGAACGCTTCGGCACGTCGCTCAAGCCCATTGCGGCGGCCGACTGACACCTTGCGGTGTGCGTGCCGGACAACCTGAAAAAACACCGGCGCCATGAAACACGACACCGCCCCCCGCCCCGCGCAGGAAATTGAACTGAAGCTGGCCTTGCCGGCAGCTGACCCCGCCAGCCTGGCCGCGCTGCTGGCGCGCACACCGGTGCTGGCGCGCCGCAAGGCCACGCAGCTGCGCCTGCACAACATCTACTTCGACACACCCGAGCAGGCTTTGCGCCAGGCGCGTGCGGCGCTGCGTCTGCGGCGCGTCGGCAGCGAGGCCAGGCCGCGCTGGTTGCAGACCTTCAAGACCGGCCCGCGCAGCGATTCGGCCCTGAGCCAGCGCGGCGAATGGGAAGTGCCCGTGCCAGGCGCCCGCCTGAAGCGGGACGCCCTGCCCCAAGCCCCCTGGTCAGAGATCGACCCGCAGGGCACCGTCTTCCGGGCCCTGAAGCCTTGTTTCGAGACGAGCTTCCAGCGCACCAGCTGGACCGTGCGCCGGCGCGACCATAGCGTGGTCGAGGTGTCGCTGGACATCGGGCAGATCAGCGCGGGTGGGCAGCACAGCGCCATCTGCGAACTGGAGCTCGAACTGCTGGAAGGCCCGCCCCAAGCGCTGTTCGACATCGCCGCGCTGATCGCCCAGCGCATCGCCACTTTGCCGGCCAGCATGAGCAAGGCCCAGCGCGGGTATGCCCTGGCACAGAACCAGCTCGACCGCCCCCTGCGGGCCCAGCCACCGGCGCTGCCAGCCAAGCTGTCTTTGACCGAGGCGGCGCAGCGGGTCTTGCGCGAGACTTTTTCCCAGTTCACGACCAACCTGAACGCGCTGCGTAGCTCGGATGATCCGGAGCTCGTGCACCAGGCGCGGGTCGGCTGGCGACGCTTCAGGAGCGCCTGGCGACTTTTCAGGCCCGAGCTGGACGCCGATGCCGCGCCGTCCTGGTTGCCGTTGCAGCCGCTCACCACCTTCCTGGGTGAACTGCGCGATCTGGATGTGGCCCGGATCGAAACGTTGCCCTTGCTGGCCGCTGCGTACAGCGCCGCAGACGCTGCTCGCGCCAAGGAAGGCCAGGCGCTGGCCGACGCCTTGCTGCAGGCCGCAACGCTGCAGCGCAAGGCCGTACGGTACGCGCTGCAGTCCCGGACCGTCGGGCAGGCCTTGCTGGCCACCACCCAGTGGATCGAAGGGCTGTCTGGGCTGTCTGAGCTGTCTGAGCCGCGCGCCGCGGACGCTGAAAAGCCCTTGCCCCTGTCCGCCTGGGCCCGCCAGCGCGTAGTGCACCTGCACACGCAGCTGAAACACGCGCTGAAGCAGGAGAGCAGCCCCGAACAACAGCACCGCGTGCGCATCCTCTCCAAGCGGCTGCGTTATGGCATCGAGGCGCTGCGCCCGCTGCTGCCGAAGAAGCGCACGGCACGCTGGTACGAGCAGGCCGTGCACCTGCAGACCACCCTGGGCATGACACGCGATCTCATGCAGGCAAGCGCACTGGCCACCCAGCTGGAAGCCAACCGGGCACTTGCGGAGTTCCTGCGGGGTGTTGCCGTTGGGCAGGGCTGGTCTGCGGACGCTGCCATGGGCGCATCACCAGACACGACAGGATCACCATGAAACCGCCACGCCGCGCACGGCGCGAGTTGTGAACACCATCCCCGGCTGGGCCCGGTCATACGCCGAGCCACACGCGTTGCCATGGATGCACCAGCTTGGACACGGAAGATGCTGTAGCGATGGAGCCGCTCCAGGGCTGCGCGGGATGGCTACCGTGAAATACAACCGCTCCGGCAGGCGCAGAACGCCGCTCGGCCCCGGGTGCAGGGTTAATGTGTATACGCAACGACCACCCTGCACTCAAAATGGGGGAAAGACGTCTCTCATCTTTCCCGATGTCGAAAACACCACGTTTCCCGCCCCAGCTCTGGACTTGGCTGGCCAGTGTGGTCGTGATCGCCATCCCGGTCGTCGTCGCCCTGGCCCTGGCCGAAAGGCAGAGCCGGATGGACCTGGAGCAGCAGGCCGGCCAGATCGCCAACGAGGTTCTGGAACGCAGCCATCGGGTCAGCACGCAGATCATGCATGCGCGTTCCGTCCTGACAGCACCCGGGCAACGCCCCTGTTCACCGCAACACCTCCACCTGATGGCGCAGATGGCGGCCGAAAACCCTTTGCTGATTGCCGTCGGGCACGTCGAAAACGATCACCTGCTGTGCTCAACCTTCGGCCTTCATGGCCGCGGCATCCCGCTCGGACCGCCGGACTACCTGAGCCGCACCCGGCACTACATCCGTGCAACGGCCCGACTGCCGGGGCTGACCCAGAGCACGCTGCTGCTGTCGACAGATCAGACGAGTGGCTACACGGCCATCGTGCACCCGACCATCCCCATCGACATGCTGAACGACCAGACCGATCTCTCGATCGGTCTGGTCAACCCGGGTACCCGCAAGACCCTGGTCCGACGGGGCGTTTTCAAAGAGGAATGGGTCACCGCCCTGGATCGCTCAGGACAAGACCATGTTTTCGATGGCGAGTACTTTTTCGCCATCCGGCGCTCCCCGCTCTACGACTATGCGGCCTACGCCGCCCTGCCGGTCAGCCGCCTGGACCGCGGGCGCTTCAGCCTCATGCTGGTGCTGGTACCCCTGGGCATCGGTGCCGGTTTGCTGCTGGCCCTGATCCTGTCGCGGATCAACCGGCATCGCCTCTCGCTAGCCACACGCCTGCGCACGGCGCTCAAGCGCGGTGAGTTCTACATGGTCTACCAACCCGTGGTCGATCTGCGCTCAGGGCGCTGGGTGGGCGCAGAAGCCCTGATCCGCTGGCGCCGACCGGACGGCGAGGAAATCTCGCCGGATCTCTTCGTTCCGGTGGCCGAGCGCTTCGGTCTGATCCAGCAAATCACCCAGCGTGTCTGCGAACTCTGCGTGCAGGACCTGCAGACGCTGCTGCGGCAGCATCCGGACTTCCGCGTCAGCATCAACCTGTCCGCCGAGGACTTTTCCTCCCCGCGCATCGCGCTGTACCTGCAGAAGTTGCTGCAGCAGCATGGTCTGGACGCTCGCCAGTTCCAGGTCGAGGTCACGGAAAGAGGCCTGCTGGACCAGAACACCGCCCGCGACGTTCTGCAACTGTTGCGCGCGCATGGCATCCGCGTCGCCATCGATGATTTCGGCACCGGCTATTCCAGTCTGGGCTATCTGACATCACTCGACGTCGACAGCCTGAAGATCGACAGGATCTTTGTCGAGACCATCGGCGCCGGCGCCGCGACCAGCCACGTCGTGAGCCACATCATCGCGATGGCCAAGTCGCTGGGGCTCGACATGATTGCAGAAGGCGTGGAAACCGAAAAGCAGGCTGACTACCTGCGCGCACATGGCGTTCAATATGCACAAGGATGGCTGTATGCCCGTCCACTGATCCAGCAGGATCTAAGCGCCGGGCTGCAAGAACGCAAGCTCGGATAAACGAGGTGAACCAGGGAAACCCTCCACTGGAAAGCCATCGCCTGCCTGTCTGGTCTTCCAGGGCAGATGCGCCCATAATCCAGGCCTGTTCACGGCCGCTGCAAATGTTCACATTTGTCCGCTCCCTGGGTTTCAAGACCCGGATCCTGATCGTGATGCTGACCTTGTTCCTGGTCGGGATCTGGGGATTGGCTTGGCGCATGACAACCGTGATCCAGGCGGACATCGAAAAACTGCTGACCGACCAGATGTCCACGGCAGCCGGTTATGTGGCCACCGACATCGACGCCAAGATCCAGTTGCGCATACAGGCCATGCGCCAGTTGGCATCCTCGGTCCCACCCGACATACTGACTGATCCGGTACGGCTCAAAGCCCATCTGCGGCAGGGCGATCCAGCCCATTCCGTGATGCATCTGGGCTTTTTCATCCTCGACACAAAGGGGACGATCATCGCGGACCAGTTTTCCCTGGTGAGCGGAATCGGCACCTCCTTCAAAGACCGCCCCTTTTTCATCGACGCCCTCGCCAGCGACAAGGCGGTGATTGCCGAACCCGTCCTGGGCCGTCTGGTCAACAAACCCCTGGTCAGCATCGCCCTGGCCCTGCGCGATGCCTCGGGCCAGGTCGCGGCCGTGCTCTCCGGCACCCTTTACCCTTCGGATGCAGGGCTGTTTGGCCAGATGGAAAACATCAATCTCGGTCAAACGGGCTATTTCCTCGTGATCTCGCCCAAAAGCCGCCTGATCGTCTCGGCTACCGATAAGAAGCGCATCCTGCAAACCATCCCCGAGGGCGCCAACCACCTGCTCGACCGGCGCATCCGCGAGGCTTATGACGGACCCGGGATTGCCACGACCTCGACCGGATTGCAAACCTTCACCGTGAGCCGACGCCTGCCGACCACCGGCTGGATCCTGGTCGCCGGCATCGAAACCCAGGAAATTTTCGAACCGATCGCCAACCAGAGGCGCCAGATCTATCTGGCGGCCCTGCTGATGAGCCTGCTGATGATCTTGATCCTGCACCGGGTCCTGACCCGACAGATCGCGCCCCTAGTCCAGGCCAGCACGACGATACGGCAGATGGTCAACAACCAAGTGCCCTTCGCGCCCCTGCCCGTCCGCCGCAAGGACGAGATCGGCGAACTGGTCGAGAGCTTCAACGAACTGGTGCTCTGGCGCAAGGTGGCCGAGCACCAGATGGAATACCTGGCCCATCACGATGCCCTGACCGCCCTGCCCAACCGGCTGCTGGTGCAGGACCGGTTCAAGCAGGCCAAAAGCCACGCCGATCGCAACCGGCACAAGGTGGCCCTGCTGTTCATCGATCTGGACGGCTTCAAGTCCATCAACGATCTGCTCGGCCATGCCGGCGGTGATGCCCTTCTGCGGCAGATTTCCGACCGGTTGATCGAATGCGTGCGTGACACCGACACCCTGAGCCGACAAGGGGGCGATGAATTCCTGATCCTGCTCCCCGACCTGCCGGACACCGATGCGACGATCCCGGTGCTGAGCAAGATCCAGGAACGCCTGCAGGAAACCTTTCACATCGAGGACCATGATCTCAGCACCACCGCATCGATCGGGATCACGCTTTATCCCGACGATGGCGCCGATTTCAACACCCTGCTCAAACACGCCGACATGGCCATGTACCGGGCCAAGGAAGCGGGGGGCAACACCTACTGCTTCTTCGACCCGAGGATGAACGTCGAGATCCTCGAAAACCTCGCCATGCGTGATGGCCTGAAGCTGGCCGTGGCCCGCCAGGAGCTCGTGCTCCATTACCAGCCCCAGATCCGTTTGGCCACCGGCAAGGTGGTGGGGGTCGAAGCCCTGCTCCGCTGGTTGCACCCGAGGTTCGGGTTGATCCCGCCGGGGCGTTTCATTCCGATCGCTGAGGAAAGCGGACTGATCGTACCGATCGGGGAATGGGTCCTGCGCGAAGCCTGCCGGCAAGCCGTGGCCTGGCAAGGGGCAGGCCTGCCCCCCCTGCTCATGGCGGTCAACCTCTCGGCGGTGCAGTTCAAGCGCGGTGATCTGCAGCAGACGGTTCTTGAGGCACTGCAGGACGCCGGCCTGGCCCCTCAGCTGCTGGAGCTGGAGCTGACCGAATCCACCCTGATCCAGGACACCGAGGGAGTACTCGCCACGGTGCAGGCGCTCAAACGCCTGGGCGTCAAGCTGTCGATCGACGATTTCGGCACCGGCTACTCGAGCCTGTCCTACCTCAAGCGCCTGGCGGTGGACAAGCTCAAGATCGACCAGTCCTTCATCCGGGATCTGGCCACCGATCCGGATGACGCGGCCATCGTGCGCGCCATCATCCAGATGGCACACGGCCTGAAACTCTCCGCCCTCGCCGAGGGCGTGGAAGACGCCGGCATGCTGGAAGTCTTGCGCAGTTTCCAATGCGACGAGATCCAGGGTTATCACTTTGCCCAACCCATGCCGGCCGATGAGTTCGCACGCTATCTGACGACGCAGCCGGGCGAGTCGCACGAAATTTGACAGCAGGCGACGGCCCCGCCCGCTCATCCGCCGGGCCACTCGCGTTGCCATGAACGCGCCCTTGAAGCTGACCTCACTCGTGCTGCGCGCCTGGATCGCCATCGTGCGTTAGCCCCCGGAACCTCTGCGCCCGGCGCGGATGGACTGGACACCTCTCCGGCAACGGCCTAGCATTGACGGATTCACCGGAGAAATCGAAATGCGCAGATTGCTTGCCTTGCTCTTGACCCTGGCCGTGTTCAGCCTCACGGGCTGCGGCTACAACACCTTCCAGACCACCGACGAGCAGATCAAGGCCAGCTGGGCCGAGGTGCTGAACCAGTACCAGCG
>Ga0066443_100176_pt1 | contig 12710 bp, 17 predicted proteins | sample LakWasMet63_LOW9_2_FD_59531 | JGI IMG/M metagenome (GOLD analysis project Ga0066443, IMG submission 59531) | Freshwater sediment methanotrophic microbial communities from Lake Washington under simulated oxygen tension - Sediment Metagenome 63_LOW9 | ecosystem: Environmental > Aquatic > Freshwater... | reverse complement strand
GCTCATCCTTGAGGTAGGTTTCGTCCACGATGACAAAGCGGTCGCCGGCGGCCAGGAAGGTCAGAGCGGCCTCGGCCATCTTGGCCCGCGTCTCGTCATCGAAATCACAATCCTGCTTGCACTCGATCCACAGGCGTTTGCCGTTCGCCAGGAACGCCAATGCATCCGGCGTGTACTCGCCCGCGTTCAGACGGATGACGACTGGCTGGCTATAGACCTTGCTGACTGACTTCGTCATGGCCAGCAGGGGATAGAGACAGCTCTCCGGGCCAGACTCCCATTCACAACGACCCATGCGGGAATGGTTGAAGATCCCTCGCACCCTGGCACCCGCGCGGGTGATGAGCCGACGCGGCATGCGATCTGCGTAAGGCAGGTCAGGCAACATGTCCCACCTCAGGCCTTTGAAGAGCGTGACGTTCTTGGGGTAGTCCCTGCGCACAGGCGTGAACGCACTGCGCAGCAAGGGATCATTCGGGTCGTACTCTGGTCGTTTCACTTTTCTTGCCTTTCAAATGGCCAAATGGCCGTTTTGCATGCGCGGCAGGCAAAGCTCCGCCAGGCCAGTTGTGTTTGTTCGTCGCAAAAACGCGACGACAAACAACAACTGGCAGTAACTGGAGGATGAAAAGGGTGAGAAAAGCCGACTGAACGTGCCAGGTGTTGATCCTGGAAACGCTAGCGGTTACAGTGAGGGCATCCGTTCCAAGGATGCGGACTCAACAAGGCCTGGTTTCAGATTGGCGTCTGAACCCGGGCCTTCCGCTTTTCTGCACTCTGTTTTTGCTTTGTTGCTCACGCTCCTTTCCCAGGCCGGCTCGACGAACTCGAGCTGGACTGTGAATCTGGTTCATCGTCTACTGACGCATCAGCTGCCTCCATCTGCTTGGCTATATAGGCCGCCACGTCGTTTGCATGGGCGAACACACCTCGCCGCCCGGGGAGATGGAAAGTTCTTATATTGAGGTGGCCACGCTGCATGGACCGCTCCAGTGCTAGCGTGCCGGAGAAGCGCAGGACCTCGGCCAAGTCTTTGGCATCAAGCAAGGGGCCATAGCGCTTCATCAAGAACTCGGCCGTGTCTTTTCCGAGTACGTTCGGAGTCTCAGGTGGCAGCGGGACCGTCTTTTTTGCGCGCCTGGTTAACAGGGAATCGGTTGTCATGAGCCCATTCTGTGCACACAGATGGCAACAGGCAAATGAATTACAGCCCCGTTTCTATTTGAAATTCAATGTCGTTTAGAGTATGTCCGCGCACTGAATTTTGAAGCTCAAATTCGGAAAATCGATTTACTCCAAATTTGGAGTAGTCTCAGTTTATTTCTGTCATTTTTTCGCTTTCGCGGTGGCGAAAATTGTGTTGCTCGGCTGAGACAAGTGCGACTTTCCAGACACCTGGATAACCTGACACACCACATGCTCCTGCTGAATTTCGTACGGCTAGGCGACTACGCGACTTTGCACTTGGCCAACGCCTTGACTACATCTGGGTTCAATCTGACTCAGGCGATGATCTGCTGGCATCTGGCATCGCTCGAGAAGGGGCGCCACACCTCGTCTGTGGGCGTGACGCTAACGGAGTTGACCGCAATCTTGCACATGCCTCAGACCAGGTTGCACAACCAGCTCACGGCATTGAAGCGACTGAAGCTCGTTAAGCCTGTTTCTGATCCTGATAGACAGGACCTGAGACAGAAGTTCTATCGACTTACCGAGGAAGGACAGCGCCGCACCCAGATCTTTCTTACGGCCGCGACGACGGCCGACAAGGAGGTGGGCAGCGAGATGAGGGAGAAGCTCATTCCCCGCAGAGTCAAGGATGCCGAGAAGTGGTTCGCCGTCCAGCAGCAGTTCATTAAGGACCACCTCGGCTCGATTTAAATGTCTGTGTCGCGCTCGTCACTGGTTGAATTGGCGGTTTCGTGAGACATTGACTCGTTATGTTTTGATGCTGGTCAGCGAGTCCCCCATAATGAAATCATTCACGATCAATCTCGAGCCTGAAGAAGAAGGACTGGCTCGGCAGATTGCGTTTGATGCGCTATCGCTTCAAGATCACCAACACTGAAAACGGAACTCAGAGCCTGCTGGACCGCAAAGGCATTCCACAACACCGGCTCCGTTATTTCATGGATCCTGCATATTCCCCGGGCAGAGGAAAAGGCTCCCGCCTAGACCAGTTCAGAAGGAACGTGCCGGACGATGCTGAGATCCTTCGGAATTCGCACTTTCTGGCGTATTTGCGCTATTTCATATTTGGCGCTAACCTTCCCGAGGCGATACGAAGTGAATTTAAGGTTCGCGTCGAATCCTTTGGTGGTGTGCCATCTGGCGACACCCCGGAGTTCGGGCGAGCAGTACGAGCACTCGTGCGCCAATCTGGTTTGAAGCCTGCCGAAGTCGATGAAAAGTTCTTTCAGCTCGCTTTTGGCTGCGGCCTTGATCCGGATACAGCGACTTTCGTGCGAAAGACTGTGAAGACTGTTCGTTAAAGGAGGAAGTATGGAAAAGCTACCTAAGTACACGCTCACCCATAACGAGAAGAAGGATCGCTGGGACTTGACCAAGGACGGTTCCGATAGGCCGAAGGCGACCTTTCACACCAAATCCGATGCCACCAAGGGTGGGGCCCTGGAGAAGGCTGTTGGAAAGGACGGTGGATCCGTCAAGATTCAAAAGGTCGATGGTGATTTCCAGGAGGAAAGAACCTACCCGCGCGCTGCAGACCCGAAGAGATCACGAGGTTGACTTGCTATTTGATCTGCATGAGGCCATTTTGGTAACCGCTCATCTTGACCAGAACAATTCCGGAAAACAGCAAATCGTCTTCACTGTCCCTTTGCCCCGGCGTGACCCCGTGTTCATGTCGATGGCACTGAATGACTACAGCAGGGATTACTTCGGCATCGTCATTGTCGACTCAATCAAGTTCTTGCAGCTCTGGCGCTCGGAGCCAAACAGCATTCATCGTGATGTAGCCAATGGCTCTCCTTCGACCTGGCCAAGCGATAGAAAATACGAGCTAGCTGCCAAAGGTTTTTCTCACGGTAGAACGAATCCTGTGCCGCTCGCGGATATTTCCTACGGTGTTGCCAGCCGTACCTTGACGAGACGGAAACTATTAGGATTGCGCAAAGAGGTTCTGCGAGAAGATGTGTCATTCGTTGGGTTCTCGAACGGCATCACCAGGACAATCTGGCTGCTCACGCAGGGCTGCCCTGCTTTTCCGATCCAATGCAGTCTAGAGGGAGCTCGGGAGTTGCATCGTATCGCCGCAGTTCCTGGGACATTGTTTCATACGGCAGGCGAACTCGCTGACGTCAGCCGCTACCCTTGATTGAATTTAGGTTCAGACTGCGTCTCTCAATCTACCTACAAATCGTGATTACCGAATACTTCCGCACTCGACTGTGCGGTTATCGGAAAATTCGCTTGAAGCTCTCCTGTTTCTAGCTCGGTGCGACGAAGCACGAAACGCCCGCCTACTTCGTACATTCGAAAGTAGCGTAGAGGTGTCGCTCTACCTTCAAGCGCTTGGATCATTGAATGCATCACCGACAGTGGACAGCGCAGCCCAAAGGTAACCTCTTTCAAGAGAAGCGGTGACTCTTGATCGCCTTGGCGCCCGATCAGGCGCCACTCTTTCTCGTAGCCCCAACCTCGAGCCTTCCGCAAAAGAACATCGCGATCAAGCTCTTTCACGGCCTGGGGATCGCCATGAACAAGGGCCTTGATAAGTGACGTGGTACGAATCGATCTCTTGCCGCCGTAGATCACTCGCTGAGGATCTGGTTTGGGTTGTCGATTCAGACTGTAGCCGATGCAAAGCCCTTGATGCTGGTCCCCGTAATGGCTCCACAACAATGGACTGGCATAGGATGTCGAGAAGCAGCAGACCCCGCGCTCATAGTATCTGCGTAGCTCAGTCTCAATCTGACGGACCGTTAGAACCATTTCAGCTTCAGCCGCCGTAACATTTTCGGTAAAGAACGGATCTTTCGCGCTGTAAGCAATCTCCGATAGCTCGCTCCGTGCTTCTATGCGGGCTCTTTTGTCTGCATGAGCCACCGCGTTTAGTCCTTTAACCCTGGCTCGCCCCAGTGATACGAGAACCTCTGATTTGACGCGTCGATGTATGAGCTCCGACAGCAGATCACGCATTTCATCCAAGCTTGAATCGCATTCGACACTTGGACTGCAATCCAAGGGGTCGTTGAAAGTTCCAGGATGTGCGAAGTACAAACGATCGTGGCAAAGCATCTCCAGCGTGTTGGTACTGAAGCCACGATACTTGTAAAGGGTGGTAGGTGCGCGCGTCATCGTGCGAAGTCCATGTCACTCTGATCTTGCCTTTATATCGCTTTTGTTTGCGTCGTTTGGCTTTAAAAATGCCCTGCAATAGCGCGTGGCCAGTGAAGCTGGTTTTCCGTAGCACATCTCGCCAAAGAACAAAAACCGATATCGGAAATTTATTAGTCGGGATTTTTTGACCGACTTTGCAGTTTCTCAAGCACTCCGCTAATCTTTGGCTCATCCACCAGAGCCATCAAATGTTCGCCCTCGCACCCCAGTCACCCCTCCAGCCGCACGCCGGCCGGGTGCCTGCGCGTGCCCTGACCTCCTCGGTCAAACGCTCCGTCCTGGCCATGTCCATGCGCTTCTCCTACGACGCACGAATTCGCATAGCGGTGAGCACCAACCGGTCCATAAGCAAATGGACCGGTAGCAGCACCACCTCCCTCTCGAATTCCGTCCAGGAGTTCCGGCTCACGCGAATCACCCCACTTCACGCGTAGACGCCAGGGCTCCTGACTCACCAGTCATAGGAGCCCAACATGAGACACAACGCCAAGGATGACGCCGCAGCCCCTCCAGGCTATGGCGACTACTCCGTCAATCAAGACAACTCGTTTCGGGGCATCACGCTCGTCCTGCCCAGCCGCCTGCTGCAGACCCTGCAGGAGGAGCGGCTAGCCGCTGAGATCCAGAAGGAAAAAGAAGATCTGGAACGCCGCCAGAGCCAGGCGGCCGAAGAGTCACCCCCGTCCGCCTTTTACAAGCCGCGCCCAGCCTTGGGCAGCGAACTCGACCCGGACCGGGAGAAGAAGGAGCTGGAAGAAGCGGCCGCCGATTCCTCCCGGGCAGCCGAGAGCGGAGAGTTCATCGCCGTCCATGACGTTCTGGAACCCCTCAAGCTCGTCAAGGACCTCAAGTCCCGCACGCCCGACAAGGAGATCCACAAGCGCAATGAGCTGCTCTACAAGCAGATCAAGGCCCGGGGGCACTTGCGCGCCCTGGCCCAGCCGGTGGTCGACCTGCAGGACTTCGAGCACCTGCGCAAGGCTTTTCCGCATTTCTCGCCGGTGCTGGACCTGGTCAGGGATCAGTTCGCCTTTGCCGAACTGACGGGCAAGCCATTCGTCATTCCCCCGATCCTGCTGGGCGGAGACCCAGGTATCGGCAAGACCCGTTTTACCCAGGAGCTGGCCAAGGCCCTGGGCACGGACATGCGTCGCATGCCTTTCGACAACGGGCAGACCGGCTCGTGCCTGCTCGGCTCCGACAAGAACTGGGCCAACACCACCTACGGCTCCGTCTTCGAGCTGGTGGTTCTGGGCGAGTACGCCAACCCGGTCATCCTTCTGGACGAGGTCGACAAGGCCAGCCAGCGGCAGGAGGGGCATGCTCTGGCCTCCTTGCACTCCCTGTTGGAGCCGGTGACCTCGCAGCGGGTGCGAGACATCAGCCTTGACTTCGAGTTCAACGCCAGCCGGGTGGTCTGGATCGCCACGGCCAATGAGCTGGACCGCATCCCGCAGTCCTTGCGCTCGCGCTTCCATGAGTTCTGGATCGAGCAGCCGTCGGGTGCGCAGGCGCTCCAGATGGCCGAGGTGATTGCCCAGGAAGTGCACCAGGAGATCCACCTGCCTGGCTTCAAGCCGCCGGCCCAGCAGCTCGTGCGCTACATCGCCCACCTCAGCGCCCGGGAGCAGATCCAGGCGCTCAAGCAGGCTTACGCCGCGGCCCGGTTGGATCGGCGCCACCAGGTGGCCCTGGCCGATCTGCCGGAGCAGGTGCGGCGGGACGTCAGCGAGTTCGCCGGCGAGGACGTGCCGCCTACCGGCTTGTTGCACTGATCTCAGCTTGAAAGGAGCCCAAATGAATACCCAACAACCCCTGTCGCTCAAAGACCTGCAGTCACGCTACCCCTACCAGTTCAAGGACCCGGAACTGGGCATCTCCATGGCCAGGGGCTGGGTGGTGGTCTTTGCCCAGCTGTGTGCTGATGTGGACCAGGTCCTCGGCCAGGACAAGCGTGGTTTCCACTGGAGCCAGGTCAAGGAGAAGTTCGGCTCGGCGCGCTTTTACTTCCAGTTTGCGGGTCGCCAGTCCGACCTGCGCCTGGACATCCAGATGCCGGGCGGTGTCCTGAGCCAGGCCGTGCCCGTCGAGCGACGAATCCGCACCGACCAGGACCGCAGCTTCGAGCAGGTCAAAACCGAGATCCAGCGGCTGGCCATGCTGGCCGAGCAAGCAACCAGGCGCGTCTGCCTGGTCTGCGGCACGGGAGGAAGCCAGGACGTAGATACCGGTTATTCCCTGGTGCTCTGTCCCGAGCACCAGGCACAACGTCGGTTTCCTGAAGGCTTGCCGAAATTCTGGGACAACCTCCGTGATGCGAAAGACGGGGAGGTGTGAGATGACGATCGAGCAGAAGCTCAGCGTGTTTGACCAGAGCTATGCCGAGGCCTTGCGCCGGATCTGGTTCGTAGGTGATGTCCACGGCGAGTTCAAGTACGTGGCCAGGAGCCTGATGGCGACCAAGGTGCAACCGAGCTGGATCGTGTTCGCAGGTGACATCGACATCAGCCACAAGCCGCTTCGGGAGATTCTGGAGCCCATCAGGCGTCGGGATCCGGCGATCCAGGTTGCCTTCATTCCCGGCAATCACGATGCCGACTCCTATGCGCACTGGGAGATGCTCCACGACTCAGGGGATGCCATCTCGATCCATGGCCAGGTCATGGAGATGGACGGCATCCAGGTGGCTGGGCTTGGCGGGCACTTTGTGGAGCGGGTCTGGATGCCGCCTACGGAGCCCCTGATTCGCAGCCGCGAGGAGGCTTTGAGTGGTGGTGCGTTCCGCTTCCGTGGTGGTCAAAGGCCGTCGCCGACCTATCTGTCGGCGATCTATGCCGCGGAGCTCGGCCGGCTGTCTCAACAGCGCGCCGACATCCTGGTGACGCACGAAGCGCCGTCCTGCCACCCCCATGGTCACACCGAGTTGGACATGCTCGCCAGGTCTTTACAGGCGCAGAGGATGTTCCACGGGCATCACCACGACGACAGGACGGCTGCCTACGCCCTGCAGCGCGAGCAGTTGGGATTTGACGCAATTGGCTTGCGGGTCTGTGCCATCAAGAACGGCCTCGGGGAGGTGATTTTTGCAGGAGAGAAAAATTGGTAAGAAAAATCGGCGAGAACCTTCACAGGATGCCTTACACGGGCACCTTGGTTGCCATTGCTGTCGGCAAGCTAGGCTTGACGATCCCCGCCCCCTTGCTGCGGCTGCTTGGCTTGCACAAAGGCCAACGGTTCAAGGTCAAGGTGGCGGCAGGCAAAGTCACGCTGACGATCCGTCGCACTAGCAGCTCGACGGTGAAAGTTATGCCCCGTAAACGCTCAGGCGCAGAACGGATTCGCTTCGAGTCGAAGTGGAATCGTTTGGTGAGGTCATTGAACAAAACGAAGCGAAGGAGGGCACCTTGAAACTGCTCATCCTGAGCGATCTGCACAACGATATCCGGCCAATGAGCCCGGAGGTCAATGGCCGCCGTATCGATGCCGAAGCAGATGTGGTGGTGCTCGCTGGAGACATCCATGAGGGGGTTCAGGCCCCGATGTGGGCTCGCCAGGCTTTCCCCGACAAGGAGATCGTCCTGGTGGCGGGCAACCACGAGTTCTACGGACGCTACTGGAACCGCAACCTGCACAAGATCCGGGAGAAATCGAAGCAGCTGGGCATCCATTTCCTGGAGAACGAATCGGTTGAGCTGTTCGGGGTCCGGTTTCTGGGGTGCACGCTGTGGACGGACTACTGCCTTTTTGGGGAAGAGCGGCGCTGGGAAGGCATGAGAGATGCGCAAGTGCAGATGACGGACTTCCGAAGAATCAAGCTGGATCGCAAACCTGGTGAGAACCAGGACTGGCGGGAGTTCAGGGTTGTGAAGCTGATCGCTCGGCTCACGTTGCGCCGACATGTGGAAAGCGCCGAGTGGCTGGACCGCCAGCTTGCTATTGGGAATCCGGACAACACGGTAGTCGTCACACACCATGCTCCACTAGGGCAATCCATCCCTGAACACTTCGTCGGTGACATCTTGAGTCCGGCCTATGCATCCAACCTGACGAGGCTGGTTGGGCGCTCCCGACTGTGGGTGCATGGACACATTCACGACAGCATGGACTACTCGTTCGGCATGACCAGGGTGATCTGCAATCCGAGGGGCTACCCAACGCCCTCCGGAGACCTTCTGAATGAGTTGTTCCAGCCGGGTCTGGTGGTCGAGATTTGAAAGGAATCGACATGATGAGGAACCCACTATCCCCAAGCATCCGCGATGAGTCAGATAACCCGATCGCGCTACCGGCAGAAATCATCCAGATGCTGGCTCCAGCTTTTGAGGTGTCGACGACGTGTATCAAATCCTCTCGTAGGGCGCCATCAAGTGATGTTCGCAGATGGAGCGATATGTGTGAGAACGGCGGTCGACTCGTGGCTTACACCGATCCTTTTTGACATTCCACCTGGATTCCACTTCTTCTCTCTCAATTAGGTACACGTCATGCAAACTCAGACACCTTCGAAGAAAGGGGCCGCCTCGTCGTCTCCGGGTTTCGGCCTCTTTGATACTGCCGAGGACCACATGCAGTTTGGCTGGGGCGAGAAATTCGATGCGAGGCGGGTTACCCAGGTCCTAAATTTGAAGAAATCGGACGTTTCGAAGCTCAGCTCTGTGGCGGAATCATCCGTTCGCTATGACGAGGCGATGCCAGCTGTTGTGCGCGAAAGCATGGAAGAGCTCGCCTCAACCGTCAATCTTGTTGCCAAGCAATTCGGTGGCGATCGGGAAAAGACGATGGCGTGGTTCAAAGCGAAAAACCCACTTTTGGGAGATGTGTCGCCGCGAGACATGATTCGCCTAGGTCGAAATGGCAGGCTACGTCGATTCATCATTCATGCAATGACAAGCCAGACCTCAAGCAAGGCTCGTACACAAACACAAACGCGATCTAGGAAATGAATTGGCGCGACGGCGCAAGTTAACTCCTCCAATGCCGCCGAGCCCGGCCGGAACTCCTGCACCTCTCAGTATTCTGGAACTCGACCGATTCTCGGAGGAGATTGCTAACCACTGGAATAGCATCTCAGTAGGCCTGGACGAACTTAACAACGTCTATCAGTTCAATCTTGAACCCGAGCGTTGTCGTCATCATTCGGCGGACACAGGCCGATCGAGTTCCTTGGATCTGAGGGTGAGCAGAAGCGGCCTTTGACTCTGGAAGAAGGGATTGTGGCTGGGGACTATGTGCAATCGCCACCCGAAAATCTGACTGACTTGTAAGATGGCATAGTCTCTACTCACAACAACGACCAACATGGCCAATTTCGTCAGCCTCCTGAAATCAGAGATCTCCCGTATTGCACGCAAAGAGATCCGCGCAGAAACCGAGACCCTGAAGAAGGCCTCGGCCCAGTACCGTAGCGACATTGCGGCCCTCAAGCGACGAGTGGCCGAGCAGGATCGGCTGATTGTCAAACTAAGAAAGAGCAAGCCGGCAGCCGCCGCTAACGACAAGGCGGAAGAAACCACCCAGCTTCGCTTTCGTGCTGACGGCTTTGCCAGCCTGCGCAAGAAGCTGGGCTTGTCGGCCGCCGAGATGGGCAAGCTGCTAGGTGTTTCGCTGCAGACGATCTACCACTGGGAGAAAGGGCAGTCCAAGCCACGGGCTAGTCAGCTCCAAGGTATTGCTGAAGTGCGCAAGCTGGGCAAGCGAGGCGCTGCGGCACGCTTGGCAGCGTCCTAGGCTTCTGCCAAGCAGGGTGATCAACTTAGAGAATGCCCGCGGTTCTCCTATGGCCAGAACCTGACGTTAAAGTGATCATTTCACGAAATCACCTAGCTCAGCATGACAACCTCCCAAGCAGCTCTGACCTTTTCCGAGGCAATCAAGGATGCCGAGAACTTGTTGGCGCACTTCAATACGTTAAACAGACAGCCACCGCCACCGGAAACGGAAGTGCTTAAACGTGCAGGATTGGTGATGGCTATGACCGCTTGGGAGACCTATGTGGAAGACCGTGTACAGGAGGCGGCCTCCACCAGGCTGAGCGCTTTGACCGATTCGACTCTAGGCAACTTTGTGAGATCACGCCTGGATGAAGAGATCAAGCGGCTGCACAACCCGACATCCGAGAAAACCATACAGCTGTTTCTGGACTATGCGGGTGTCGAATTACTTCCTCATTGGAAGTGGAACAACGTCGATGCGGCTACCGTCAAGCAAAAGCTCAACAGCTACCTTAAGCTGCGCGGAGATGTTGTTCACCGTTCTCGAATCAGCGTTAAAGGGCCTCCTCAACCCCATCCTGTGACAAAAGAAGACCTGCACAAGGCTATCAATTTTCTGAAGGAACTTGTAAAAGCAACAGAAAAGGCGTTTGAATGATCGGAGTCGGCTAGGAGTTGTCGTTAGACGTTTCTGACCGCATGTCCGATTCAGGCTGGGTGCGGTCATCCAGATATGGCGGACCAATGACGGTTCTGGATCTACGACCAGTCATTGGACCGTTCGCAAGGCAAGTGTCATTTCCATCGGCGGGGACTCGCCACCAAGGATATCTCTTGCTTTGCACGCCCCAGCACCAAGAAGGCGCGTAGGATGCCCTGCTAGCCAACGAGTGGAGAGCACATGAACCCATCAGAATTCTGGAAGAACTTCCGCTTGGGCGAGGAGGTTCACATCTCCGGCACCTTCATCTACAACGGGTTGCGCAGGTTCCATGAGTTGCGCAAGCTGGACTTTGCGGACGAGCTGTTCGAGTGCCTCTACAACCTGTCCGTCGGCCTTGAGCGCCTGCTGAAGATCGCGGTCGTTCTCCACGAGCACACCGAAGCCGGAGATCAGAGGGCGCTGGAGCAGTCCCTGATCACGCACAGTCACCTTGATCTCGTAGCCCGCCTTCGCCCCTACGCCGATCTCAAACTTGGCACGACTCACAACGATCTTTTGAGCCTGCTGGGAGCTTTCTACAAAACCTTACGTTACGACCGGTTCTCGCTGGACTCCGTCTACGTAGGTGAGAAGGAAGCGCGGGCGGTGCGAGGTCTCTTTACCAAGCACCTGCAGGTTGATTTTCCTGAGGCGAACTCGATCGTCGGCACCGATAATACTGAACAGTACCGGAAGTTCATCCACCGGACTGTTCTCAAGATTGCGAGGAGTCTTTATGAGGCTATTCAGCAGCGCGCGAGGCAGATCGGACTTTACACGTATGAGCTTCGTAACGGCTCCAAGGCTGAGAGCGTATTCCTGCGCGAGGTCAACATCGGCGACGAGGATGTGCTCTGGAAGGAACTTCTGATCTTCTTTATGAATGTGGAGCCGACTACTGGCTACCTTCAGTTCCTGAAAGGCACACCGCCCCTTGGATTTGATCCTGCCCTGGTGCCAGACTATCTCGATTGCTTCCAGTCGGACGCGTCCAAGGCGTCCGTGATGGACGAGCTTGAGCACCACTATGAATGCATGGGCAAGAAAGAGATGAAGGAGCGGCTAGACCGTATCGGAATCATCGGTGCTACTGGCGTGTTCTTCGACGACGAGATAGACGACAACGGTTTCGAGCAAAAGGAAGAGATGTGAGAGTGCCGTTGCCCTCCGGTGCGTGTGTTGACGTGAATGGTGGTGACTACATCGCTGGCTGGAACAAACGCGGCGATTGGCAGGCCCTGCGCGCTCGCCTCGTTCCAGGACAGCCGAACGGTTGGGCAGAAGCCTTTACCGAGTTCTACAAGCAGCGCCTTGATCTTCGCTATCTGAATCCAATCAAAGTCATGCAGGAGCATGGAACTTTCGAAGGTGAAGGTTTCGCCATCGCGGCCGTCCAGTGCACTCTGATCGAATTCTTGGAGTCGACCGAGCAGGGCATTAACTACGTCTACAGAGTGTCAGGCCAGCACGAGTATTCCAAGAGCGGGCCGGTGTTCGTCTCGTTCCTCACGGAACGTCGGCCGTTCAAGGAAATCTTCACCAAGGCTACCGCGCTGGATTTCTACCAAGGCGTGCGATGCGGGTTGCTGCACGAGGCGCAAACCAAGAACGGCTGGCGCATTTGGGGCGGGAGCGCGTTGCAAGGACAAGTCGTAGACATCGTGAACAAGATAGTCAATCGCGACAACTTCCAAGCCGCCCTGCTGACCTATATCGCTGATTACGGGACCAGGCTTCCCGACGATCCCACTCTTCAAGCGGCGCTGCTGCGCAAGTTCGACGCGCTGTAGCACAAATGCCTGCGGGGCCCCCGAGTCTTTGCAGTCGGTGCAGCAGATGGCAGGTTGCGTCTCCCCAAATGTCGGGTAGCGGCACTTGCGACGTTACGCCGCAAATTTCCCCATTTCTTGGGCAGGCTCCACGCCGCGTGCTCG
>Ga0066443_100110_pt1 | contig 16628 bp, 18 predicted proteins | sample LakWasMet63_LOW9_2_FD_59531 | JGI IMG/M metagenome (GOLD analysis project Ga0066443, IMG submission 59531) | Freshwater sediment methanotrophic microbial communities from Lake Washington under simulated oxygen tension - Sediment Metagenome 63_LOW9 | ecosystem: Environmental > Aquatic > Freshwater... | reverse complement strand
TACAAGTGGCAGCAGGCCCGCGAGGCGTTCCTGCGAGAGCACCCGCTGTGCGAGTGCCCTGAGTGCGAGGCTGGGGTGAAGCAGGTGACTGCTGCCACCGTGGTCGATCACAAGATTCCACACCGCCTTGATGCAGCCCTTGAGAGCGGGGACGCGGCGGCAATCACGCAGGCCCAGCACCTGTTCTGGGACCGCAAGAACTGGCAAGCGATGAGCAAGCCACACCACGACAAGAAGACCGCAACCGAAGACAGTGCCTTCGCCCGCCGCAACCACCCAAGGGGGTAGGGGGCATTGCAACTTTTGACCCTTTCACTCTAGACCGACCGTTGCCCACTTTTTTTGCGCGCGCAGGTTAGAGGGTGGGGGGGGATAGGAATCATCATGGCACGACCAGGTCCGGCCTCGAAGCCGCTTGAGATGAAGGTTCTGGAGGGGAACCGCGGGCACCGCGCGCTGAACCTCGACTCGACCTTCCGGCCTGAAGTCGGGATGCCGACGGTTCCGAAGAATCTGAGCCCAGGTGCGCGCAAGGTCTTTCGTCGTCTTGGTCCCGAGCTGCTGCGCTACAACCTAATGTCGGTGGTGTACAGCGATACGTTTGAGGACCTGTGCGAAACGGTTGCCGACGTCAAGGAACTGCGCCACGCGCTGCGGCAGCGCCAGGCGCTGCTGCGCAGTAAGGGCGATGACCCGGCTGATGCCTTCATCGCCAAGTCGCCGAACGGCATGCCCGTTCAGCATCCGCTGTATCAGATCCTCAAGAGCGAGCGGCAGATGATGCATTCGCTGCTGGCCAAGTTCGGCCTGAATCCGGCAGAGCAGGCGAGTGTGACTACGGCCATCCGCGCGCAGCTCAAGCTTTTTGAGAACCCAGAACAAGGCGCGACGCCGGCACCGGAGGGACCGCGCGGTGCACCGCGCGGATTTAGCGAGTTCCAATGAGCGCAACCTATGCCGAACGAGCCTTGGCGTATGCCCAGCGAGTCGTGGCAGGGGAGGAGGTCGCTGGCAAGTACGAGATCCTGGCCTGCAAGCGCTACCTGCATGACCTGGAGCGCCAGAACACAGAGGGCTTTCCGTACGTCATCGACGAGCGCCTCGGCTCGCGCGAGTGCCAGTTCATCGAGCTGCTCAGCCACATCAAGGGAGAGTGGGCCAAGCCGATCTACGTGGACGGCATGCTCACCTATGCCAAGATCAAGCTGGAAGACTGGCAGATCTTCATCGAGTTCAACCTCTTCGGCTGGGTCCATGTGGTAACCCGGCTGCGCCGGTTTCGCCGCAGCTACGAAGAGATCGCGCGCAAGAACGCGAAGAGCACCCGCGTAGCCGGTCGCAACCTCTACCTGGCGTTCGCCGATGGCGAACCAGGCGCGCAGATCTACAGCGCCGCCACCACGGGCAAGCAGGCGCGCGAGGTCTTCGACACCGCGCGTGAGATGGCGCTTAAAGACTCCGAATTTCGGGAGCGATTTGGTGTCACGGTAGGTCGAAACGACATTACCTCTTCGGTTACGGCAAGCAGCTTCCAGATCATGAATGCAGAGGCGTCGACTCAAGACGGCCTCAATGTGCATGGCGCAGCTATCGACGAAATGCACGCGCACAAGAAGCGCGACCTCTGGGATGTGATCGAATCAGCCGATGGCGCACGATCGCAGCCGCTGATCAGCGCGATCACCACGGCGGGCAAGGACACGGGCGGCATTTGCTACGAGCTGCGCAGCTACACCATCAAGGTTCTGGAGGGAACGCACCAGGACGAGAGCTGGTTCGGCATCATCTACACGATCGACGAAGGCGACGACTGGAAAGACCAGCGGATCTGGCGCAAGGCCAATCCGAATCTGGGCATCAGCGCCAAGTTGGACAAGCTGGTTGCCACCTGCACCAAGGCCATGGCGACGCCGTCGGCTCGCGGTAACTTCCTGACCAAGCACCTGAACGTCTGGACCAACGCTGGCGTGGCGTGGATGGACATGGAGAAGTGGAACGAGGCGGCCGATCCCTCAATGCGTGAGGAGGACTTTGCCGGCCTCGAAGCCTACGACGGCATGGACCTGGCCGAGAAGAACGACTTTGCCGCCAAGGTCAAGGTCATCGAGCGCGACGGCTTCTGGCACGTGTTCACACGTCTTTACTACAACGAGGTGGCTGCTGCCGAAAGCAAAACGGCCCAGCTGGCTGGGTGGATAGAGGCCGGGCACGTCCAGGTCAGCCCGGGGAACCTCACGGACTTCGAGATGATCCGGGTTGACCTCAAGCGCGACCGCGATCTGCACGATCTTCGCGAGGCGGCTTACGACCCGGCCCTGGCGTCGTACTTTGCGCGCACGCTGATCGACGACGGTCTGCCCATGGTGGAGATCACGCAGAGGTCCACGTTCTACACGCAGCCGCTGCTGCAGGTACATGCGCTGGTGCTCGGCGGCAGGCTGAAGCACGACGGTAACCCCGCCATGACCTGGATGATCAGCAACCTGGTCGTGCTGACCTCGAAGTACAACGAGCTGAAGTCGCCAACGAAAGAACGCGCCGAAAACAAGATCGACGGCGCCATCGCCATGCTCATGGCCCTGGGTCGCGCCCTCGCGGTGCACGAAGAAAACATCATCGACAAAGACTACCGTCTGCCCACCACATGAACAACCTCATCTTCAACATCAGCCTGGCGCTGGCCTGGCTGCTCATCGTGGTGGGCGTGAGTCTGCTGGTCTCGCTGCCGGCCGGGCTTGTGGTGGGCGGGGTGGTTTTGATGGTGGTTACTCTGCTGCTGGCGCGGTGGGCTGGCGTGATGGCGCCGCAACAGAAGGGCTGAGACCATGTTTCTCAACAATTTGCGCGCAGGCCCCACGTCTGACCCTGGCTCTGACTTCTGGTTTTCTCCTGTCAGCACCCCCACGGTTTCGGGCTCCATCGTCACCAGCGACACGGCCATGCGCCTGTCGACGGTCTACAAGTGCATCAAGGTGCTGTCCGAGACCATCGGCATGCTGCCCATGCACATGTACCGCCGCCTGCCCAAGGGCCGCGATCGTGTGCGTGACCATGCCGTGGCCAAGCTCCTGGCCGTGCGCCCGAACCGCTGGCAGACGCCCATGCAGTTCAAGTCCATGATGGAGGCTCATCGCTCCATGCGTGGCAACGCCTACGCCGAGATCTTCTACACGGCCGGCGAGCCCGACGAACTGGTGCCGCTGCACCCCGACCGCGTCACGCCCGAGGTGGCTAGCAACGGCATGCCGCGCTACCGCGTGCGGGACGCGAATGGCCAGAACGAACGCACGCTTGTGCCCGGCGAGATCTTCCACCTCACCGGCCTCACGCTGGACGGCTACAAGGGCCTCAACCCCATCGAGGCCGAACGCGAAGCCATCGGCGCCGCCATCGCTGCGCGCGACTTCGGCAGCCGGTTCTGGAACAACGACGCGCGCCCCCCGTTCTGGATCGAGGTGCCCGGCAAGTTCAAGGACACCGAGGCCAGCGGGAGCTTCCGCGAGCAATGGCAGTCCCTGTACGGCGGCTCCAACCGTGGCCGCCCCGCCGCGCTGGACAACGGCATGAAGATCCACGAGCTGGGCATCAACAACACCGACGCCCAGTGGATCGACGCCCGCAAGTACAGCGACGTGGATCTGTGCGGCCTGTGGCGCATCCCACCGCACAAGATTGGCATTCTCGACCGGGCCACCTGGGGCAACATCGAGCACCAGAACATCGAGTTCGTGACAGACGCCTTGCTGCCGCTGGCCGTGAGCTGGGAGCAAACAGTCTGGCGCGACCTGCTGGTTGACGAAGACCTCTTCGTCGAGCTGCTGCTGGAGCTGCTGCTGCGTGGCGACACCGCCACCCGCTACGAGGCCTACGGCAAGGGCATCAAGGACGGCTGGTTGTCCCGCAACGAAGCCCGCGAGCGGGAGAACATGAACCCGCTGCCCGGCCTGGACGAACCCCTGCAGCCGCTGAACATGACACCCGTCGGCCAGGCCCTGGGCCTGCCAGGCGGCAACAAGGCAGGCAGCTCGCCCACGCGCGCCGCCGCACTGCTGGCCGCCAATGCCGAGCGCGTCTACCGCAAAGAGGCCGGCCTGCTCGCGCGGCGCAAGCCGGGCGAATCACTCGCACAGGTGCTCGAAGGTCACGCCCGGTTCGTCGCCGAGGTGATGGCGGTGGCTGAGACCAGCGCCAACGAGTACATCGCCGCCACCATCACGGCCGCCAGCGGCCACGAGCCCGCCGTCTTCGACTCGCCCGAGTGGAAGACCCAACAGATCGCCGCCCTCATGCGGCTGGAAGGATGAGCACCATGTTGCGACTGCTTGCCGAGTTCTATTCCACCCCCTGGGCCATCGAGCCCGGCATCTACGGCCAGATGGAGATGATCCTGGAGCGCTGGGCCACCGGCATCAAGCTCAGCGGCGACCAGATCCAGGCGGCCGTGGGCAGCGCCCCGCAGGCGGCTGCAGCCAGGCGCGACCAGGCGGCACGCAGCGGTGACGGCGCCGTGGCCGTCATCCCGGTCTACGGTGTGCTCACCCACCGCGCCCACTCGGCCATGAGCGTGAGCACCACGCTCACCAGCACCGAAGTGCTGGCCAGCACCATCCGCGCCGCCGCCATCAACCCGGACATCAAGAGCATCGTGCTCGATGTCGACAGCCCCGGCGGCAGCGTCTTCGGTGTGCAGGAGCTGGGGGATCTCATCCACAGCCTGCGCGGCACCAAGCCCATCATCGCCGTGGCCAACGCCCAGGCCGCCAGCGGCGCCTACTGGATCGCTTCCCAGGCCGACGAGCTGGTCATTACGCCCAGCGGCGCCGTGGGCAGCATCGGCGCCTTCATGAAGCACACGGACGCAAGCGAGAAAAACGCCAAGGATGGGGTCAAAAACACCTACGTCTATGCGGGCAAGTACAAGGTCGAAGGCAACCCCGACGGCCCGCTCGACCCCGAGAGCCAGGCCTACCTGCAGGGCATGGTCGACAACTTCTATACGGCCTTTGTCAAGGCCGTGGCCAAGGGCCGCGGCGTCAGCGTCGACACCGTGCGCGGCCCGGACTTCGGCGAAGGCCGCATGGTTCTGGCCCGCCAGGCCGTAGCCCAGGGCATGGCCAACCGCGTGGCCACGCTCGACCAGGTCATTGCCGAGCAGCAGCGCCCCCCGCGCAAGCCCGCCGCCGGCCTGCATGCCAGCACGGCAGCTGCCCAGCTGGCCCTGCTGCAGGCGCAGACGCCGCGGTAATCCGTTCCACCAGGTTCGCGGTCTGACAGCACCGCACCACCGCTGGCCCGTCGGCCCGCGGTGCAGCCCATTGGCTGTGCGCTGTTCGTAGCCATCCCATCCATTTTTCAAGAGGTCATCCCCATGAAACGCTTTCACATCATCACGGCCCTCGTGGCCGGTCTGGCGCTGCTGTGCGGCGCCGCCTTTGCCGCGCCGGCCGAAGGCTTCGCCCTGGCCCATGGCCTGGCCCAGTTCGACGTTCCTACCACCGCCCAGCTGCTGGGCATGAGCATGGTCGGCAGCATCAAGATGCTGCAGTCCATGAATGCCAAGCGCTCGGAGCTGCTGGCCCAGATGTCCGCCATCACCACCGCCGCTGAGCAGAGCGATGGCGGCATGCTCAGCGAAGACCAACGCACCAAGTTCGACGCACTCAACACCCAGGTGCAAGCCCTGGACGGCGACATTGGCCGCGTGCGCGCGCAGGTCGAAGCCACCCGTGCGGGCTCCGCAGTCGAGCTGCCGGACGGCCGCATCGAAACCAGCGACAACCTGCGCGACTCGCCCAACCACGGCTTCCGCAGCTTCGGCGAATTCGCCATGGCCTGCGTGCAAGCGTCAGGCCCGGGCGCGCAGGTCGACCAGCGCCTGCAGGTCGAAGCCGCGTCCACCGCGCCCACCAACTATGGCAACACCTCCAGCGGCGCCGACGGTGGCTACGTCGTGCCACCGGAGTACAGCAGCAACATCATCGAGACGGCCTACAACGAGCAGCAGTCTTTCGTGCCGCTGACCGACAACACCCCGATCGGTGGCAACGGCATGACCTTCCCCGTGGACGAAACCACCCCTTGGGGCTCCAGCGGCATCAAAGCCTACTGGGACGGCGAGGGCGCGGCCAGCACTGACAGCAAGAGCAAGTTCGATCCCGCGACGATGCGTCTCAAGAAGCTCACCGCCCTGGTGCCGCTGACGGAAGAGCTGCTGGCTGACGCCACCGCCATGGGCGCCTACGTCTCCAAGAAGACGCCTGAGGCCATCATGTTCAAGACCAACGAGGCCCTGTGGGGCGGCTCCGGCGCCGGCAAGCCCAAGGGCTTCTACGCCGCCACCGGCCTGCTCGTCAGCGTGGCCAAGGAAACCAGCCAGGTGGCCGACACCATCGTCGCGCAAAACATCAGCAAGATGCGCGCGCGCATGTCCAGCCGCAGCTGGCGCCGCGCCATCTGGCACATCAACAACGACGCACTGCCGCAGCTGGACAACCTGCTGTACGCCACCGGCCAGACCAACGCGGTTATCTACAAGCCCGAAGGCGGCCGCTTCGGGTACGGAACCCTGCTGGGGCGCGATGTCATGGTCACGGACTTCAACGAGACCGTGGGCGACAAGGGCGACATCGTGCTGGCCGACTGGGGCATGTACCGCACCATCACCAAGTCCGGCGGCATCGAGACGGCCACCAGCATGCACTTCTGGTTCGACCGCGGTCTCACGGCTTTCCGCGCCGTCTTCCGCATCGACGGCCAGCCCAGCATCCAGGCCCCGGTGACGCCCAACAAGGGCAGCAACAGCCTGTCGCCCATCGTCACGCTGGACGCCCGCGCCTAAGCGGGCCCATTGCCGCCGGCGTCGCCGGCGGCAATCCACTCAATCCCTTTTCACTGGAGCATCACCATGCAATCCGAGAAACTTTCCGAGCAGCTGGCCGTCGTGGCCACGCTGGACCCTGTCACCGTCGTCAATACCGAGGTGTTCACCGATGTGGTCGACATGGGTGCCATGCAGCAGGCCCTGGCCGCGCTTTCCATCGGCAACATCGCCGCTGAGACCGTGGATTTCAAGGCCTACAGCTGCGACAGCGACGGCAACAACGCCGCCGCCATCACCGGCCGCACCGCCACGCAGCTGGCCGCGCATGCGTCCAACAACGACGGCAAGCAGCTGCTGATCAACATCCGCGATACGGACCTGCTGGCCAGCGGCAAGCAGCACGTCAAGTTCGGTGTGGTCACCGGCGGCGCCAGCGGCGGCCCCATGTCCATCCTGGTCGTGGGCCAACCGCGCCAGGGCCTGGGCAGCGCCAACGACCTGGCCAGCGTCGCCGAGATCGTCGGCTGACCCTTCAGCCTGTTTCGTGAAAAGCCCAGCTCACCGTGAGGTGCCTGGGCTTTTTGCCAAGCACACGAGCCCATCACCATGCCCACCATCAAAGTCACCGACGCGACGGTCTTGCCGATCTCCGTGGCCGAGGCCAAGGCCCATCTGCGGGTGGACCACAGCACCGACGACACTCTGATCGAGGCGCTGATCGGCGCCGCCCGCCAGGACGCCGAGGCCCGCCTGAACCGCAGCATCGTGCCCACCACCTGGAAGCTCCTGCTAGACACCTTCCCCTGCGGCCAGTGCATACGTCTGCACTGGCCCACCGTCACCGCCGTGTCGCACCTCAAGTACTACGACCGCGACGGCGTGCAGCAGATCTGGGACAGCAGCAACTACCAGCTCGACGGCGCCAGCGAGCCTGCGCGCCTGTGCCTGGACCCCGACGTCACCAGCTGGCCCGACACCCAGACCGACAAGGTCAACGCCGTCGAGATTCAGTACGTTGCCGGCTGGGCCGACGCTGCTGCCGTGCCGGCCGTCATCAAGGCCTGGCTCAAGCTGCGCGTGGGCACCCTGTACGAGCACCGCGAAGAGATCGCCGCCGGCGTCAGCATCAACGAGATCCCGTTCGTCAGCAACCTGCTCGACGGCCACAAAGTCTGGAGCCTGTAGCCATGCGCGCCGGAAGACTTGATCGCCGCATCACCGTCCAGAGCCTGGGCCCCGGCCGCACCCCCCTGGGCGACGTGACCGACGAATGGACGGCCCTGAGCGGCATGCCCATCTGGGCGCGGCGCGTGCCGCTCAGCGGCCGCGAATACCAGAGCGCCACGGGCGACCAGCGCGTGGCCGAGGACACCGTGCGCTACGAGATCCGCTGGCGGGCCGACATCAGCGCAGACACCCGCCTGCGCATCGTCGACGGCAGCCGCACCTACGACATCAAGCACATCGCCGAGATCGGCCGCCGCCAGGGCCTGGACATCGTGGCCGCGGCCGTTGCCCAGTCTGCAGCGAGTTCGTGACATGGCCACCTACAAGTACGTCAAGGGCGCTCAGGAAGTGCAGGCCGAGCTGCTGGCATACCCTGCGAAGGTAGAGCAGCGGGTGGTGCGAGGCAGCCTGCGCGCCGGCGCTGTGGTGGTGGAGAAAGCCGCAGAGGCCGAGGTTCCCGTGCGCAGCGGCAAGCTGCGCAGCACCATCCGCGTCAGTACCAAAGCGCGCAAGGGCAAGGTCACTGCCGGCGTGCGTGTGGGAGACCCCAAGAAGGGCGTCTTCTATGGGCACATGGTGCTGGGCGGCACCAGGCCCCACAAGATCGAAGTCAAGCAGGCCAAGGGCCTGAAGGTCGGCGGACAGGGCAGCGGCGTCGTCACGCGCAAGAGCGTGCAGCACCCCGGTGCCAAGCCCGACGACTTCATGGGCCGTGCCAAGAACGCCATCCCCCGCGCGCTGGATGCCATCGTCGAGCGGGCCAGGGTGCTGATCGACAAGCTCAATAAAGAGGTCATGGGCAAATGAAAGCCGAGAAAGTCATCAAGTACCGGCTGCGCACCTTTGCCGGCGTGGCCGCCCTGGTGGGCGGCACCACCGAGGCGGCCAACCGGGTCTACCCCAACAACCTGCCGCAAGAGCCGGTGTACCCGGCTATCGTCTTCAAGCGGGTCGCCTCTCGTCGCCTGCAGGGCGCACACAGCAACCCTGGCATTGCCTATGTCACCCTGCAGGTCATCAGCCTGGCACGCAGCGCAGACGACGTGCTGGCCCTGGCTGAGCAAGTACGCCTGGCGCTGGAGCGCTATGGCCGCGACCTGAACGGCACCCTGGTCGACGGCGTGCTGGTCTACGACGTCACCATGGGCAGCGAGGCCAGCGACTACGACGGCGAGCTCGATGTGCACCTGGTTTCCACCGACTTCATCGTGAACCACCAAGAGTGATTCACGGCGCCACCTTCACCCCCATCTTCTGAACGGAGAGATCACCATGAGCCACCTCATCACGGCGCAGCGCGCCATCCTGGCCAAGGCCGAGGTCACCTACAACACCGACCCCACCCCCACCGGGTCGGCCAACTACATCGAGGTCTACGACCCCAGCGCCCCGTCCTACGAGGCCACCACCGCAGACCGCATGCCCGTGCGCCCCACGCCCGGCCCCATCGCCAGCGTCATCGGCAGCGGCCCCTACAAGCTCGACATCACCTGCCACCTGGCCGCTTCCGGCACCGCCGGCACCGCGCCCCCCATGGCGCCCCTGCTGCTGGCCTGCGCCATGGACGAGGCCGTCACCCCCGCCACCGATGTCGACTACACCGGTGTGGCCGCGTTCGACGGCACCGAAGGCTCCATCACCCTGCACGACTACCTGGGCGGCATCCGCCACAAGGGCACCGGCTGCCGTGGCAGCCTGCAGTTGGAGTTCCCGCACGACGAGATCCCCACCGCCAAGTTCAGCTTCACCGGCAACCGTGCCGACCCGGCCGATGTGGCGGTGCCCAGCGTCACCGTCACTGCCTGGCAAAAGCCGCTGCACGTCAACAAGACCAACACAGCCTTTTCCATGCACGGCGAAACGCCGGTGCTCCATAAGGCCAGCTTCGACCTGGGCAACGAAGTCGTGTGGAAAGACTACCCCAACAGCGCCCAGCAGTCCCGCCAGGTGGACCGCAAGATCACCGGCTCCGTCAGCATCGAAGCCGCACTGCTGGCCACCAAAGACTGGTACGCCGTCTGGAAGGCCGCCACCCTGGGCGCCCTGCAGCTCACGCACGGCGTCACCGCCGGCAACAAGGTGGAGGTGGGCGCCACCGAAGTGCAGCTGCTCAACGTCAAGCCCGAGGATGCTGACGGCATCCAGGTGCTCACCTTCGACCTGCTCATCGTGAGCGGGTTCTACCTCAAGTTTCTGTAAGGCGCGTCCATGTTCATTCTCGCAAGCAAGCCCACCGTGCTCTGGCCGGTGGTCTATCAGACCCCGGCAGACGGCGGCACCTTCCAGGAGCACCAGTTCAACGGCCGCTTCAACCTGCCTGCCGACCAGGCCGAGGTCGACCAGCTCTTCCAGCGCCTGGACGAGGACCGCCGCAACATGCTCACGCGCATGTTGCAGAAGACCGTTGAGCAGGCCGATGCAGATCCCGCAGCCGTCGACAAGCAGATCATCGAGAAGTACTTTGTCGGCTGGCCCGATGGCGAGGTCAATGACTCGGCGGGCAACGTAGTGCTGTGCACAGCCGAGACCCGCGCCGCCCTGCTGGCCCTGCCTGGCATGCGCGTGGCAGTGGTGCAGGCCTTCATGCGAACCCTCAACGGGGCGGCCGAAGCAAAAAACTCAAAGCCGCTGCCGAAGAATGGTTGAACCCGCGCAGCGGCCATGACGAAGGCCCAGACGTTGACGACGACCGCCGGGGCCTGGGCCTCACCCCCGAGCAGATCGCCCAGCTGAAGGCCCGCGACCAGGACGCTGCGGCACCTCACTTCGAGGTGCTGCCAGCCAACTGGCTGGCTGTGCAGATCTTCCTGGACTGCAACGGCCAGTGGAACCGTGACGCCAACGGCACCATGCTGGCCATCAACCGCACCTGGCTGCAGAGCGAGCTGCAGCTGTGGCCCGTCCCCGCAGAACGGTGGGCCGACACCTTTGCGCGCATCCGGGTCATGGAGCGCCACGCCGCCGACATTTTCAGCAAACGCGCCCAGCAGGCAGCCGCCCGCGCGCGCAATCGCAGGTAAGCCCCATGAGCCTCACCGTCAGCATCGACTTTGCTGCCAGCATCGCGCGCCTGGAGGAAAACTCCAAGAAATCCGCGGATGCCGTTGAGCACATGGCCGGTCGCATTGACTCGGCCGCAGCAGCTGCCCGCACCGCGCTTGTCGGGCTGGCCGGCGCCGTCAGCGTGGCCGGCCTGGCCGCCGCCACGCGAAACGCGATCAACTACGCAGACTCGCTGCACGACCTGGCCCAGCGTGCTGGTACCACGGTCGAGGTTCTTTCGGGCCTGCGCCTGGCGGCACAGCTCAGCGATACCAGCCTGGAGTCCCTGGCCACGGGGGCACGCAAGTTGGCCACCAACCTGGTGGAGAACCGCGAAGCCTTCAAGAAGCTGGGCATTGATACCAGCAACCAGACAGAGGCCCTCATTGGCCTGGGCGACGTATTCGCCGGCATGAAAGACCCGGTGGAGCGCAGCGCGCTGGCTGTCAAGGTCTTCGGCAAGAGCGGGGAAGACCTCATCCCCCTGCTCATGGAGGGCTCGGCCGGCATCCGCAACATGATCGTCCAGGGCCAGGAGCTGGCCGGTGTCACCACGCAGATGGCCCAGCAGGCGGCCCTCTTCAATGACAACCTGGACATCATGAAGATCCGGGGTGAGGGCTTCTTCCTCACCGCCAGCGCCCAGCTGCTGCCGGTTTTGAATGAGATGGTCACCGCGTTCAACGACGTGAGCAAATCCGGCAGCGCTGCAGAGACGGCAGGCGCCGCTGTCGCTACTGTGCTGGAGACCATCATCGTCGTGGGCTCGGAGGTGAGCTACGTTTTCACCAGCATCGGCCGCGAGATCGGTGGCGTCGTCGCCCAGTTTTCCGCCATGGGCGAGGCCGGTGGCGTGTTCACCAAGGAGGGCCGCGCCGCGTGGAGCCTGGTGGGCGAGGAAATGCGCGCCGACTCAGAGGTCGCCCGCAAAGAGCATGAAGCCTTCATCCAGAGCGTCATGACAGCGCGCCAGCGTGCTCAGTCAGCGCAGGCAAACAAGGCCGAGGGCGGCAGCGACAACCGCGGCAGCAATCTGCTGAGGAATCTGTCGGGTGCCGCGAATGAAATGGACAAGATCCGTCAAGCCGATGCCGCTGCGTGGCAAAAATACTATGACGACCTTGAGGCACTACAGATTGCCGAGGACGCGAAAAATACGAGTCGGTTTTTGAAGGAGCAAGAAGAGGCAGCTGCGCGAGAACTGGCCTGGCAGCAAGGCGTGGCCCAGCGCCTGGCCGCGCTGCAGATGGCCGGTATGAGCGAGGCCGAGATTGAGCGCGGCAAGCTCACCGCCATCCAGACGGATCTGCAGTTTGCACGCGATCAAGGCTGGCTGACAGAGATCACCTACCACCAGATGCTGGAGCAGGCCCAGCTGGAGCACGAGGCCCGGATGGGCAACGTCATGGCGCAAGGCGCCCTGGCCCGGCAGAAGATCTCCCAGCAGTCCTGGATGATGCAAGCGAGTACAGCGGCCACCTGGCTGAAGAACATCACCAGCACGTCTGCCACGTCGAACAAGGAAATGTTCGAGCTGAACAAGATCGCTGGCATCTCCGAGGCAACGATCAACACCTACAGGGCTGCCCAGGGTGCATTCGCTGCCCTGGCACCCATACCGATTGTTGGCCCCGTCCTGGGTGCCGCAGCAGCTGGTATCGCCATCGCGGCCGGGCTGGCCAACGTCCAGGCGATCAGCAGCGCGCAATTCGGCAGCAGCAGCAGCCCTCCCAGCATCGCTGGTGGTGGCGCCATGCCGGTGTTCAACGCAGGTGCTTCGGCATCGGTTGCCGAATCTACCGCAGTGCCCGAGGCCACTCAGCCGCGCCAGCAGATCGACTTCCACTTCACCGGCTCGCAGATCTCGATGGACCAGATGGTCAACGAGTTCATCCCGAGGCTGGAAGAGGCCTACAACAACGGCGCCGGTGGCGGCGCGGTGTTCAACGTGACCCAAAACTGATATGGCCAAGCCGCACATCTTCTACGACAACCGCCTGGGTGACGCGGCCGTGGCCGCCAGCAGCACAGACAGCGGCGCCGGTTATGCCGCTGCCAACGTGGCCGACTGGCGGGCCTACACCTTCTGGAAGCCCGCCAGCGTGCCCGCCACGCTCACGGTGAACTGTGGCTCGGCCGTCGCTGCGGATTACGCACTGATCTACGGGCATAACCTGTTCACCCAGGGTTGCACGGTAGAGGTGCGGGGCAGCACCGACAACTTCGTCGCCAGCGACGTGTTGCTTGCCACTGTGACCCCCACCAGCAACCTGCCCCTGTTGCTGCTCTTCAACTCGGCCAGCTACCGCTACTGGCGCCTGCGGTTCACGGGCGCTGGCGCGCCTTACATAGCCATTGCCTCCGTGGGCCGGCGCATGGAGCTGCCCACCTGGTTGCCCCAGCCCTTCGACCCGATCGGCCGCCAGGTCGTGGGCCAGAGCAACCGCAACGAGCAAGGGCACCCCCTGGGCCGCGTCATCCAGTTCAAGAGCTGGAAAGAAAAGATCAAGCTGGAGCGTGTCACCTGGTCCTGGGTGCGCGACACCTTCATCCCCGCGCACGACGCCCACCTGTGCAGCACCCCCTTCATCTTCGCGTGGGAAGTGGATTTGTACCCCACCGACCTCAAGCTGGTCATCGCCGGCGACAAGCTGGATACGCCGCACTACAGCGGCAGCACCTGCGACGTCAGCTTCGACCTGGAAGCCGTCGTCGCCTGACCGGAGACATCCCCCATGACTGCCCGCGAAACCGCCCAGGCCCGCCACGAGCGTGTCATCGCGCTTGTGCTTGAGCTTGACATCGACCGCTGCACAAACACCTACGGCAGCGCCCCATGCACCGCCGCCGCCGGCGCGGGTAACGAGTGCTACAACACCTTTGCCACCTGCCAGGACAAGGCCAACTTCACCAAGGGCACCGTCACCAAGAAGTTCTGCAGCCGCGGCGTGGTGGTGCCGGGCGAGACGGTGAGGCCGTACGTCAGCGGCAATGCCGCCGTCACGCCGACCGAGATCGTGCCCAGCAAAGGCCTGGCCATGCGCAGCCAGACGCAGATCAAGCTGCTGGACGAGCCCTGCCCAGACCACCTGGAAGACCCCTACAGCGCCACCCGCGCCCCGCCGGCCCAGGGCACTTTCTGGGCGCGGCTGCTGGCGCGCAACACCAACCTGGTGGGGCGCGTGGCACGCGTGCGGCAGGGCTACGTGGTCAGCCCGTGGGACTGGGCCACCTTCCAGACCCAGCTGTTCATCATCGAATCTGTGCGCGGCCCCGATGAAAACGGCGCCGTGACCCTGGTGCTGAGCGATGTGCTCAAGATCGCAGACCGCAATGTGCTGCCCGCCGCCACCGATGGCGCCCTGACGGCCGATCTGCAAGCCATCACCAACAGCGGTACCGCCCAGGCCGGTGGTGCCAGCACCATCACCCTGGCGACGGCCGCCAGCGCCGTGGACAGCGCTTACAACACGCAAGAGGTCTACATCGCATCAGGCAGCGGCGTCGGCCAGCGCCGCGTCATCAGCGGCTATGTGGGCGCCACGAGGGTGGCCACCGTCAGCGTGGCCTGGGCGGTACAACCCGACAACACCAGCGTGTACCAGGTCAGCCCACTGAGCCTGAACGTGGGCACCGACAAGGGCGCGCAGTATGCAGACCCGGCCACCAGCGGCAAACCCGAATATGTGCGCGTGGGCGACGAGATCCTGCGCTACACCGCCAAAAGCGGCGACGTGCTGAGCTGGACAGACGGCACCTACCGCGCCCAGTTCGGCACCACCGCGGCTGACCATGATGCCGGCGACAACGTGCAGCTCTGCCGTGCCTGGCTGGCCAAGCGCCCCTGGGAAGTGCTGCGCGACATCCTCACTGAAGCGGGCATCGACGCCGGCTACCTCGACCTCACCAACTGGGAGGCTGAAGACACCAGCTGGTTCAACGGCGGCGAGATCACCGCCTGCATCAGTGAACCAGAAAAGGCCAGCGGCCTGTTCTCCGAGCTGCTGCAAGATCTGAACGCCATTGCCTGGTATGACCCAGTGGAGCAGCTCATCAAGATGCTGGCCAACCAGCCGGCAATCGGCACGACCAGCCTTGGTCTGGACGCAGACCAGTTCATGGCCAACAGCGTCAAGGTGGAAAGCCTGGACGCCGAGCGCATCACCCAGGCCGCGCTCTACTACAACTTGCGCTCGGCCACCGACAACAGCAGCGAGGCCAAGAACTACCTGGCTGCCGCCATCAACATCGACCTGGATGCACAAAGTTCAAGCGAATACGCAGACACCAGGCCCTACACCCGAAAGAGCCGCTGGCTAGGTGCTGACAACCGCATCTTCGCGCGCCAGGCTGTGGCGCGGCGTGTGGCGCGCCTGCGTAATGCGCCCGTCAAGATTCCCTTCAAGGTTGATCCGAGGGACGAGGTGCGCCTGGGCGAGTTGCGCGACGTGCGAACCCGCAACCTGGCAGATGTGGATGGCTCGCCCAAAGTGATTACATGCCGCATCGTCAAGCTCAAGGACGCCGGCACGCACTTCGAGGCCACGGCATTGAGCGCCGGCTATGCCCGCATCCGCTACGGAGTCATTGCCCCCAACGGCTACCCGGACTACGGCAGCGCCACCGACGCGCAGCGCGCCTACGCCTTCATCTGCAACACCGGCACCAACCTCATGGGGAATGGTGACCGGGGTTACTACATCGTTTGAAAGAAAAAGAGCATGAGCAACGAAAACGCCCAATCCGCATCACCGGCACCGGCTGGCGAAGAGATGCTGGAGATCCCGCTCAACGTGCTGGTGGCGTGCCCACTGGTCCCTGGCAAGTTGCGCCGGCTTGAGTTGTGTGTGGCCTGCGAACACGGCGCGCGCCCCCTCCTGGCTGATCGTTTTGGCCCTGGCAGTACCCAGTCGTTTGCCGTCCGCTACATGCTGCGCTGCAAGTACCCTCGGCCCCTGCCGCTCTCGGAGGTTGAGGCATGACCGCCATCAGCAAAACCTGGGTAGCCATTGCAGACGCAGCGGTAGATGCCGACAGCCCTATAGACCAAGCCCTTATGGAGGGCTTGCGTGACGACCTGGTGCACCTGCGCGAATGGCTGGGTGCCAGCTATACCGCTGGCGCCGTGCAGAACCACTCGCACGACGGAACGAACAGCGCACTGGTCGAGTGGGCCCACATGGCTGTGTTCACCGCCTCCGGCACATGGACGGTGCCGGCAGGCGTCACCCGCTGCAAGGTGACAGTTGTGGGCGGCGGCGGTGGTGGCGCAAACCCTGCCACCGCCGGCACGGGGGGCACGTCGAGCTTTGGCTCCTATGCATCGGCTACTGGCGGCACAGGTGGTGCTGGCACAGGTGGCGGGGGATTGGGCGGTGGCGCCACAGGCACGGGCACTGGCGTCAGCGTCAGGGGTGGCGGAGGTTCCGGCCCTGGCTTGGGCGCAGGTGGCTCCACCCCGCTTGGCGGCGGCGCGTCCCGTAGCTTGCCCAACGTCGCTGGATACGGCGGTGGCGGCGCTGGTGACACAGCCAGCGGC
>Ga0066443_100054_pt1 | contig 26437 bp, 17 predicted proteins | sample LakWasMet63_LOW9_2_FD_59531 | JGI IMG/M metagenome (GOLD analysis project Ga0066443, IMG submission 59531) | Freshwater sediment methanotrophic microbial communities from Lake Washington under simulated oxygen tension - Sediment Metagenome 63_LOW9 | ecosystem: Environmental > Aquatic > Freshwater... | reverse complement strand
TTTGTTCATGGCTCCATCTTCTCAAGAGTTGGAGCCTCCTCAAAATCCGGGGCGGTTCAATAGGCTTATTAATGTTGCCACTATGGTAGCCCAATAGGAAGCAAATTCCATATATCTGCTTCCATTTAATGAAGCAAATGTTATAACTATAACTGTGCACTGTCACAAAGACAAACAGCCCCTCGGGGCTGCCTTTTGTAGCTAATAGTTTGATACTCTTTGCCATTAGCTCCCACCTGCTTGAGGCTTGCTATGACTACTTTGGTTAAAGAGTGTTTCAGCGACGCACAACGCGCCCTTGCGACTATTCGCGCGTTTTCTCTTGTCCTGGGCGTGCTCGGATTCTTGTCTGTTGTCGTGGGCGTGGTCTTATCCCGATAGCCGCGTCTACAAAGACAAACAGCCCCGAGGGGCTGCTGCATGTGATGTTCTCTTAACCACTCCAGGTGGGACCCAAGGTTGCCCTTGGGCGGCGCGCTATTTTTCAATCACTCATAGTCGTCTTTGTTGCGATTCTACAGGTTCCTCCCATGGGCTCCAAGGGCTAAACCAGAGGTCTTCTTGAATGATAATGTTTATTATCATTTAAGGATTAATGGGCTAAATAGGGCTAAAACGCCCAGTAGCCGCGCTGTAGACCTTTCCTCAGGTCATCTCTCGGCCTACTGGTGGCATGTTCTCCCAGGCCTCATAGATAGGCAAGGGCCCCCTCATTTCTGCAAGAAGGTCTTCGAGCTTGTAGCGCTGACGCCTATGGGCTTGCACAACGAGCGTGCTTCCAGCAAGAGTGACTTTTACACGCGAGCCCTCAGACAGCCCGTTCTGTTCGACGAACTTTCTGGGGCCCCTTACTACGAGTGCCCGCCCGATTTTTTGAATGGTTTGATGCATACAAGCCTTTCCAGTTGAGTAATCGTGCTCGACATGGCAGGCGATGTAAAGAGCAAGCGTGCCTTTTCTCAGCCTAGAGCTTGTGTGTGCCTAAAAGGCACACGAGGACAGGAAGCCCAGTTTTAGGCCATTTCAGTGGTGTGTGACTATTAGTCACACGGCCCTTCTGATGGCCTTTTTCTCAGCCTGGCGCGTCTGTGTGCCTTTTAGGCACAAGAGGCATCAAGCCAGCTCAAAGGTCTCTTTGCAGCACTCGTAGACCTCCTCCAGAACACCTTCGCTCAAGTCGACATACATTGTGTCGAAGAGTGCAAAGCAGCGTTCTTTGCGCATGAAGCTGTCATTGAACAAGCGCGCGCCTTCCTCGTCGGCCGGCAGATGCATCGAAAGCTCAGTCATCTCGCGTACGATGCGGCGATAGAACATCTCGAACGTGTCCAGGTCTTGCAGCGCCACCGCCGCGGTGTTGCTCATCGTCAGGATGTGCGACACCTCCAGGGCCACCTGGCCAGTGTTGCGGTAGAAGAATTTCTGGGGTTTCTTAGTGGTTTTCATGGGGTCTCCTGTGGATTTTGCTTGGCCATCTCAGTGTGAATCTCAGCGAGCTCTGAAAGAATCTCAAGGGCAACTTCCTGGCCAACGCGGTGGGCTCCTCGAGAGTTCCTCTGCCTGATAGCGTTCCTGAGCTGGTGGACCTTCAAGGTCTGCAGGTCCCTCAGTCGCTTGACGGTGTGGGCCACTGAGCCAGTTCCTCGGGGATTGCTCTGAGTGACTGAGAGTGTCTTTAAGTGACTCTGAGTGTCCCCCGAGGAAAGCGAAGCTTGTTTGTCTGAGAAGCCGTAGGCTCCTTGGACTCCTGGGCTCTCTGCGGAGCTGGCGTTCTTAGAGTTGGTCATGTAGGTATCCTGTGGAATCTATAGGAAGGCTACTGAGGTGTTCTTGAGGGCAACTGCTGGAAGTCCTGAGGAGTCCAAAGGAGAGGCTGGACGCAGTGTCCCGACTCGGGACGGTAAGGGTTTTCTCAATGAAATCAAGGGTTTATGGTTTCTGAGGGTCAACTAGCGGAGTTCTGAAAGAGTCCAAAGGGTTCTAGGTGGAGCAGGTTCGATTGAGGTTTTGAGACTTGAGGGACGCAGTGTCCCGACTCGGGACGGTAGGGTTTTGAGACTTGCGGTGAGGCAGTGCTTTCCTTTTGAGACTGATGCCCGCACCTATGAACGTCCCCCATCCTGGGCGGCACGACGTCACGAACCTCCACTGCACCGCTCTTCGAGGCGACCAGCAGGCTCAGGTCAGCGACTCCAACAAAGAGCTACTTCAGTCTCCAAAACGGAAGCTCAGAGTGACGCTCAAGGGGAGGCTGAAGGAGGAGGAATCTAGTACCTGCTAGGGATTCCAGAGGGTGTCTATTTGACACACTGAGCGGCAACTGGGGGTGTACAAGTTGTACGCGTGCGCCACGCAACAATTAAGTTGGCTTGCCAGGAAGAGCAGCACGACGTCAAGAATCTCCACCACGCCGCTCTTCGAGGTGAGCAGCGGGCTCCTGTCAGCGACTCCAGCCAAGAGCTACTTCAGTATCCAAAACGGCAGCTCAGAGCGCCGCTTAAGGGGAGGCGGAAGGAGGAGGAATCTATTACTTGCTAGGGATTCCAGAGGGTGTCTATTGGACACACTGAGCGGCAACTGGGGGTGTACAAGTTGTACGCTGCGCCACGCGCCCAATGAGTAGCCTTACTAGGAGGGGCGCCACGACGCTGCGAAGCTTCCACCGCTCAGCCTTTCGGGGCGACGCGAGTGTAGCCGGAAGTGTTTCGAAGCTGGAGCCGCCTCCGGCCCTATTCTCCGCATAGTCCAATCACAACAGGGCGTGCAGGTGTCGTGTCCCATTGGGACACGTAGTACACGGCGATAAGGAACGGCACACATGAGGGAGGGCCAGGGAGGCATGGCCTGAGGAAGGCAGAGCCGATGAGGAGGAGATACGCCGCGCGGCGGGAATCGCGAAGCGGGGGGAGAGGTCGGAGAATTGAGGGACTCTAGGCCCTCTGAGCAAATCAATATCGAGGGTTTACTAGACGTAGGGTAGGAGACTTCTCCGACGTTAGAGTAGAGTCATGTAGCATCCCCGTGCTGTCCGACTTCTCAGGGCAAAGCTGGCCAGACAGACGTCGGAGAACCTCAGGTGGAATCCCAACCCTTGATGAGATATTTGTCGCAAGCCGATATATATGTGCTACTCCGCAATCGTCGAGCAAGCCTTCGAAGGATATGTACGAAAGTACAACTCCAAAATCGACTTGGAAACCTTCTATGAGTTGTTCTATGCACGCATGTCGGATGACCGCATCAAGATTCCGAAGGGCATGGAAGACGCCTTCTCATCTGCCCGGACTGAGCGAGGGCGGCAAATATTTGAGCTTGTTCAAGAGTACCGACGACAGCAGGCTAGCCGAATGGAGCAAGACCTATTTGCCCTGCGCAAACGCAAAGCAGATGCCGAGCGCAGTCTGGTCAAAAGGGTGACCAAGGCGGCGACTGAGAGCCTGCGTATCGCTACTAAAAAGCTCACTTGGACACAAGAAAAACTGGCTGATTTGAAGCGCACCAACCCTGAGTCCAGTGACTCGCGAATCTATCCTGGCTATTACGTTCCGGTCATGATTTGGGAAGACGGGCAGAGGGTTATCAAGCCCATGCGATACCAGTGCAGGCCTGCCGGAAAGCCAGCAACCTATGACATGAAATTCCCAGGCACTTACAACGCTCGCCGTGACAACCTAGAGGGATTTTGGAAGGGGCAGTTTGGGCATTCCCATGGACTGATGCTTACTCACGCGTTCTTTGAGCACGTGACTTTGGACGGACCCGACGGCGTGAAGAAGCTCATCCTTGAGTTCAAACCGAATGCTCTCTCTGACATGCTGGTGGCGGTTCTCTGGTCTCGTTGGACTGGTGATGATGGCTCTCAGCTACTTTCATTTGCGGCCATCACGGACGAGCCACCTCCGGAAATTTCTGCCGCTGGACATGACCGTTGTGTCATCCCCATCAAGTCCAAAAACATCGACCGATGGCTTCAACCTTCCGCATCAAACTTGGCTGATTGCTACTCCATCTTGGATGACAGAGAGCGACCGTATTACGAGCATCGGCTCGCTGCCTGAAGCGCCCTTTGCCAACAGCTACTACGCGACCATGAGTCGCCCTTCTGTGGATGTATAGAAAGGCCTCGGCGATTCAGTCCTGTAGAGTCCGAGGGATAGAAAGGCGGTCCTGTAGAAGCTTGGACAACGCCTAAGAGCAAGACGGAGGGGGCGTGGTGTTGAATTTGGACTTCAAATTTATTCGTGAACATCGTGGGACTCAGAACGGCGGCTTTGAGGAGCTCTGCTGTCAGCTGGCATCACTTGAGGACCCGGCTACAGGCTCTCGATTCATACGCAAAGGCCCAGGAGCCGACCAGGGCCTTGAGTGCTACCGAACCTACGTGGACGGGCACGAGGTCGGCTGGCAAGCGAAGTACTTCATCAACGGCTTCGATGACGGCCAAATTAGCGACCTGGACGACTCATTGCAGCGCGCGCTCGATGCCCATCCACAATTGACAAAATTCGTTGTCTGCCTGCCCATCGACTTGCGTGACAATCGGTTCGGCAAGAAGGCCAGCGAAGTTCAGCGCTACGAAAAGTGGTGCAAGAAGAGTATCGAAAATGCAGCCACCAAAGGCCGCACAGTCGAAATCGAACTCTTGAGCGCTTCGAGCATCGGCGAGCGCCTTGGGCGCGATGACCCCGCTTACTCCGGACGGGCACGCTACTGGTTCGACTCCGTCAAGTTCAGTTCGGCATGGTTCCGCGACAAGCTCGATGTGCAGCGCCATAACCTAGGTGAGCGCTACAGCCCCGAAAGCCACGTGGAACTGCCCATCCAGCAGGCATTGCAGGCGGTGGCACGCAACCCAGAATTGCTCGCTGCACCTGCTACGTGGGCGGCCGAGATTACGTACAGAACGGATGGCGCAGTCGGTAGTTTGTCGCGAGAAAATCTGTCGTCTGCTGCCGACCGAGTGCGGCAAGCCTGCAAGTCGCTTCTGCAAAGCCTTGGCGCACCTCCCGTGGCGCTGGAAGCATCAGTGCCCTTGGAGAGCTGGGCGACCTTGGTGGCCGCGGCCATTGGAAGCATCTCCGAAGCCCTGACCGAGGTCGAGAACAAGGTCCCTGAGAAGCGTCGCGACAATCCGCGCAAGGACCTGTTTGACCTCTACTCAGCGGTCAACCGTGTCCGCGAGGAGATTGCGAGCGTGCACTGGCAGCTCATGAACAAGCGCGAGCTGGTCATCTCGGGGCCTGCTGGCATTGGCAAATCTCACCTAATCGCTGACTTCGGACACAAGCAACTAGAGGCAGGTCGCCCCTTCGTCCTTGTACTCAGCGGAAGCCTGAACGATGGAGACCCTTGGGAGCAAATCCGAGGTCAGCTGGACCTGGCCCAGGTAACAACCGCCGACTTCCTCGGCGCACTCGATGCCGCCGCCGAGGCAGCTGACTGCCGTGCAGTGTTGGCGATAGACGCGCTCAACGAGAGGCACGGCATCGCACTATGGGAGACGCGACTGCCGGGGTTCATCCGGCTGGTTCAAAAATTCCCTCGACTGGCACTTGTGCTGACCGTTCGCAGCACTTACTGCCGATTCCTCCCGCTGAATGACCTCGCGCGAGTCGTGCACCCTGGCTTTGCCGGCCACGCCGACGCTGCAGCAAAGGCCTACCTTGACCGTCGCGGCATCCCACGCCCCAGCTCTCCGAACTTGGCAAGGGAGTTCGAGAACCCGCTGTTCCTACGAACCTGTTGCGAGTACCTCGACACCGAGGGCCTCAAACAGCTGCCCAAAGGCATGGATGGCGTCTCCGCTATCTTTGACTTCTATTTGAGCGCGGTTGCCGAAAAAGTCCAGCGGGACCTGAAACTCATCCCCGAGCTGAAGATTTCGCGCAAGGCGTTGGAGCAATTCTTGGAAGCCTGCTCAGCTTATGGGGACGGTGGAAGCTTGCCCTTGGAAGACACTATCAGGTTGCTGGAAGGCATTCACAACTCGGGCGGTTACACAGACCGTAGCCTCTTTTCAGCTTTCATTTCAGAAGGCGTGCTAACGCAGGATGCCGAATGGCAGCCAGGCGGTGTTCACAAGGAAATCATCAGATTCACGTTCGAGCGGCTGTCGGACCACCTGCGCGCAAAACGGCTAATCAGCCAGATTGACCGCACAGACATAGAAGGCTCGTTCCGACGCGCGCCGCTGGCCGCCTACTTCGAACCGTATGAGAGCTGGCAATTTGCCGGGGTCATCGAGGCACTAGCAGTGCAACTTCCAGAGGAGTTTAGCCTCGAGCTGTTCGATGTCCTTCCCAAGGAGGCCATCGACACCCCGTCGCTCTGCGACGCTTTCGAGAGTTCGTTGGCGTGGCGGAGTCCAAAGGCGTTCACAGAACGAACGGCCGAATGGATAGACAAGCTTTGTAAGGCCACTGGTCGCTCAGCCTACGGATTGATGCTTCTGGTCAGTACCGAACCTGAGAACCTATACAACGCCAACTGGCTTCACAAGGACCTGTGGCCACGTCCGATGCCGCACAGAGACGCTGCTTGGTCTGTGTTTCTAGCGCAGGACAATTTGGATGAAGGAGGCGCAGTCGTCTCACTTATCGACTGGGCCTGGGCGACTAACGCCGAAGAAGTCGACGAACAACGCCTCCGGCTTGCCTCAGTAACGCTGACCTGGTTCTTGTCGACCAGCAACCGGGCCGTACGCGACCGCGCCACCAAGGCACTCGTGAATCTGCTTTCTTGCAAGCTTAGTCACGCTGCTGCGCTCGTCGACCAATTCGCAGACGTCGACGACCCATACATCACAGAGCGTCTCCTCGCTGCCTGTTACGGTGCGGCCATGCAGGGCATGGACCGAGCCCGGTGTGGGGTGCTAGCTACTTCGGTCTGGAGAAACTACTTTGCTGAAGACAAGCAGCCACCTCTGAACATCATGGCCCGGGACTATGCCTTCGGTATCCTGCTCTACGTTCAGGCTGCAGGCCAGTTGCCGGTGGTGGTCGACATCGACGCGTGCAGGGCCAAGTTCAAGTCAGCCTGGCCGCTGGAACCTGTGACCGAAGTGGACCTCGAGAAGTATCGCGTCCGGGGATACGGCGATTCCATTTTCTCCTCCACTGACGAGCACGGCGACTTTGGCAACTACACCCTCAGCCGTTGGTTGCAAGACATCGTGGATGTTCCGCGCAACCTTGCAGGTAACACTACCAAGGAGCTGTTTGAAAGCTGGGAAGCAGCCTTAATAAACAAGGGCACAGCCGAGCAGAGAGCGGCCTATCTTGCGCTGCGCAAGCTTACGGTCAACTATAGCTTGCGGCCCCAGCGCTTTTCTTTCACCACCGACAGCACCGGCGAGTCCGAACGACTCTGGGCCGATGTCGGGCATGCTAACGAGGCTTTTAAGGACACGTTGTCCGAGGAGCTGCGGAAGGAATATGCCAAATTCGCGGAACATCATCTTCTTGAGTCAACGCGCATGCGGGACGACAACAGGCGCCCATCGGAGGTCGACCATGGCCCTGCGCGGCGATGGATTTGCGAGCGCGCTCACCAGCTCGGGTGGAGCGAAGAGCTTTTCGAGCAGTTTGAGAGGAGCGGGCATATCAGTCACGACCGAATGGGCAAGCATCGGGTCGAGCGTGTCGGCAAGAAGTACCAATACATTGCGCTATCTGAGGCGACGGCCCGCATGACCGACAACTTAGCGATGTGTTCGTGGGACGACGACGGCAAGCTAAGGGCGTTCGAACCAGGTCCGCGAGGTCGCGACATGAAGAGAGACTTGGACCCATCCCTCCTTGTTCGAAGCACCCTCGAAACCGGCTGGGCAGCGACGCCGGTCACATGGTGGACTCCGTCTGCACCCCGACTTCCGTCCGGCGACACTGACCTGCTCCTTGCATGGCTGCACGTCGAGAGCGACCTGTGCAACGACCTCGGTCAAATCGAGGTTACAAGCCCCGATGGCGAGCGATGGCTGACTACGTACGGCTTTCGACGCTGGACTCTGCCAGGTCATGGCAGGCGCAACCACCCTGATGCCTGGTCGCGTATCAGCTGCCTAGTCACCGCACGAGGCAACGGTCATCAGCTGGCAATGGAGCTGCTCGCTAGGCAGCGCGGCGACGTATCTCTCTTGTGGGAACGTGACTCGCTGGGTCCTTTCCTAGGAGAGCATGGCTGGCGCGACCCGAGGCCAATCGAGTTGGTACAGAACATCAGAGCTGGCATAAAAACGCCTTATGCCGGCATCGTAGAAACACTGCACGCTGAAGGCAACGACAACGACAACTCGGTTGACGACGGGTTCTCGCTCTACCTGCCCTCGTCTGACGTCATCAGGGTGCTGGACCTACACCTACGCAGCGGCAAAGCGCCGGAGTACGTCGACGCCGGCGGCACACTTCGTTGGCAGGACCCCTCACTGAATTCGCGCGGTTCAGGAGCTGGCGTCGTATCCCACAACTACTTCCTGGACAAGCTTGCGAGCGCTGGTCTGGAGCCCGTATGGGTAATTGCCGGCGAGAAGAACGTCTACGCAAGCCAAGACATCGGGGTGTCCATGGGAGGGTTCGGCGGTGGCCTGTACCACACCACCGCCTTTGCAATTGAGGCCGGCGTCCTGAAGTCATTCGGTACGAGGACTGAGTTCCATGCACCGAGTGCAGAACAGCTAGATAAACTGAAGGCACAGTGAAGCGCATGCAGTCGCAGCTTGGTCGTTCTACTAGCTTAAGCCACTACGTTCACCTCCCCAAGCGAGTTCTGATTGGGCAGAGGACAGCAAAACTGCTTGGACGGCCACGTGTTTTTTGGCAAATTGCTTGAAAATCAATATACTGTACATATAAACAGTATTTTGGTTTGCTGGTCCATGTCTTTAGAGCTGAGCAATTGCGCTTCCCCCATCCCTTTGGCGCCAGGCCCTATGGTGGGCCAATTGTTGCCTTGCCCAGTACATGCAGGCTTTCCTTCCCCAGCTGAGGACCTGGGCGCAAAGCGCATCAATCTCTCCGACCTGCTCATTACGCATCCCCAAGCTACCTATTACGTGCAGGCGAGAGGCAGTTCTATGGAAGGCCATGGCATATTCGATGGTGACATTCTGGTCGTGAACAAGGCCCTGCGTCCACAGCACAATCACATCGTCGTCGCAATCGTAGATGGCGAGTTCACCGTCAAACAGCTCTACCAACGCTCGGGGCGGATGTGTCTCAAGGCAGGTAACCATACCTACCCGGACATCGTGCCCCGAGAAGGTCAAACCATTGAGACCTGGGGCGTGGTCGTCGCCGCCATCAAACGCTTTGTGCAGTGAGGCCAACCTAATGCGCGCCCCTCGCAAATCCCATCCCGAGTTCGACCCGGCTGGACTCTATGCCTATCCAGAGCACCTGCGAGCCAGCCTGGACGAGCTGCCCCAGGCACCTGGGGTCTACATCTTCCATGGGGAGGAAGGTGATTTGCCGCTGTACATCGGAAAGTCCGTCAACCTGCGCAGCCGCGTGCTGGCCCACCTTCGCGCCGTGGATGAGGCCCGCATGCTGCGCCAAAGCCGGCGTATCAGTTTTCAGCGCACAGGGGGCGAGATTGGAGCCCTTCTGCTGGAAGCTAGTCTCATCAAGCAAATGCACCCGCTTTTCAACCAGAAGTTGCGCCGCACCCGCCAGCTCTGTGCCTGGCAGCTACCTCCTTCCGGAGACCGTATTCCAGAGCTGGTCTTCTCCAAGGACCTGGACTTTGCCAGCAGCCAGTGCCTATTCGGGCTCTATGCAAGTCGTCACGCCGCCGTCCAGGCCTTGCAGGCTGTGGCTGACCAGCACAAACTTTGCTACACCATGCTCGGGCTGGAGCCGCGCGCAGCCCGTGGGTGCTTTCGTTCCATGCTCCGGCAGTGTGCCGGCGCCTGTTGTGGGTTAGAAAGCCGTGAGTCTCACGATGCGCGGCTGCTAGCGGCTCTTGAGGATATTCAAGTCCATTGTTGGCCCTATCCCGGTGCCGTAGGTCTGCTGGAGCGCTTCGAAGACATTCACCAGGTCCACGTCATTCACCATTGGCACTATCTTGGAAGTGCAGGGACGCTGGAGGACGCCCGGAGGCTGGTGCGAAGTGCGCCCGGGTTCGACGCAGATGGCTACAAGATTCTTTGCAAACCATTGCTGTCGGGTCGCCAGCAAGTTGTGCTTCTGTAGTTGCAGACTCTAGGGTTTTAACTGTGTATGCCCTCATCGATGGCAATAACTTCTACGTGAGTTGCGAACGGGTCTTCCGTCCCAGCCTACAGGGAAGGCCCGTGATAGTGCTATCCAACAACGACGGCTGCGCCATCGCGCGTAGCAATGAAGCCAAGGCCTTGGGCATCCGGATGGGCGCGCCCTGGCACGAAATACGGCATATGGAGCAGTCACATGGCCTGGTGGCCTTATCGGCCAACTTCGCTCTGTATGGCGACTTGTCCGACCGCATGATGAGCCTGGCGGCCGGACTTGGGCCCCACCAGGAGATTTACTCCATTGATGAGAGTTTTGTGGACCTCACAGGGGTGCCAGGCAACTTGGTCGAGCGAGGCAGAAAAATACGCGAGCGCATCCTGCAGTGGGTCGGCATTCCGTGCTGTATTGGCATTGCCCGCACCAAAACGCTGGCCAAATTGGCCAACCATGTGGCCAAGACCGCCGAGCGTAAGCCCGGTTCGTACCCTGAGCATCTTGCCCAAATCTGTAACCTCGAAGCTCTCGGTAGTGATGAGCTTGAAGATGTATTCCGTCGCACTCAGGTCCAGGAGGTCTGGGGCATCGGCCCGCGTATTGGCCTACAGCTCATAAACGAAGGTATTCAGACCGTTTACGACCTGGTGCAGATAGATGGAGCGACGGTGAAGCGTGGGTGGTCGGTCATGCTTGAACGAACGGTGCGGGAGCTCAAAGGAATGCCATGTATTGAGCTTGACCATAGCCCGCCGCCCAAACAGCAGATTGCATCGACACGCTCATTTGGTAGGACGGTTACTGGATTCACGGACCTAGAAGAGGCCGTGACAGAGTTCGCCAGTAGGACTGCTCAGAAACTTCGTGGACAACACTCCTTTTGTGCTCAGGTCATGGTCTTCATCCGAACCAGTCCATTTCGAAAAGACCCGCAGTACAGCCGCAGCATCGTGGTCCCTCTACGCCGGCCAACTGCTGACAGCGCATCTATCACTCAGGGCGCACTTCAGGGGTTGAAAGCAATCTTTCGAGAAGGCTTCAACTATGCCAAAGCGGGTGTGATGCTTCTGGATTTACAGCCAGACGACCAACTACAAATGGAACTCACCCTCGAAGACGAGGAAGACTCAGGCCGGAGCCGAGTCAGGTTGATGTCCGCGCTAGATGCGGTAAATGAGCGCTACGGACGAGGAACATTGACCCTGGGTAGCGCTGGAGTGAGAGGGGCCCGCCGAAGTTGGACAATGAAACAGGAGCGCAGGACACCTAGGTACACAACCCATGTTGGGGAGATGCTCGAGGTTCGAGCGTAAAAGCTGATTTCCGTATCGACAGCTTGTGCGACTGAAAATCTAAGATTTTGCTAGTAAGTAGGTAACGGCGCTTCTGCAATTGCAGCGACTTTTTGCACCACGCTGGGCGAGGTCGAGACAGAAGTTCAGCCATTAACCCTAGCTTTTTCAGCATTGATTCCATGGAATCCTTGAAAAGGATAGGGTGGTGTTTGAGTGCAAAGCTCTGACGAAAAACTTTTGTTTTATGAAGACTTACTCTTCCTATACTGAATGCACAGCATTGAACATCGCCCCGCCGAGCACATCGCCGCCGGGCCCCTTTTTGAGGGATTGCGAGCGTGTAGTCGTTGCGACGCTTACATGCCAATGCATCGACTGAAAAACCACCCCTTGCGTCGGCCTAAGAATCGGGCTTTGGGTGGGTTCATTCAAGAATGAGCTAATCGATGACGTGCCCTCAATGCCCGACGCCGATGCACCGGGGGTATTGAAGACCGGCCAGTACCGGGGGGCAGAGTTTGAATACTGGACAGGGCGGCGAAGGTAGCACCTTGACTCGAAAGGCTGCCGGGAGGTGATTGCGTTTTGAACTCAAGCACCTGAAGGTCTATTCCATTCAGTTGGGAGGCTGGGGGGTGTTTGCGTTTTTTTAAGATTGAGTAAAGGCTTACCAGGAAGAGTAACTCTAGGATGGAGTATCTCAATGCGGGCAGTCCTTACTGGGGAGGCTCGCTGAAAACGCTATGCCAAGTGAGGCGCAGACAAGAGCGAGGGGCGAAGCCCCCCCAAAAATGAAGCAATCCACCAGAGGGAAGAAGGCAGACTCGGCAAAGGAGGCTGAGGTTAGGCGAGAACTGCTGGTTGAAAATATTTAAAGATGGACATCGAAGTGAGCTATACCTAAAACAGGCATCTGCCTGGACTCACCAGAAAAGCTCAAATGATTGTTCATGCATCCAAAAAGCAACCTGACGGCACGAAGCTCGAGCCTCACCATTCGAATGCAGGCAGCAGTTTCAGCACCATCTTGATGCCGTTGCCTCGGGTGCGTAGATTTTCGAAGCGTACTTGGTGTCAGCCGGTCAACGCCACCGCACGACCTCGAATCTCATCCAAAACCTGCACCATCGCCTGCACCTTTGCTGGCGGGAAAATCCCAATCGGCCCCTGCGAATTCAGGTCGGTAAATGGCGATTCAAACAAACGACTTGAATCCATTACCCCAGTTTGCGTGAGTTCTTGAACCACGAGATTGATGAACTCAATCTGATTGGGTGTGACGGTCGTGCCATTGATGAACTCACTGAAGGCCTGCATTGCAGCCTCGTGGTCCAAGCCCACCAGGGAGCGGATAAAGATGCCCAATCCGTGGCTCTGCGTTTTAGCCTCCTGAATCAACGTGGGTGTCCCGCCGGCCTGAAGCAGCATCTTTTCGAGCTCGACCAAGTCAGTCGGCGTGAGGGGTTGATTGCGCCGCAAACGTTGCAATGCCAAGTGGGACTCATGCTCTTTGAGGAACTGGCGAGCCTTCTCTCTGAACTTCGCCATGTTCAGGCCTGCAGTAACCTGCGGAAGCTGCACCTTCGTCAGCTCGCCAATCTCATCCTCGAAGTTTGTGTAAACAATCTTCTTCTGCCCTTTGGGAATCAACTTCACCAAGGCGCGTAGACGCTTGCGTACAGTCTCCAAGACGGGAACGGTCACACCCTCCCACCACTCATCACTAGACACCGATTGAATCAGCACCATCTCTGCCTTAATGGCAGGAATGGCCATCTGCTCCTCAAGCGCGCTGGCAATGGCCTGAATCTTGGTCTTCAGGGTGATGAAGTCTGGTTTGGCTTGCAGGATGGCCAATTGGGTTCGCAGCACCAGCACGTCAAAGCGCTTTGCTTCCTCGTCCTCGTCGGCGAGTTCGGTGGGTAGGCCCGCAACGCGCGACGTCAGCTCATGCACGTCATCCGGTTGCAGCGAATCCCAAGCTTCTGCCTTGGCGTACTTCTCCACGGCTTGACGCTGTGGACGCACCACAAAGTTCTCCAAGTTCATAGCCGCAACGTTCTGATGCAGCAGGCCTGCTGTCGCTTTGCGCAGCTCCTCCAACGACGGATGTCCATCATCTTCACTCGGTGGGTTTTCTCCAGCCTTTGGCTCTGCGCCCAACTTGGTGTCCAACTCGGTCAGAAGTGAAACACGTGCCTTGAAAAGCCGTGTGCTCAATGGCTCGGTCCCTGACCCCTCCTTGAAATCCGGGTTCTGGCTAAAGAACTCGAGGTTTTGGCAATAGTCGAAGATAAAGAAGTTCTGCTTGTGTTCACCTGGGCCGAATAGGTCAGGGCACAGCCGGGTCCCGCGCCCCACCATCTGCCAGAACTTGGTCTTGGAGCGCACGACCTTGAAAAACACCAGGTTCACGACTTCGGGGACGTCAATGCCGGTATCGAGCATGTCCACTGAAATCGCAATGTGCGGCATCTTCTCCTTGTTGGAAAAGTCATCAATGATGCTCTGGGCGTATTCCGTCTTGTAGGTCACCACACGAGCGAAGTGCCCTTTGTAGTGGGGATAGTTAGCATCGAACCGCTTCGCTATGAAATCGGCGTGGTCGTTGTTTTTGGCAAATATGATGGTTTTGCCCAGCCTGTCCCCGCCAGCCACCTTCTGGCCATGGGTCATCAAGGTCGACAAAACCTTGTCGACCGTGTCCTCATTGAAGAGCCATTTGTTCAGAGCCTCGGCATCCACCGCATCCGGTGTATTCCCTTCCTCGTCCCATTCGAGCTCATCCCATTGTTCTTTCTCCTCTTCGCTGAGGTCGTCATAGCGGATACCTTCGCGCTGAAACTTCAGCGGGACAGAGATGGGAACGGGGGGCACCAAGTGACCGTCCGCGACCGCTTCATCCAACCCATAAGCATCGGTTGGCACACCGTCTTCTAACCCGAACAGACCGTAGGTGTTGTGGTCAATCTCATCCTTCGGCGTCGCAGTCAACCCGACCAGTAGTGAGTCAAAGTAGTCGAAGATGGCACAGTACCGTTGGTAGATGGAGCGGTGGGCTTCGTCGACCACGATGAGGTCAAAGTGTCCCACCCCAAAACGTCGCTGCCCACTGGCAACGTCATCAATCAACCCCATCATCGTCGGGTAGGTCGACACAAAGACACGACCCTCGGTATCTTTGTCGGTCACCAGATTGACGGGAGATGCGTCAGGCAGGTGCTTCTTGAAGGCATTGACCGCCTGGTTCACCAAAGCAACGCGGTCGGCCAGAAACAAGATGCGCTTGGCCCAGTTGCACTTCATCAGCATGTCGGCCAGGGCAATGACCGTACGAGTCTTGCCGGAGCCGGTGGCCATCACCAGCAATGCTTTACGCTGTCTGTCCTTCTCAAATGTCTCACCTACCCTGCGTACAGCCCGGGTTTGGTAGTAGCGTTCGATGATGCTGGCGTCAATGACTGCAGAGCCCAATGCCTTGCGGCTGCTGCGTCTTTGTATGGACAGCTCCAGCTCGGGCTTTTTGTAGAAGCCCTGAACTGGACGCGGTGGGTAGTTGGTGTCATCCCACACCCAATGTTCATAACCGTTGGAGTAGAAGATGATGGGCCGCTGGCCATAGGCCTTCTCCAGGCAGTCTGCGTACAGCTTGGCCTGTTGTTGACCTACCGTCGGGTTCTTGGTGGTACGTTTGGCCTCAATAAGTGCCAATGGTTTGCCGTCATCACCCCACAGCACGTAATCCACGTAGCCCACCCCCTGGTTGTTGGGCATGCCGCTGACTTCCACCTCGAAGTTCAGCGCCGGGTCCAGGTTCCAGCCAGCTTCTTTGAGCAATACGTCGATGAATGCCTTGCGCGTTTCAGCTTCGGAATAGTCGTGGGTATCCGGTTCGGCAGAGTTGGCTTTCTTGGCTGCAGCTACGGCCTCACGCAGCTGTTGTAGCTCGTCGTTCAGGGCCGCCTTATCAGCGAGTGCGGCCTGAAGCTTTTCATCGCGCTCCTTGAGGCTGGCTTCCAGCTTCTGAAGTTGTTCGGCAGACTGGGGCGCCGTGCCGCCGGAGGCAGACGGCAGCAATGTGGCCGAAAACGTTAGGCCAGGGGAAGGACGGTTTGTTCGGCCATAGGTGCGTGCGAGCCAATAGCAGAAGTGAAAGAGCTCACGGGTCGCGTTGACTGCGTCCGTGGGCGACATCTTCTTGGCGCTGTGCACCGCCATATTGCCCAAGTCCTTGATGAGACGGGCTTTGGTGAACAGAGGGTCGCCGACGGTGCTCTTGAAGGTTGGTTCGTGGATGAACGCGCTCAGGTTGTCCTGGTATGGTGGACGCAGCGCCCGGTCATGGGCATACATCCAGGCGACCGCCAACTCCAGAGTGCGCCGGGCATAGAAACAGGAGGTACGAGCATCGGTATTCGCTGCTCCTTCGGCTTTGGTGGCAGACTCAAAAAGAACTGCCCATTCGGGCTGAAGGAAAGCGAAATTGCTCATTTTTTTGCTTTTTCCTTGATGAACGTATTCATTCTCGCCGCTAGCGCCTTCCTGCGGCATGCCAGGAAAGCCCGATAGTTGTCAGTCGACCACAAGGCCTCATCGACTGGAACGCATTGGCTCTCCAAAGTCTCCTGGCCCTGTTTGGTCACAATGTCCACCAGATACTGGGTAGCTTCCTTGTTACTGATGCGCCGGTTGGTCTGGCCGGTGATGAAGGCCATGTTGGCAATTTCGTTGATTTCCCCGGTTTCGTAGCCGCGCTCCTTGAGCAGCGACCTGGGGATGATGTGGTGCCATTGGATGAAATGCAACTTGCCCTGGTGGGTGAGCGACAGGCCCAGTCCGCTGTACCAGTCCTTGGCGCCAGCATCCTTCAAGGCTAGGTAGGCCAATGAGAAGAGCGGGCTGTTCACGCCACGTCCGGCCAAGTCACTCGGTTCAATGTGCAGGCGGCCAAATTGGCGCTTAACTGGGTCCATCAAGCCAGCTATGCCATCGCCCCGGTAGAGAATGGCCAGGTCCTCATTCAGCAGGGTTTCGGTCGAACCGCGTGAGTAGCGGCCACGGGCATTGGCCACCAGCAACCAGTGCAACAAGGCATGCTGCTCATCGGCGGTCAGCTTGTTGTCCTTGAGACGGCTCACCGCCGCCAGCACATGAATGAACATGGGAGACGACAGCAGTGACTCGTCCTCTATCCCGGCGTTGCTGCGGAGGAAGTTGATGGCAAAGCGCAGTCCTTCTTGTGCCTGTTGCCAGCCGTCCTTCAGCTTCTCAATGGGCGTACTGGCCACGCTACGGAATAGGCACTGCTGGGTGGCAAACACCACAATGGCGCGCACCAATTGGCCCAGTTCAATGGTGAACCAGCTTTGCTCGCACTCGTCCTGGAACGCTTCCAGTTCCTTCAGCAGATTCGGCCAGCGTGATGACATCTGAGCGAGCGCCAGGTCAGATGACTTGAGCTTTGCACCCAGCGAGTTCACCCGTACGAAGATTTCGGTGACTTCTTCGTAGCTCATGCTGCGTTCCAGCACATGCACCACGTACTGGTAGTCCTTGATGGCGCGCAGCTTTTTCAGACGGTCAGAATATTTCTGAAAGCGCGGGTCGTCGAAAGAGGTGATGCCAGCCTTTTTCAGAATTTCCGCGTCGTTGGCCGTGGCAAACACCGCGCTCACGGACACCCACTGCGGTTGCGAGGCCAGGTTCTTGGCCGCCACCACGAAGGTCCGCCGGTTCAGCTTTTCCTGCAAGCCCTGCTCGTTGCCGTCTTCGCCATCCTCAGATTCGTCGTTCAACTCGTCATCGCTGGCCGTAGGAGCATCCTCATCACTTTCCACTTCCACGATGTCGGTCGGTGGTCCGTCCGGATGGTCAAGGTTGAATAGGATGTCGATGGGCCGTTTGCGCCCACGCACCTGCACCGAAGTGCCGCTCAGTACGGCGGTCAATGAGGTCAGGCGCTGCTGGCCATCCAGCAGTAGCTTTCGACCAGCAAAAGCGTTGCTGTCCTGGACAATCGCAAAGTCCCGCGTCGGCACCGGCTCGTCGGTTTCCCACATCAGGATGGAGCCGCTGGGGTAGCCGCGATAGAGTGAATCCAAAAGGTCACGCACCCGCGTTGCTCGCCAAACGTAATGGCGCTGGATTTCGGGCAGGCGCAACTCGCCGCGCTTGTACATGTCCACCAAAGTACCGATGGGGATGTTTTGCTGCTGCATGGTCAGAGCTCTCCACGGAAGGCACGGTGTTGGATGGCTGCAAATAGATTAGAAAGCTCTTTATAGCTTTGCTTGGACTTCTCTGTTTGCACGTCAACTGAAAGCACAACGCTTTCAAAGCGTCGTTGCAATTCAATTGGAGGAGAGGCAATTTCCAGCTGCTTGAGCGCAAATATTTTCAACTCAGCAAACGTGGTGCCTGACGCAATTTTTGAGTAGTTTTTTGCGAATACCAATTTCAAATAGTGCCTCAAATACATACTGCTGATTTGATGTTGTTGCACCTTAATCCAGAGCACGCGTGCATCTTTGAAGTAGAACGGTTCCTCGGTATCAACTACAAAGATGCGACCGTCTGGACAAATGGACGGCAGCAACAAGTCTCCTTTGCGAGGAACTCCTGCTTCAGCCTTTAAGCGCGAATAGTGTTCCTTCGATATGAAGAGTGTTGGCTTTGCTTTTACGCCTTCTCCGAGCTCACCTATCTCAGTGCCTCTGAAAAATGGGATGCCTTCTTCCGTCAATTCCTCAACGAAAACGCGCTTACTGGAACCCACTTCACAAATCGAATCCAATCGCTGTGTTTCCCACCCCTTCGGGTTCGTCGCTGGGTCCCCAAACATTTCCACAAAAATCGACTGGGCAAGGCGGTCGAGTTGGGCCAAGGCCTCGCGACTCTTGGTGCGCAGGGCGTCGGCTTTGTCAAGGATAGCGGCGATACGGCGTTGTTCGGGGAGGGGGGGGTGAGGGACTTTGTATTGCCAAAATTCACTCATCACCATGCGTGGCATCTTGGCACCAGCTACCACTGTATTTGCGAAGTTCAGGAATTCCGGCGAGCGAAGGAAGTATGCCAAGTAGGATGGCAACACACGGTCCGTATCGCACTTAATCGGCACTAGTTCCGTTGTGGCATACCCATCCGCGTCCGCAACCACGACCTTGTTGAGGTATGGGCGAAGCTTGGAATACAGAACCGTCCCTGCCTCGAACGGGTAGGTTGAGGGGCCAAGCGCCTTTGGGGTAACCATCACTCTGGAAAGAATGCGGCCGGAGTCTGATTCAATCTGGTCGAGATTCAGGCTCCAAACCTCGGCATCGGTAGACGAGCCGCGCTTGGTGCGCCCTTCAACAACCAAGTCCTGAATTGCGCTTCGCGGGAAGCCCGTCACTTCAGCATCCCCTCTAGCACATTCATATCCCTCTGAATCTCACCTTCAAGCTGCTTCAGCTTGGCAAGAATCTCCATCGGACGCTCGTGTGCCACTGCCTCATGCACCACTTCCTTGTAACGGTTGATGCTGAGGTCGTAACCCTGTGCAGCAATGTCGGCTTTGGGGACGCAGAAGCTCTGCGCAGTTCGCGGGCGGCTTTTCTCGCCGCTCTCCCTCTGCGCCCAGCGGGCTAGAGCATCGGGTAGGTTGTTCTTGGCGTGCTCGGATTCGTTCAACGGCTGGGCCGGGTTGGAGCCAAGCTTGTCCTCGTCCAGCAACGGCTGGCGCTTGTCGTCGAGGCTCCAGCCATCGGCCTGCATGTCGTAGAACCACACAGAATCGGTTCCGCCCGAGTTGGTCTTGGTGAACAGTAGGATTGCGGTGGAGACGCCGGCATAGGGTTTGAAGACACCAGGCGGGAGCGAAATCACCCCGTCTAGCTTCTGTTCTTCCACCAGCATTTGCCGTAGCGCCTTATGCGCCTTGCTGGAGCCAAATAGCACTCCATCGGGCACGATGATGGCGGCACGGCCACCGGGTTTCAAGAGGCGAAGGAAAAGCGCTAAGAACAGCAGCTCCGTCTTTTTGGTCTTGACGATGGCCTGCAGGTCTTTGGCTGTGTTCTCGTAATCGAGACTGCCGGCAAAGGGCGGATTGGCGAGGATAAGGCTGTACTTTTCTTCGTCGCCCGAGTGGTCTTGTGCCAGCGAATCCTTGTAGCGGATGTCCGGGTTATCCACTCCGTGCAGCGCCATGTTCATGCTGCCAATTCGCAGCATGGTGTTGTCAAAGTCGTAGCCATGGAACATGCCATGGTGAAAATGGTCGCGGTTGGTTGCGTTGTTGAATAGCTCCGGACGCTTTTCTCGCAGGTACTCGCCAGCTGCAACCAGGAAGCCACATGTACCGCTGGCCGGGTCGCAAATGGTGTCCTTGGGAGTGGGCGCCGTCAGCTCCACCATCAGTTTGATGATGTGACGCGGGGTGCGGAACTGCCCGTTCTGGCCCGCGCTGGCAATTTTGCCCAGCATGTATTCATAGAGGTCGCCTTTGGTGTCACGGTCCTCCATGGGCACGTGGTCCAGCATGTCCACCACCTTAGCCAGCAAGGCAGGGGTGGGGATGGTGAACCGGGCGTCTTTCATGTGTTGGGCGTAGGTGGAGCCATCGCCGCCACCCGTGACCAAACCGGTGCGAAGGAAGGGGAACACATGCTCACTGACGACGGTGTGCATTTCTGCGGGTGAGAAATTCTTGAACCGCGACCAGCGCAAGTCGTTGTAGTCGCGCCCCTTGGCATCCTGACCCTCGGGGAAGATGCGCTTCTTCAACGGCTGTTTGAGGACGAGAGCCTTGCTTTCTTCCAGAGTGTGGGCGTCATCCAGCCGGCGGATGAAAAGCAGGTAAGTGATTTGCTCCAACACTTCCAGCGGATTGGAAATGCCTCCGGACCAGAAGGAGTCCCAGATAGAGTTGATTTGGCTGCGAAGTTCGCCCGTGAGCATTTGCTGTCCTTTTGTTGCTTTTAGTAGCTATTGTGCTGAACTGAACCTGCAAGGTTCTTTCATCTCTCTTCATGCAGTCCTTTGTGAAACCCCGAGTACTTTCAGGTAGTTCTCAGGGCGAACCGGAGGAGGGGAGTGAGTATCCGTCTGTCATCAACGAAGCTGAATTGCAGCCTTGCTGACGAAGACTGTCTGATAGCTCACATGGTTTCAAGATTTGCAGAGAGATATGGCGAAAGCTCCGAGCGGTTCTTGAGAATGATTTGCTGTGCCTCGGCTCGGGTTGTCTCAACGTTTTCAAGACCAAGTTGTCGCATCGTGTAGAACAACAGTGCGTAGCGACATTTCATTTTGAGTTCTCCATCGTCCATTCCGTAATCTAGTTCTATTACACGACGTTTGGCCTCAGTCAGTCCTGGGTGAGGGGCGAGTACTAGAGTCAAGACGGTATTCCACTCCACGTCTTCGTCTGCTGTCTTTCCGGCTGGTTCACTACCAAGAACGTTTATGAAGCGTCCTAAGACGAAGTCAAGAAACCTCTCTCGAGAATGACAGAACGCGCGCACATGCCAACGAAATCCGTCAAAGGCGAGGGCATGTGGAGAAATGGTTCGTGAACTTGGTTCAGCCCGCGACATTGATTGATATACGACCTTGAGGCCTGTACGGTCTCTGATGGCTCGGAGAACAGCAGCAAGAGTGTTGGGCTCAACGATGCGTCCAGGTTGCGGAACGCAATCCACGTCAGGGCGCCAGCCAATGAAGCTGGTGCCGGCATCAAGCTCATTCTTTGCCGTCGCCTGGAGTTCGCTTAAGTATTGCTGAGGCTGGCTATGCGAACGTACCGGGGAAAACTCCGGCGTCGCCAAGTACACCCGAGAACTCCGGTCGTAGGTCAGATTCCCGGGGGCCAGCTCCGCGTATCTGGAGATGTCTAGCGATGCTTGCGGGACTGAAATCCCGAAGAAGTCGGTCAAATCCCCCCGGTTGAGTCGACCCTCCCATCTCAGGCGAAAGTCAATGAAATCCAGCCGTCGGTCCTGACCCCAACGAACGGGTGTTGCCTTGGCTGAGCCATTTTCTTGGCCGTTATCGGTCATTTCCTTCATGCGCGGGATGCTAACACAAGAATAAAAACTAGACGCGCATAGTTATTATGCGTATAATTACAATCCGTGTATCAATACTGGCACTTCGAAATGGAAAAGTAACGAGGCTATTCCCTGGCGCGCTCGGAGGATGGCTGTTTGTGTAACCAGATTCATTAAAGACTATGGAACATCGCATCATTTTTTACCCTGTTGGTAACGGGGATACCAGCCAAATCATTCTGAGCAATGGCAAGCGCATCCTGATGGACTACAGACATCAGAAAAAGACGGAGGACGGTACTGGTCCGGAAATCGACTTGCGGAGTCGCTTGCGCAAAGAATTGAAGGACGCTGGCCGCGACTACTTCGACGTGGTGGCATTCACGCATGGGGACAAAGACCACATTGAAAACAGCACCGAATTCTTCGAGCTACAGCATGCTGATAAGTACCAGGGCGAAGGGCGCATAAAGATTCGGACCCTTTGGGTACCGGCCGCAATGGTCCTTGAGACAGGAACAAATGATGAGCAGTCTTCGGAGTTCGTGTTTTGGCGCCAGGAAGCGCGATATCGCCTGAAGGAAGGAAAGGGAATCCGCGTCTTCTCTAAGCCAGACAAGCTCAAGGGCTGGCTGGAGGAGAACGGCCTAACGCTCGAGTCACGTCGTCACCTCATTACCGACGCGGGTCAACTCGCTCCGGACTTCAAAGTTGACGTTGATGGTGTTGAATTTTTCTGCCATTCACCATTTATCAAGCACGTTGATGAGGGTGATGACCTGCGGAATGACGCATCTTTGATTTTCAATGTACGTTTGCGGCAAGACGGAAAGGACTACGACTACCTAGCCGTAGGTGATTCCACGTGGGAAGTCTTAGGGGACATTGTCGAGGCGACCAAGGTGCATGACAACATGGACCGTCTGGCATGGGACCTTTACAACATCCCGCACCATTGCAGCTACAAGGCCTTGAGCGACGATAAGGGCGAAACCGAAACAGTCCCCAAGGATGGGGTCAAGGAGATTCTTCTTGCTGGAAAGGCGGGGGCTTACCTTGTTAGCTCTAGCTTTCCGATTCTCGATACAAAGGAGGGCCGAGAACAAGCGCTGCCGCCACATATTCAAGCCAAGAAGTGCTACGAGACCTACCGAAAGAAGACCAGCGGCGCGAAGTTCTTGGTAACTATGGAGGAGCCGAACGGAACGAAACCAGAGCCACTGGAGTTCAAGGTCGACAGCATGGGTGTGTCCTTGGTTCGTACCGCCACTTCGGCCGCTGCCATTCTCACTTCGAGGCCTGCACCGAGGGCGGGTTAAGTGGACGACCAGTACTTCTCTGTTGGGCAAGTGCTGCCAGGGCTGGAGGCTGGCCTGCTAGAGAATGAGCAGAGCAGGCGCCTTTTGGCCGCCTGTCAACGGTCGACCGCATTTGAAGTTGTGGAATTGCGGCGCTTGGAACGGAGTGACGAGGCGGGAACAGGGAAGATAGTCGTTGATGGAATTGTGGTCGACTGTTGTGACGGAACTGTTCCATCACACAACCCGGTTGGCATCAAGAACCGTGAACGACTGATTTTGGTCTACGGACTCAACAAGGAGCTGCCGCACGAAGTTCGTGCGCTTCGGCGAGACTTTCCTGACACACCGCATCAAAACCAAGTGTTGCCAGGTGATGCTGCCTCGTTGTGCCTCTACTTTGAGACCTGGAGTTCGGTCGAGCGAACATGGACACCTGAAAAACACCTTCAGCGGATACTTTGGTGGCTGCGCGAAACCGCATTAGGGACGCTGCATCGAAGTGACCAACCTCTGGAAAGGATGTACCTGCACACCTCTCATCAGATTGTTTTGCCTGCAGATTTCCATGCCCGTGCTGCCAATTCATTAGAGGTTTTGCATTTGTGCTGGGCACGCTCCAAACCCAGCGGGAAGACGATGAGAGGGTATTTCGAGCCTAGAGGCTCATCAAAAGTGAATACGGATGGTCCGGCTATGGACTCCTTGGTTGTGCAGGCTCCTCCTGCCGTGGCTTCTCGTATCGAGAGATACCCAACCTCTTTGGGGCAGCTCCATGACCAACTTGCTGCTCGCGGTTCTGACTTCGCATCTGTTCTAACCGATACGGTGAAAAAGTTAGCAGCTCAAGGTGGTCTACCCATTCGCGGTACTCAAGTGCAGAACACGTTACTCCTGCTGCAAATCCCCATGACGGGAGAGGAAGCGGAGAGTCCTAAGAGGGTTGATGTTATTGGGTTTCTCATCCTCGATGCGAATCTCGCAACTCTGGGTATCGCATGCGACGCCGCTTTTGATGGAAAGGACGGAAAAGCCTACGCCAATAACTTCCCAATCCCTGCAACAGAAGGTACGGGCGACACTGGTAACCGGCGATGGCGCGCTCTCTCCATCGACCCGGTTGACGTGCGAATTTCCTTCCAAGCAAATGATGTGAGGAAGGCTTCCGGCATCCCGGATGATGGCGCCGAATTCGAGGGCGTCATAGCTGGCGTAGGCGCACTTGGGAGCTGCATGGCTGACCTATGGAGCCGTGCAGGGTGGGGACATTGGACCTATATCGACCACGACATATTGCTTCCCCACAATCTTGTTCGTCACATTGGCAAGGATTGGCAAATCGGCTGGGAAAAAGTCGATGCTGTGGCGCAAATGGCAGAACTGACCTGGCCAACTGGTCGAAAGCCCGTTGGGATTTCCGCAAAGGCTACTGATGTCGAGAATGCTGAAGTAAAACGCGCAATCGCTAATTCGCAACTCCTTGTCGATGCGTCCACTACGCTGGAGGTGCCCCGAGACCTATCGGAGGATGGCGATGGCCCACGCATGGCATCTACTTTCATTACGCCTTCAGGGCGCGATTCTGTCCTCCTCCTGGAGGATTCCATGCGGACATTTCGGATGCATGCAATTGAGGCACAGTATTACCGTGCAGTGCTGAATGCCGATTGGGGTGTGTCGCACCTTAATGGCCATCACGGGAGCTACTGGGTCGGAGGCGGCTGTAGGGACCTGTCTGGGGTTTTGTCGCATGAGTTGGTGCAACTCCATGGCTCCACACTCGCACGACAAGTCAGGCTGCTTTCTGGCAAGCCTGAAGCTCAGATTCGGATTTGGGTTCTGGACGAATCTATCGGCTCACTGACTTGTCAATCCGTAGCCGTGGCTAAGCCACGAGAGTTGCTCCTTCACGAATGGCGTGTCATATGGGATGAGGGTCTGGAGGTGAAGCTGGGCCGCCTACGAGAAGCGCGCCTTCCAAGGGAAACTGGCGGCGTCATCCTTGGGTACGTTGACCAGAAAAGGAGGTCAATCCATATGGTGGATGTGCTGCCTGCCCCGACGGATAGCGCGGAGAGCCCAGCTGAGTTCGTCCGCGGAGCGGCCGGCGTACGCGAAGCAATTGACGAAGCTGCATCCAAAACCGCTGGAATCGTCGGCTACCTAGGGGAATGGCATTCACACCCGCGCCACTCGTCCGCAGAGCCGAGTACGACTGACGACAGATTGCTGGCCCATTTGGCGGATACGCTTGTCTTGGACGGAGTGCCGGGACTAATGGTCATCGTAGGTGAAGGCAACGTTTCGATTTCCTTGGGAGAAGGATGTATGCAATGAGCGAAGGTTCAAATCTGCATCTCCTTGCCCCAATGGGTCTTGCTCTTTCTGGTGGAGGAGTCCGAGCCGCCGCCTTTCACGCTGGAGTTTTGCGATACCTAGCTGAACATGGTCTTCTCGAAAAGGTAGCCCATGTTTCATCGGTATCTGGGGGGAGTCTGTTCGTCGGTCTGGTTTTCAGGTACGGAAACTACTGCTGGCCTAATTCGTCGACCTACCTCGAGGTGGTTTTTCCACAGATTCGGAATACGCTGACCACAAAGTCGCTGCAACGTTCGGCAGTTCTCCGGCTAGCTCTCAACCCCTTGAACTGGCGCTTTGTTCTTTCACGCGCCAACGTCCTTGCTCAGGCCATCCGCAAACTATGGGGCATCGACGTGCCTCTCAGTAAGCTCAATAGTGGTCCGACCTGGTCCATCAACTGCACAACTGGAGAGACTGGGCGCCGGTTCCGATTCAAAAATGGAACTATGGGGGACTATGAGCTCGGATACGCGGGCGTTGATAGCTTCGCAGTTGCCAGGGCAATGGCAATTTCCGCAGCGTTTCCCGGCGGAATTGGCCCTCTGACCATCGAGACCGATGCTTACGACTGGACTAAACGAAAAGTATGGGGAGCCGGAATACCGGAACCCCACCAGCAGCCCTTTGATTGCCTTCACCTCTATGACGGGGGACTATATGACAACCTCGGAATCGAACCCCTGTTCGATATGGGATTGCAGGCCTTGAAGAAAGACGAAACGCTTCAGACAGAAATTTCATACCTCTTGGTTTCAGACGGTGGTTCTCCATTGCCACGTGAAGGCATTCCACATCCACTGAACCCGTTTCGTTTCAAGCGCATTGCCGATATTGCTCTTGACCAATGCAGGGCCCTACGTGTTCGGGCATTCGTGAACTTTCTGAAAGAACACCCATCGGCGGGTTCATTTATCGAAATAGGCGCGGTAGCAGCCGACTCCATCAAAAAGTTATCCAAAGGGCACGAGGCGCGTGCTGAAGAGCTCTTGCAGGCTGACTGGCTGACCAGTGATGAAGCCAAAAGAGCTTCGACCTACAGCACAACACTTGGTCAGTTGGACACTTCGACATTTGACCTCATCGAGCGTCACGGGTATGAGACCACCAAGTGGAATCTGGAATTGCTTTCGAAACCGCAATCTGAAGGGGGCCTGAAGAATGAATCCGGAAATTAAGTCACTATGGACGCGCTTTCGGGCTTACCAGCTAGGAAATCCCGGGTCTTCCTTTTCATATTTCGCAGACAACCA
>Ga0066443_100026_pt1 | contig 46304 bp, 43 predicted proteins | sample LakWasMet63_LOW9_2_FD_59531 | JGI IMG/M metagenome (GOLD analysis project Ga0066443, IMG submission 59531) | Freshwater sediment methanotrophic microbial communities from Lake Washington under simulated oxygen tension - Sediment Metagenome 63_LOW9 | ecosystem: Environmental > Aquatic > Freshwater... | reverse complement strand
ACTCGAAATCAGGCGTAGGGGCGACCCTACCGTGGGTTCGAATCCCACCCTCTCCGCCAGTAAGCAAACAAACAAGCGCCTCTCGGGGCGCTTTTTTGTTTTTTTCACCATTGTTTTCACCAATGAAAAAGTGCTTGAAACACCCGTTTTTGGGCACTTCCGACACTCAAACTTGGATCGCGCAAGCCGCGACTCCGATGAGCAAAGTGGCCTGTACTGGAACTACCGAATTCAGGCAAAGCCCTCTGAAGCCCAGGATTGCGAGAGTGACTCCTTGCCTCGCACGGTTGCTTTCGCAGTGCCATCAAAAATCCGGTGTCATGCCTATTGCAAAGAGCCCCTGCGAAGTGTTATCTTTCACTACCGAATGACCAAAACGGAGGTGTAAGCCGATAGAAGAAAAGATCCCAATCACAGTTGGACCGATGCTGTCACAAGCACGATCCAAGTCACATGTTGTTCGAAGGCACCATGTGGTCGCAAAAATAAATTTTGCGCATGCCCCCTTCGCTGTGACGCTCCGGTGAGTGATAGATCAACCACTCAACAGACCACAGGCTGCAAGAAAACTGACGAAATAACGAAAGACCGACTCAGTTCATATGAGTGGTCGACTTTTTGAAGGCATCACGGGTTCGGTGTAATGACAGATCCGATCTTGTAGATGTAACACACGCTGACAGTACGGCTAGTTGTTTGTGGAAGTCATACATCGCCACTAACGACTGAAAGCAATACGTACCGCTCCAGACAAGATCAGTCGTGGAGCGCAACTAAGCGTGTTCTTATCGTAAGGGAACGAGCCCTAGACAAGGGACAGTTGCTAGACAAATGTCCTAGTTTCTTGTCAGGGCTATCGCTTCTCCAGAAATCATGACCGTTGCTTTGGATCGCACGGGTTCGGTGTCATAACTATCTGACCGACACGTAGATCCCAAGCACACGCAGAAGAGACCGCAGGTTGTTTGTAACAAGCCACACAGCGCTTCCAAACGACCGTAGGCGTACTTCACCGCTCTGGTGACCCCAAAAAGTTTTGGCACCTGCTTTGCAGTTGCTTCCCGTTTTAATGCGCCTGGCCTTGTGCCAGTCGGTTTCGTAGGAATTTTTGTATGCCGACCATTGACCAAATGCCGGGGATCCCTCCCGCTTTCCCGGCGAATAACACCATCAGCCCTGTGCACGCGAACCCAAGTCAACTTCTGATCAAGCGCTCGCGCCTGGCCCAGATGTTGGGTATGGGTTGCACCATGCTCCGCGAATTGCACACACAGGGTCATCCCAACTGCGACCCAGTTTTTCCAAAGCCGATCAGGGTGACCTCTAACGGCTCTGCGTTCTACCTCATGTCCGAGGTACATGCCTGGATTGACTCACGCATTCGAAAACGTGACAGCGAACTAGTGTAGGTCCCGTCTGGAGCCAGTACGTCCACTGGACAGTGCTGGTTCCATTCGGACTTGCAGCGCTACGCACGTGCAGTGCGCTCTTCCCAACTTCGCTTTGGCGAGCTTGACTCGCCAGGGCATAACTTTGTCTCCAAATGATCAACTATCTCTTCCCCACCTACGCACTTCCACCGGTTGCGCGTTACGCAGCGTCCGAGTTGCAAACCAACACGGGAGCACCAATGGAAATCATTGGCGCTACCTTGCTAGGCTCAATGGCACTTGGCACACAACTGCTACATGACGTACGAATGCCCCATGGGCAAGTGCGCCCTACCGTCTTATCACAACTGGTGATCGCCGAATCTGGTGATCGCAAGAGCACGGTTCAGCAACTAGTGCTTCGTCCGTACTATGAGTTCGAAGCGCAATGCAGCCTCGACAAAGAAACCCACGTAAGCGGGGAGTCTGAGCTCAGGATTTGGACTCAAAAGTGCAAACAACTGGAACGCACCATCTCCCGCCTTGAGATCCAAGGCGAAGACGCGCAATCGGAGCGCTCCCAACTAAGCGCCCTGCAGGGATCAAAACCGATGCAGCGCCAATCTCAACGCCTGATCTTCGAAAACATGACCTCAAATGCACTCTTTGAAGCGCTGCGAGGTGACGACCGAAGCATCGTCATTCTCAGCGACGAAGCGGAAGGTGTTTATCGAAGCCCGCTCTTCAGGTCAGGCAGTCTGCTCAACAAAGGCTGGGACGGAGCAGATACCTTGATGCTGGACCGAGCAAACAGGGAATCCGTCACCTCTCGCCGGCCCCGTGTCTCATCGTTTCTGATGATTCAACCATCGGTGTGGGCCAAAGCTGTACAGAAAAATGGTGGAATCCTTCGCGATAGTGGCTACTTCGCACGCATGCTGCCAGCTTTTGCAACTTCCAACCAAGGCTTTCGCCCTCCCAGCCCGAAGATCACTTCAGATCAATGCCTGTCTACGTTTCACGGAGCAATCCACGAGAAGCTTGGAAGGTTTGCGTCGCAGCTGCACGACACGAAAAAACCTCAGAGAACATGCTTGGAGTTCACTGCTGAAGCTTCAACACAACTTCGCGAAATTACCCAGTACTTGGAATCCCAGATTGCGCCAGGAGGGCGACTACATGCGTCCAGAGATTTCGTATCCAAAGCTACCGAGAATGTCTGCAGGGTTGCGGCCTCCCTTCACTGCTTCTCAGGCTATGACGACCTTCACATTGGGAAAGAGACTGTCGCCTCAGCCGCTGACATCGTGATGTGGCATGGAATTCAATTCGAACTCATTTTTTCTCCTGATGGGCCACTTTCGCTTGATGAGGAGAAAGCGGCAGTCCTCTTCCATTTCCTCCATAAAAATTACTGGGAATTCAACCAGTGTGCACCGATATCTGAGGCATTTCGCAATGGCCCTATCCGTCCGAAATCGCGCTTTGACACCTGTCTTGAGCGATTGATAAAAACACATCGGGCGACAGTAGTGAATGACCCTTCGACTTCCAAGCCCCTGATCACACCCTTTGTGCGAAACCTGTTGATCTGATCTGACGACTCATGGCGCCTTGTTGATCGTGACAAGGCGCCATTCGCGCTCTTTAAAAAACCACCAGCTCTCTGCACTACAGATACAGGATATGCGATACACGCTCGAAGCAGGCTGTGCATGCAGGCATTTATGGATGCATCTTGTTGAGCCGAGCCGAACAACCGCTCGTGCCTTCCAGCGGAGGTTGTAGCTCTACAGAACACATTACCAGGTGCAACCCTCTCTTGGTCGCGCCCTTTCCCAACGCATTTGACCTTGGGCGTGCATCTCACACAGCTTCGGATTTTCCCTCGGGCTCCAGGTGCTTATGCGTCCGGCCCGCTGCATCAGCTCATGCAGCATGGCCAGGGGTTTAGAGGTGACCTGCTCGAATCCGCACTGCCTCGCGCGGTACGTTGTCTGGGACGGCGCGGAAGCGTGTGAGAATTTTTGCAAACACTTGAACTGTTGGGCATGGCCGCGTCCGCAGGCCTAACTTCAGAGGCTTGTAACCCCTCGACGAAAGTCAGCTTTAAAGCGTTGCACCAGCAACTGGCTTGAGTCTCCACCTCGTGGCGTGAGATCTCTGCCAGCGTGCGTGCGTCGTGGATAGAGATCTCCTCGCTTCGCGGTGTCCATGATTTGCTGCTCGCACTACTCCGAGGGTTTTCAGACGGCGAATCTCCTTACGGTAGCTGCGGGTCGCTCTTTTGCGCGGGGAGCCGGCGCAAGCAAGCGGCACTCCTCAGCGAAGCAGTCATCTGCAAGCTTCAAGAATCTGTCTCTGATGGGCATTTTCTCAGAGGTTATGGCATTCGCCCGAATCGGAGACAAATGAGTTTTCATAAAGATTGCGCTATTTTCTAAAAATTGAATATCGCATATCACCGAATGAAAAACAAAAGATCACACGCCCAGAATTCAACCTGAGCGCCTGCAGCAAATTCCAATATAAATGGCATCTAACCAATTAAGCAATCTTGGTTTTTAATGTTATTAAATTAAATATATAAATAATATTAAATTAAATATATAAATAATCAAATAAAAAGGCTTGATGGAATAACAACATCAACAAATATGCATAGCTATCAAGTCATAAACATGACGCTAACAAATTAAAGTATTTACAATCTTCGAAATGATATCAAACACAGTCAACACTAAAAAGAAAATACATCATGAACCAACAATCGACATCCCTTACGCCATCGATCACCACCGATGGGAACATAAAGCACGAAGATCAAAAAATATTTTCCATCTTGGAAAATGAATTCATCTTCGATGAGACTCCGAACGGAATTTACTTTCCATCTACATCAAGTTTTATCTACAAAATAAGCTTGATCGAAAAATTTGTAACCCTCATTGAAACGACAGAAATTACCTTTGTTCTTCCCAAGCGAGTGAAATTTGCAATACCTAGAGAAGAACAGTCGAGCAGAAGAAGAATTTTTAGCAAGCAAGTATTCAAATGCATCGAGAAAAAGATATTCAACCTATACGGAATGGATCAACTTACGGATAAATTCACACTCAGCTTAAGAGCACAACTCTTTTTGGAAACCTACCTAGAACATGCCGGTAGCATTGTCAGCATGGGTATTGATGAAGGAGTCATTCCTCAGAACATTCTTGCATACAACAGATGTATTGATTCCCTCAACATCTTCATCAATGCCTTGCGAGAAAAGGCGCAGGCTTCTGAATTTCGCAGAAAGCTAGCCCATCGAAGGGAAAAAAGCAAACGACAGCTGGAAAGCATTCATTCACTAGTGGATGAAGCATTGGCCCGACACGCCCGTCTATTAGTCATTCGCGTAGACTTCGCATATGAAAATTCTCAGTCGCCCACTGCAGTAAACGTAATTGAAGAAACACAAGACAATTTAACACTCATTACCAGGCACAGAGAACAATTCACGAACAATATGCGACACAATTCAGAAATATTCGGAAATTGTGTTGGCTACATCCTCAAGCTTGAGCAAGGATTGCTCGGAGGATTTCATTTGCATGGATTCTTTTTGTTCAATGGCTCTGAAGTAAAATCTGATTACTATTACGGTAATAAAATAGGGGAGTACTGGATAAAAACCACCATGTCCTCTACGCCTTCTTCGCCTGGCAGGTACTACAATTGCTCCGCATCTCGAAAAAAATACAAAAGAGACGGCATTGGCCTAGTTAACTATTTTGACTTGAGCAAAATAAACATCATAAAAACCGATGTTCTAGGATATTTTGCAAAAGAGTCGCTGTATCTGATGCCAAAAAATCTTGGCAGTATCAAGACACTGACGCGCTCCTCAATCGCTAGCATCAAGGCCAATAAGGGACTGGTTAGAGGACCTAAGCGGAATAAAGCAGACAAGAACTGGCCAGAAAAAATTTCGATGGCATCGAGGCTCTGAGAGCACTCATCAAATGATGCAAGGGCAACTCCAAGCAGAACCGACAGAATGCTTGTTGCCTTCGCACACCCGTAAAGGAGTTCAACAACGTGGGAGCGCAACGTGCACAAATACCCCGAGGAAAGCGCTCACCAACATAGGGGGGTGCGAATTCGTCCCACAGACAGATTAAGTGTCTCTCCAGCTCTCTCCGAACACCTGCGCCTGCCGCAACACCAAGTCCACAGCCTCTTCCTGCAAGTCGGGTGGGTACTTGTACTTGCGCAAGACCCGCTTGACCATTAGTCGCAGTTTCGCCCGCACGCTCTCGCGCTCGGACCAGTCCACCGTCAGGTTCTGGCGCAGGTTCTCGGTCAGTTCGTGGGCGATCTTCTTGAGGGTTTCGTCGGTGAGTTCTTTGACCGCTGATTCGTTGGTGGCCAGCGCGTCGTAGAACCGCACCTCGTCCTCAGTCAGGCCCAGCATCTCGCCCCTGCTGGCCGCCTCCCGGAACTTCTTGGCCATCTCGACCAGTTCTTCCATCACCTGGGCGGTTTCAATGGAACGGTTCTGGTAGCGCTTGATCACGTTGCCCAGCAGGTCGGAGAACTTCTTTTCCTGCACCACGTTGCTGCCGAAGCGGCTCTTGATTTCGCCTTCGAGCAGTCGCTCGAGCAGTTCCACCGCCAGATTCTTCTCGGGCAAGTTCTTCACCTGGGCCAGGAATTCATCGTCCAGCAGCCCGATGTTGGGTTTTTCCAGGCCCAGAGGCGGCCATGCTGGCGCCGCGCCGCATCCCTATTTCAAACGCGGCATAGCCCCCGGCTGCGACGGCCAGCACCAGGGTGGAGGCCACGAGGATGTGGGAGTTTTTCACTGCTTCTCCTGGCGTGGTACGGGAAGGCTGTCGCTGGGGGACAGGAAGTTCAATTGGGCCCAGCTCTTGGCGGTTTCCATCTCGATGGCAAGCGCCTGGATTCGGGCGTCGATCTCATCGCGGCGTGCAGCCAGGGCAGCAGCCAAGTCCACCTTGCCTGTGCGGTATCCCGTCAGAGTCGCCTGTGCGCGCTGTTCGGCCAGGGGAATGAGTTGGTCCCGATGGCGCATCACACGGTTTTTGCCGGTTTGCCAGTCGTTGAGCAGGCCGCGCACCTCGGCCTCGTGGCTGCGGAGCATGTCCTCGTACTTGGCGCGCGCTTCATCGACCATGGACAGCTTGGCCGCGAGCTCACGGTCCTGGCGATTGGTCCTGTCCCATTGCAAGGGAATCGAGACACCGACGGAGAGCATGTTCGAGTAGGCAGAGCCGCGCTGGCTGTACATCACCTCGACGCTCCAGTCAGATCGTCTGTTGGCGTCGGCCAGCCGCGACTCGGTCTGGGCGGCATCCATCTGCGCCTTGAGCACGAGCAGATCGGGGTGGACCGGGATGTGCTCCTGCAGCCTGTCATCGTCGAGCCGGCTCGTCTCCCAGGCAGGCGCCTCGGTGGCCGGCCGCTCGGCGTCCGGGCCAACCCATCGGGCGAAGACCAGGGCCGCGTTTCTTTGCTGCTTGTCCACCACGCTCAATCGGTCTTCCAGCAGGACAAGGGCCGACCGCGCTGCAAACACGTCGGCCTGGCTGCTTCGCCCGATGCCGAAGCCGGACTCGACCGCCTGAACCTGGAGCCTGGTTTCCTCGATCTGTCGCAGCACCAAGTCCCGCATCTGCTGGGTGTAATAGCGCTCGACCCACGCGAGGGCGGTGTCCCGCTGGAGGTTGGCCAGGCTCATCTGGCCTTGCGCGAGGGAGATATCTGCTTCGCGCTCAAAGCGCTCGGAGCGCAGTTGGCGCTTTTGCGCGGCGGGCAGCTCCTGCATCACACCGATGCGCCGCATGGTCATGAAGTCGCGCGACAGGCTCAGCCGGTCTGGTCCGTTCAGCGGGAGATTGTCCACGCCGAACTTGAGGACGGGGTCCGGCAACTGGCCCGCAGCGATGGCCATGTTCCGCGACACAGTCGTCGAGGCTCGGTTGGCCACCAGTTGTTGCGAGCGTGCGGCAGCCAGGACCAGTGCTTCGCGCAGCGAGAGGGGTTCATTGGGCGTACCGGCCCAGGCGGGCACGCTCAAGGCTGCCACCATGGCAGCAGTGGCCGACCAGCGGTCCGAAATCAAACTAGACATGTCATCTCCAGACAACGAAGAACAAGCTGCCAGGGCACTCGAAGTGCCTCAGGCAACGCTCAGACGGTCTGGGATGTCAAATGCGAAAGCAGCAGTGCTGCACAGCCAACGGTGGAGCCGTCGCGCGCCTCAGGAGTGGCGCCTGCACGGGCGCACCCTCGGAAATGGCTGACGTTATGAAGGGCGTGTAGACGATATCCGCCAGGGCAGCGGTTACCAGGGCTGGCAACTCGTACTTGTCCGCCGTTTGCTGGCCTGCCTGGCAGTGGGCCTGGCACAAATGAGGCTGCTCGTCGTCCATACGCAGCGACATGGTCTCGGCGCAAGACATTCCCGCCTCGGCCATGGCGGCTACCTCGGCGATGTGGGAAGACTGCGCACCCGGGCAGGCGTAGCTTGCCACCGCCAGCTGCATGAACAGCAGGCTGATCAGTGCGAAAAACACTGTGGTCAGGCGGGCGCGGCGGTTGCGAGGCATAAGGATGAGTGTAGTGGACTCCCTTGTGCCACAGAAGTTCTATGCATGCCCATGAACCTGAGCGCACTTGACCTCATGCCTCATTGCCAGCGCAGGGAACGCAGCTGGCAATGGATTGCGTCAGGGCGCGGGCACGCCCGCAACGGGTGCGCCTACACGGCGCAATGCCCCGGTCGGATGTTTCTGGGAACGCTCCAGATCAGCCAGCACTTCGTCGCGGGCCGCAGCCTTTCCCTTCACGGGAACTGGGGCGCCGAAGCGATGGTACTGCCACAGGCCGTCTTTCTTGGATTGATCTATCACCGCCAGGACCTGGTCACGCGATTTGCCAGCCTGCGCATGTTCCGGGTGCATCCTGTCTCCCATCTCGGTCGTCGTGCCACTACAATTTTCCGGATGCGCTCCCGCTCCCGTCTGCTTGTTTTCCTGCTGGTATTGCTGCCGCTGCAACTGTGCTGGGCTGCGGTGGGCGCGTACTGCAACGATGACGGACCAGGTTCCTTGCCTCTTGTGGCAATGCATTGCTGCGAGCACGCCCAGTTGCGGGACGGTGCAATGAACGAGTCCACCCGAGTTGGCGATGCAGTGCCCAGCGCGGACTGTGGTTCATGCCATCTGCAGGGCTCCGAAGCCCTCCAGACGCAACGCGATCTTGTGCCGGATTTGCACCAGAAGCGCTTTCACCCCGACACGAGCGGGTGGCCGCCTTCAGAGTCCGCCAGTCGCCCCGAACGCCCGCAGTGGCCCGCCCTGGCCTGACCAGGGCATCGGTCACCACCGTCTCCGATCCCCGCCAAGCGTGCCAGCACAGCGTGTGCTGGCCTCATTTGCATGCCTTCGGGATCTTTCCATGTCCTCCACTGTCGGGCCGAATGGCTCTGGAATCTACACACGCAGTTGTGCCTTGATCGGTGCCTCCTGCCAGAACCGTTGTTCAAGGAGGCGTCGATGAGCCGGCCCTCGGTGCTGCTCCTGATCGCCTGGCTGCTGGCTGTGTCCGCCACGGGCGGTGCGTTGTTCATCGGCGAAGTCATGGGCATGGCTCCTTGCGTCTTGTGCTGGTACCAGCGCATTGCCATGTTCCCGCTGGCCTTGCTTCTGGGAATGGCCTTTTACAGCGACGACCGCCGGGGCGCTCTCTATGCCTTGCCTCTTGCGCTGGCGGGTGCGGTCGTGGCTGGTTACCACAGCCTCTTGGCGGCAGGCCTGGTGCCCAAGGCTTGGGTTCCCTGCGGCGCTGGCGTGTCATGCGCCGATCAGAAGCTCGACATCCTCTACGGCATTGAGCTGCCCTGGCTTTCACTGGCGGCGTTCATTGCCATCGCCGTCTCGCTCTCCCTCTATCTGCGAAAAACAGACAAATGAAACACCGAAAACTCATCATCTTCCTCGTGCTGGGCATGGCCTTTGTGGCCTTCCTTGTCGGCGTGAATCTGTACCAGAGCCGCGTGCAAAGTGCACAGGAGCTGCAGGTGGCAGGACAGGCCGAACGCCTGGTCCGCATGCATTCACCCGTGATCGGGCCCCGTGAGGCACCAGTGACCATCGTCGAATTCTTCGATCCCGCCTGCGAGACCTGCCGCGCCTTTTATCCGGTGGTGAAGGAACTGATGCAGCAGTACCCCACCGAAGTGCGGCTGGTCATCCGCTACGCGCCTTTCCACCAAGGCTCGGAGCAGGTGGTCAAGCTACTGGAATCGGCCCGGCGGCAGGACAAGTACCTGGCCGTGCTGGAAGCGGTGCTGGCCGCACAGCCGCAGTGGGCGGACCATGGAAACCCCAACCTGGAGTTGGCCTACAAGGCGGCTGAACAGGCGGGTCTGGACATGCAACGGGCGCGGGCGGACATCGCAGCCCCTGCATTGGACGCCTTGGTGCTACAGGACGTGCGGGACCTGACCGCCCTCAAGGTCGAGAAAACGCCGACCTTCTTTGTCAACGGGCGCCCGCTGCCCAGCTTTGGCCACAAACAGCTGGCCGACCTAGTGGCGCAAGAGGTCTCCAAAACCAAGAAATGAAAGCGGGACATTCAGTAAGCGCTCCGCGAGCCCACCGGTGGATTTGGCGCGCTGACGAATGCTCAGTGGGAATGCGCATGCTCCTTGGTTTCTGAGCGGCTAGGCTTGGCGGCTGGCTCCTCCCGTGTACCGCGAAGCAGACGCAGTCCGTTGGCTACCACCAGCAAGCTCGCTCCCATATCCGCGAAGACCGCCATCCACATGGTGGCCGTGCCAACGACCGCCATCACCAGGAAGACGCTCTTGATGCCCAATGCCAAGGTGATGTTCTGCCAGAGAATGGCGTGGGTGCGCTTGGATAGACGCACCGTCTCGGCGACGCGCTGCAGGTCATCGTTCATGATGACCACATCGGCTGCTTCCATGGCCGTGTCGGTTCCCGCCGCACCCATGGCAAAACCTATGTCGGCCTGCGCTAGCGCCGGCGCATCGTTGATGCCGTCGCCGGTCATGCCGGTGGCGCCATAGCGCTTTTGCATTTCCTTGATGGCATCGAGTTTGGCTTCGGGCAGCAGATCGCCACGGGCATCGTCAATGCCGGCCTGGGCAGCGATGGCCTTTGCCGTGGCAGTGTTGTCACCCGTCAGCATCACCGACGTCACTCCCAGCGCCTTGAGGTCGACGATGGCCTGCTTCGACGTCTCGCGAATGGTGTCCGCTACCGCAAACAGCGCCAGGACGCGCGATTCGTCCGCCAGGAGAGTGACCGTGCGGCCTTGTTTTTCATGGGTGGCCAGCTCCGCCTCCAGCTCCGGACCGCACAGTCCTAGCTCATGTATCAGTCGGTGATTGCCCAGCATCAAGCGCACACCATTGACCATGCCTTCGACGCCGCGCCCAGGCAAGGCCTTGAAGCTTTCTGCTTCTGGACCCTTTACATCCAAGCCCTGGACAATCGCCTTGGAAACCGGGTGGTCGGAACGAGCCGCCAGGCTGGCAGCCATCTGCTGGACTGCGGCCTCGTCACCGGCACCCCACACCTTCCACTTCACCAGCTTGGGTTTGCCTTCGGTGATGGTGCCGGTCTTGTCCAGCGCCACCGCCTTCAGAAGCCGGGCATCTTCCAAGTAGGTTCCGCCCTTGATCAAGATCCCACGGCGCGCTCCTGCGGCCAATCCGCTGACCACCGTGACCGGCGTGGAAATGACCAGAGCGCATGGGCAGGCGATCACCAGCAGGACCAGGGCCTTGTAGAGCGCCTCCAGCCAGGTAAGTCCCATCAGGAAAGGAGTGAGGACCGCCACCGCCACGGCAATGGCGAAGACTGCGGGGGTGTAGATGGAGGCGAACCGATCCACAAAGCGCTGCGTCGGAGCGCGCGTGCCCTGCGCCTGCTCAACCGCTTGGATGATCCTGGCCAGGGTGGTGTTGCTCGACAAGGCTGTGACCTCGAACTCCAGCTCACCAGTCTCGTTGATCGTGCCGGCGAACACCTGGTCGCCAGGTGCCTTGTCCACGGGGATGCTCTCGCCAGTCACGGGGGCCTGGTTGATGGCGCCATTGCCCTTGGTCACCTTACCGTCCAGCGGCACGCGTTCGCCCGGCTTGATGCGCACGGTCGCTCCGATGGCCACCGAAGCCACCGGTGTAGCGGTCCACGCTCCGTTGGTGCCCAGTACCAAAGCCTCTTCGGGCGCCAGTTCCAGCAAGCCCTTGATAGCGTTTCGGGCCCGGTCCACTGCCTTGGCTTCGATGAGCTCCGCAATCGCGTACAAAGCCATCACCATCGCGGCTTCTGGCCACTGACCAATGAGGAATGCGCCGGTGACGGCCACCGACATCAGCGCATTGATGTTCAGCTTGCCGCGCAGCAGCGCCGCAATGCCTTTTTTGTAGGTGTCGATGCCGGCCAGCCAGATAGCCAGCGCGGCGATGGCCATGCCCACCACCTTCCAGGCCATCTGGTCTGGAGCAAAGAACGAGAGGACCTCAGCCCCCGTGGCGAACACCAGCGCGGCCACCAAACGGGAGATGCCGCCTGCAAAACCATGTCCATGGTCGTCGCCTTCGGCTGGTTCGCCCGCCTGTCCGCCCTCGGAGCCATTGGCGCCGGCCACTGGCTGCGGATCGAAGCCCGCTTTGCGGATGGCGTCGAGGGCCAGCGGGTAGGTGCCTTCGTCGGCATCGATCTTCAGCGTCCGCGCACCGAGCTGAAAGCCCAGAGAGCGAATCCCATCCAGAGGCTCCAGCGCCCGGCGAATCTCCGCCTCCTCGGCGCTGCAGTCCATGGTCGCAATGCGAAACACCCGGCCCTGGCTACCCTGGGTGTCTACCGCAGCGACCACCGGCTGTGGATCGAAACCCGCCTTGCGGATGGCATCGAGCGCAAGGGGCAAGGCGCGATCCTCCGCATCGATCTTCAGCGTGCGCGCGCCGAGCTGGAAACCCAACGAGCGGATTCCCTCAAGCGGCTCCAGCGCCCGACGAATCTCCGACTCTTCGGCACTGCAGTCCATGGTGGCGATTCGGAACAGCTTGCCCTGGCCCGGGCTGCTTGTGGCTGCAGGGACCACTGCTGCGGTACTGGAACAGCCCGAGGAGCAGCAGGTGTCAACAGTGGTGGGAGGTGTGCTTGTTTCTGATTTCATAGCCCAATTGGAAACCTTCAAGTAGCTTTAAAGTCAAGCAGCAAAAAGAACATGGCTGCTTTGTCCTGGGTAAATCGGATTTCTTAACGGTCCGTACTCAGTCGCAGGGGCACAGGATCGACCCCACCCCGTCGAAAAACAACATCAATTCGGGGGGATTTCGATTCCCACATTCGTTACCCCGTTTTCTGACGATGCAAAGGGCTTTCCCTGGTGCATGCGTGCAATAGCTCCTACTATGGCCAACCCAAGGCCATGGTTACTCTGCCCATGACTACGAGCCGGATCTGCACGGAAGAATCGGTCAAACAGCTGCGGAAGTATCTCGGGATCGATCGTGCTGCCGTAGTTGGTGACACTGATCAGCACACGACCCTCATCGGTGGTTCTGAGGTTGATCTGGACGATTGAGCCAGAGCTCGCGTATCGAGTGGCGTTGCCGAGCAAGTTCGACAGGGCCCGGCGCAGCAACGGCACGTCGAAGGCGCCATGCGCATCACCAACCACTTTAGCTGTGAGAGCTGCCTCGGACAGCGCGGCCTCGTGGTAGTCCAGTACGTCAGCAGCCACTGATGCAAGGCTCGCCACGGGCGCGCGGCGCGCTCCCACACCCCGATCCGCCTGGGACAGGAACAGCATGTCATTTACGATGCCGGTCAGGCGGTGCAACTCCTCCAAGTTGGACGCCAGCACCTCGCGCATATCCGCCCGCTCAGGGCGCAGCAAAGCCAATTCATTGTTGGCAATGAGCGTGGCCAAAGGCGTGCACAACTCATGCGCCACGTCCGCATTGAAGCCCTCCATTTGTAAATACGCCTTCTCAATGCGCGCCAGAAGCGCGTTGAACTGGTCGATCAGAGGCACGAGCTCAAGGGGCTGCTCGGCGCTGTCGAGACGTTGATGTAGATTGTCAGCCGACACTGCGCGCGTCTGACTGGCCAGTCTTCGGACGGGCGCCAGGCCCAAGTTGACCAGGGAGAATCCGCCCAGCGATACAACGATGGCCCCACCGATGGCTGCGACCAGCAAGGTAAGAGCAAGTCGGTGCAACAACTGGTGGTCGGTTCGAATGTCCAGCGACAGCTGAACGCGCAAGTTCTTTGAGGGAGTCTGGTCCGCAGTCTGTGCTACTTCGAACTGCCGTTGGCGCCATACCGTCTTGGCACTCTGGTTGCGGGCGTGGGCGTAGATAACCATCCCGTCCGCCTGCGCGACTTCGAGCGACAGATCTCCGTGCCCAACAAGGAAGTCATCGAGTTTGTGCGCAAGGTCTTCCGAATCCCCATGCTCCTTGCCATCCTGCAGCAAGTGCCGAATGACGGTTTCTTTTTGTGCCAGCGTTTCCTCTTGCCGATCACGAAAATTGAACTCGGTCACCAGATAAACCATCAGACAGACCACCCCGAGTCCGGCAAAGCTCTGCAGCGCCAGCCACCACGACAACCGCTGGCGCAATGAGCGATGTTGGGCCAACGCCTTCATCCGTTGCGGTCCTCCATGACATATCCCATGCCGCGAATGGTGTGGAGCAGCGTAGTGTCAAACGGCACATCGATCTTGGTACGGAGGCGCCGGATCGCGACCTCCACCACGCTGGTATCGCTGTCGAAGTTCATATCCCACACCTGCTCAGCGATCTCAGTGCGAGAAAGCACTTCCCCTTTTCTTCTCAGAAACAGCGTCAGGAGCAGAAATTCCTTGGCAGTCAACTCCAAACGCTGACCACGCCGGGACGCTTTGCGCCGTACCAGGTCCAATTCAAGGTCCGCCAAACGCAGTTGCGTGGGCTCTGCGGCATTCCTCGCACCATGGGTCCGCCGGAGCAGCACCTGAATGCGGGCGCTCAGTTCGGAAAACGCAAAGGGCTTGACCAGATAGTCGTCAGCACCCGTCTTGAGTCCCAATACCCGATCCTCGACGCTGACCCTTGCTGTCAACATCAAGACCGGCGTCTGCTTGGTCTTGCGAAAGGCTGTTAAAAGGCTGAAGCCGTCGATCCCTGGAAGCATCGCGTCCAAGACCAGCAGATCGTGCACGCCTTCCAGAGCCATGTGAAGGCCATCCACCCCGTTGTGTGCAACGTCCACCACGTAGCCGGCCTCTCCCAGGCCCTTGCGCAGATACTCGGCCAGCTTGACTTCGTCTTCGATGAGCAAAATTTTCATGCTGCCATTCTCGAAGAATCCGGCCTGTTCGTAGTTTACGAATTTGTTATCTGGCTGTTGGCGCCTTGTCGGGGGCGCGTTATTAAAGTTCATCCCATGTCGAAAGGCATAGCAGAGGCAAGTCGCCGAAAGCTCACCTGATCCCGGAGAACCCCCATGACTGTTCGCAAACCCTTCACGCTTACCCTGATCGCCCTGGCCATCGCGGCCCCGAGTCTGGCATCTGCATCCTCCCTGTATCACCCCGCTGGAGGCGAAGTCGGCTTCACTACCCATCCCGATCATTTCCAGAGCACAACGTCTCGGGAAGATGTACTTCAGGCGGTGGCGGTGGCCCGCAAGGACGGAACACTGGCGATCCTCCAGCGCGGCGGTGCTCTGCCCGTCAAAGCAACGGGCTCATCTAAGACCCGTGCACAGGTGCAACAGGAGTACCTGAACATGTCTGCTGCAGAAAAGGAGCGTATCCAGGAGCTGTACAGCACCGGTAATTGATTCATCGGGTTGCCTGCTGCCCCAGCTTCTAACTACACCCCGCACGAAGATTCCAAAGTCGCGTGCTAGACTAAAAAGATGCGCCGCTTGATAGCTGTTTTTCTGCTTGGATTGCTACCGTTCCAGTTCAGCTGGTCTGCGGTTGCAGCTTACTGCAAGCACGAAAGCACGACAGCCCAGGTGCAACACGTGGGGCATCATGAGCACAAGCATGAGTCCAAAATCGCGATCGACCAAGCAGACAAAAACGGGCAAAGTGCCGACCAGTTTGATATCGATTGCTGGGTCTGCCATGGCGCCGGCATCGGCGCCCTCAACCTGCCCTATGTGAAGCAAGGTTCTTCCCACGACGGTCGCGTGGGTGCACAGCCCAACGAGCAGTTGGCTGGTGTAACGCCCACCCCCCCTGACCGCCCTCGGTGGCCTGTCCTCGCCTAATCGGCGGGGCATCTCTCCTTCTTTCAGTCATCCGTGTCCGCCCAACAGGCGGATGTAGTTGCGCCTGTCGCGACTGTGATGAGTGACGAGTTGCCAGGCAACTGCACGGTTGCCACCCCGCCGATTCCTTCGTGTTTTGAAATCACTGGAGAATCGGATGTCCAAAGGTATTTACCTTCAAAGCAAGCCGGACGCATGGCGCGGCCGCAAGAAAATCGGGTTCGCAGCCAGCGCAGCGGCCGTATTGCTGGCGGCGTCCAGCGGCGCTTTTGCGCAGGGCGTGTCGCAAGCACCAATCGCCAGCGGGCAAGCACCTCAGGCTGCCGCTACGGCTGCTTCCACGCCGCTGTCGCTGGCCAGGGCCATCGAGTTCGCTCTGGAGGGAAATCCCGAGGTGGCAGCTGCGATGCGTCAGTTGGAGGCGACCGAGGGTCAAGTGCTTCAAGGAAGCGCACGGCCCAACCCGGAGCTTGCCTACTCGCTGGAAGATGCGCGCTCCAAAACGCGCACGCAAAGCTGGCAACTCAATCTTCCCGTGGAGTTGGGGGGAAAGCGCGCGGCACGCACCAAGGCCGCGGAAAAGTCCCGCGAACAGGCGCAGGCCCAACTCATCGAACTGAAGGCCACGGTGCGGGCCAATGTCGCTGCAGCCTACTTCGATGTGCTGACGGCGCGGGAGCGCCTGGCGCTCGCGACGGACAGCACGGCGCTTGCAAAGTCTTCGACGGACACTGTTGCAAAGCGCGTGGCGGCCGGCAAGGTGTCGCCAGTTGAAGAGACCAAGGCGAGGGTCGCGGAAGCCGGTATCCGCGTTGAGCTCGCTCAGGCTGCGAGTGAACAGCGCAATGCCCTGTCCCGCCTTTTCGCGCTCATGGGACGGACCGACGTTCCTTACATCGTGCTGGAGGGCACGGCTGAAACCCTCCCTCCCGTACCCAACCTCGCCGAACTTCAGGCGCTGATTTCTTCTTCGCCTGCCGTTGTCCTGGCACGCGTCGAGGTGGATCGGCGCAAGGCCCTGACAGATTTGGAGCAAAGCAAGCGAGTGCCGGACGTCACCGTCAGCGTGGGCATGCAACGCAGCAACGAGACGCAGCGAAACGTTCTTCTCTTCGGCGTTTCTGTCCCTCTACCGGTGTTTGACCGCAACCAAGGCAATCTCCTTGAAGCACTCAAGCTTGAGGACAAGGCGCGAGATGAGTTGCAGGGCGCCATCGTGCGTCTGCACAGCGAAGTGGCACAGGCCCGGGAGCGACTGTCCACGATTGCAGCGGAGGTGCAGTCGCTGCAGCAGGAAGTTCTGCCGGGCGCTAAGTCAGCGTATGACGCGGCAACCATTGGCTTTGAGAACGGCAAGTTCAATTTCCTGGAGGTGCTTGATGCGCAGCGCACCTACTTCACCGCCAAATCCCAATATCTCAAAGCACTCGGCGAAGCGCATCGTGCGGCGGCCGAGGTTGATCGCCTGCTCGGCGGCCCTTCCGATCCCCGCCTGATCGCCACACAGAACTGAGAATGACTATGAACACCAGCAAATCCACCATCAGCAAAAAGCACCTGATCGCCATTGCCGTCGTCCTCGCACTGGGGGTTGGCGCAGGAGCCTTCATCCTTCAGGGCGGCGGCAAACCCAAGGCGGCAGCCGCCGAAGGCGATGGCCACGGTCATGGTGGCCACACCGAGGCAAAGGGCCATGGCGACGGCGAGCATCACGGCAAGGCCGGTGAGACGGGTCACGATGATGACAAAGGCCATGCCGATGGCGAGCACCACGAAAAGAGCGAAGCCAAGGGGGCCCATGGCGGGACCGTCTTCAAGGAAGGTGATTTCAGCCTGGAGGCGCTGCTGCAAGAGGATGGCGGCGAGCCTCGGCTGCGGATCTGGCTTTTCGACAAGGGCAAGGCGCTGCCGCTGAATGCCGCGACGGTCACCGCAACGGTGACCCGCCTTACAGACGAAAAGCAGAAGCTGACTTTCGTTCAGGAAAAAGACAGCCTGGTCAGTAAGGAAATCGTTCCCGAACCCCATGCATTCGAGATCGAGATCATCGCGCAGACGGCCACCGAGCCCTTCATGTTCGTGATGAGCAAGGAAGAAGGCAAGGTTGAATTGGCAGACGCCCAGATCAAGGCTGCCTCGATTACGGTGGATACGACATCCGCCGCCAACATCAAGACGGCACTATTGCTGCCTGGTGAGATCAAGCTCAACGAAGACCGCACCTCGCATGTGGTTCCACGGCTCGCCGGTGTGGTGGAAAGCGTCAGCGCCAGCCTTGGCCAAGTCGTCAAGAAGGGACAAGTCCTGGCTGCCATTGCCAGCCCCACTGCCTCGGAACAACGCAGCGAGCTGCAGACGGCCCACAAGCGCCTCGCGCTGGCCAAGACGACTTACGAGCGAGAAAAGAAGCTGTGGGAGCAGAAGGTATCTGCCGAACAGGACTACCTGCAGGCCAGGCAAGCCCTGAGCGAAGCAGAGGTGGCTGTGGCCAACGCCAATCAAAAGCTGAGTGCGCTGGGCCTTTCCACCTCGTCGGCTTCCGGTCTCAATCGCATCGAGCTGCGTGCGCCCTTTGACGGGATCGTCATCGAGAAGCATCTGAGCCTGGGCGAAGCCGTCAAGGAAGATGCTGCGGTGTTCACCATCTCCGACCTCTCCACCGTGTGGGCGGAAATCAACCTTCCAGCGAAGGATCTGCCGTCGGTGCGGGTGGGCGAGAAAGTCACCATCAAGGCCACGGCGTTTGACGCATCGGCCACGGGGACTGTCGCTTTTGTAGGCGCGCTGATCGGCGAGCAAACCCGCACAGCCAAAGCCCGGGTGGTTCTGGACAACCCCAAAGGCGCCTGGCGCCCCGGCCTGTTCGTGAACGTCGAGGTTATTTCTGAAGAAACAGCGGCACCCGTGACGATCTCGGCTGACGCGGTACAGAACCTTGGAGACAAGCCCGTTGTCTTCCTGAAGGTCAACGGTGGGTTTATTGCTCAGCCAGTGAAGCTGGGCCGCAGCGATGGCAAGCGGATCGAGGTCCTTGGGGGCCTCAAGGCCGGCATGCCTTACGCCTCGACTGGCAGCTTCGTCGTGAAGTCTGAGCTCGGCAAGGGATCTGCCGAACACACGCACTGATCCCGGAGCCTATACATGTTTGAAAAACTCATCCGATTCTCGATCGAGCAGCGATGGCTGGTGCTGCTTGCGGCCTTCGCCATGGCGGCCTTCGGCGTCTTCAGCTACCAGAAGCTGCCTATTGACGCCGTGCCCGACATCACGAACGTCCAGGTCCAGATCAACACGCAGGCGGCCGGGTACTCGCCCCTTGAGACCGAGCAGCGGGTCACATACCCGATTGAGACGGTCATGGCCGGCCTGCCGAACCTGGATCAGACGCGGTCGCTTTCACGGTATGGACTGTCGCAGGTCACCGTCATTTTCAAGGACGGGACCGACATCTATTTCGCTCGCCAACTCGTCAACGAGCGCATCCAGGAGGCCCGGGACAAACTGCCGGCTGGCATCACGCCAGCGCTGGGGCCCATCTCGACCGGGCTGGGGGAAATCTACCTTTGGACCGTCGAAACCAAGGACGGTGCGAAGAAGCCCGACGGCTCACCCTACACCCCGACCGACCTGCGCGAGATCCAGGACTGGATCATCAAGCCGCAGCTGCGCAACGTTCCTGGCGTGACGGAAATCAACTCCATCGGCGGCTTTGCCAAGGAATACCAGATCGCGCCCATCCCCGAGCGCCTGGCTTCGCTGGGCGTGACGCTGCAGGACGTAGTGACCGCTCTGGATCGCAACAACGGCAACGTGGGCGCGGGCTACATCGAAAAGCGCGGCGAGCAGTACCTCATCCGCGCGCCTGGCCAGGTGAAATCCCTGGAGGACATCGGCAACGTGATCCTCAGCAGCGCCAACGGCGTGCCCGTGCGCGTCAAGGACGTGGCCGAAGTGGGCATTGGCCGGGAGCTTCGAACCGGAGCTGCCACGGACAACGGACGGGAAGTGGTTCTCGGCACCGTGTTCATGCTGATTGGAGAAAACAGCCGGACCGTCTCCCAGGCGGTAGACAAGAAGATGGTGGAGGTCAACAAGAGCCTTCCAGAGGGTGTGCATGCGGTGACGGTCTATGACCGCACGGTGCTCGTCGACAAGGCCATCGGCACGGTGAAGAAAAACCTGCTCGAAGGCGCGGTTCTCGTGATCGTGATTCTGTTCCTTTTCCTGGGGAACATCCGCGCAGCGATCATCACCGCAATGGTCATTCCCTTGTCGATGCTCTTCACGTTCACGGGCATGGTCCAGTACAAGGTGAGTGCCAACCTGATGAGCCTCGGGGCCCTGGACTTCGGCATCATCATTGACGGTGCTGTCGTGATCGTTGAGAACTGTGTTCGGCGCCTTGCCCACGCGCAAGCGCATCACGGCCGGCCGCTGACCCGGGCAGAGCGCTTCCATGAAGTGTTCCTCGCGTCCCAGGAATCGCGCCGCCCCTTGCTGTTCGGGCAACTGATCATCATGGTGGTGTACCTGCCCATCTTTGCGCTCACGGGCGTTGAAGGAAAGATGTTCCACCCGATGGCATTCACCGTGGTCGCTGCACTGCTCGGCGCGATGATTTTGTCGGTGACGTTCATTCCGGCAGCGGTTGCCCTTTTCATTGGCAACCGGGTCAGCGAGAAGGAGAACTTTCTCCTTGGCTATGCCAAGCGCATGTACGCCCCGGTGCTCGATCGCGTGATGGGCGCCAAAACGCTGGTTCTCACCATTGCCGCAGTGGCTGTGGTCTTGTGCGGACTGATTGCCACCCGCATGGGCAGCGAATTCGTTCCCAACCTGAATGAGGGTGACCTTGCCATCCAGGCGCTGCGCATTCCGGGCACCAGCCTGTCCCAGTCGGTGGCTATGCAGCAGCAGATCGAGCGGACACTGAAAGCGAAGTTTCCCGAGATCGAGCGCATCTTCGCGAGAACCGGCACTGCCGAAATTGCGTCGGACCCCATGCCGCCGAACATTTCGGACGGGTACATCATGCTCAAGCCCGTGGACGAATGGCCTGAGCCACGCAAGACCCGAGACGAGTTGCTTGCCGCAATTCAGGAAGTCCTTGGCAAAATTCCTGGCAACAACTACGAGTTCTCCCAGCCCATTCAGTTGCGCTTCAATGAGCTGATCTCGGGTGTGCGAAGCGACGTGGCGGTGAAGATTTTCGGTGACGACATGGACGTGTTGAACAAGTCCGCCGAAGAGGTTTCCGCAATGCTGCAGAAGATCCAGGGGTCATCCGAGGTGAAGGTCGAGCAGACAACAGGCCTTCCGATGCTCACGGTGAACATCGACCGCCAGAAGGCCGCACGCTATGGCCTGAACGTCGCCGACATCCAGGACACCGTGGCCACGGCCATCGGCGGACGTGAGGCCGGCACCATGTTCGAGGGCGACCGCCGGTTCGACATCCTGGTTCGACTGCCCGAAGCCCTGCGCAACGACCTGGAGGGAATGAAGCGGCTGCCCATTGCGCTCCCACGCTCCGGAACGGGCACGGAGGGCAAGACAAACTTCATTCCGCTGGGTGAGGTCGCTACTTTCGATCTGGCGCCAGGACCCAACCAGGTCAGCCGCGAGAACGGAAAGCGGCGCATTGTGGTGAGCACCAACGTGCGCGGACGCGATGTGGGATCTTTCGTGGCTGACGCCGAGCAAGGCCTCGCTCAAATCAAGATCCCTACGGGCTACTGGACGAGCTGGGGTGGAACCTTTGAGAACCTGCAATCGGCTACGAAGCGCTTGCAGATCGTCGTGCCCGTGTCCCTGCTGCTGGTCTTCGTCCTTTTGTTCGCGATGTTCGGAAACGTCAAGGATGGATTGCTGGTCTTCACTGGTATTCCATTCGCGCTGACGGGCGGCATCTTGGCGCTTTGGCTTCGCGATATTCCGATGTCTATCTCAGCGGCGGTAGGATTTATTGCGCTGTCGGGGGTGGCCGTTCTCAACGGGCTGGTGATGATTTCCTACATCCGAAGCTTGAGAGAAGGCGGTGTGGGCCTTGACGAGGCGATCCGTGAAGGCGCTCTGACCCGCTTGCGACCCGTTCTGATGACCGCCTTGGTGGCCTCACTGGGCTTCATTCCCATGGCCATCGCTACAGGCACCGGCGCTGAAGTCCAGCGTCCCCTGGCAACCGTGGTGATCGGCGGAATTCTTTCATCCACGCTGCTCACGCTTCTCGTGCTGCCGATTCTTTATCGGCTGGCCCACAGGCCCGATGAAGAAGCTGAGGACGTGTCCGCTGAGCCCTCTCACCCTGAAGCACCGAAGCCCGTGTAGCCGTAGACGGTCCCGCTGATCGCGGGACCTTCCCTTTTCTCCAACTCCAAAGGAACTGTCATGAAACTCTCCCATCTCATCCTCGCCCTCACAGTGTCGATCTCAGGCGCGTCCATCGCTGCCGACAACCACGGCCACGACGTAAAGCCGATGCACGGTGGTGCTGTTGCAGAAGCCAAGGACGTCGAGTACGAATTCGTTGCCAGCGCCGACAAGCTGCAGCTCTATATGCGCGACCACGGGAAGCCAGTTGCAGTGGCGGGAATGACCGCCAAGGTCACTCTGCTGGCAGGCAGCGACAAGCAGGATGTCCAGCTCCAAGCCGGTGATGGCAAGCTGGAAGCCACGGGCAGCTTCAAAGTCCCCGCCGGTACCAAAGCAGTCGTCGCTGTCTCGAAGGCCGGCAAGTCGGTCGCTTCCGTCCGCTTCACGCTGAAGTAACACGAACGCTGTCTGGTCCATTGCCCCCCAGCACTCAGAGGGGGCGATAGAGCTGTCTGCGGTCAACGATTCTCGTCCAGGCCACGTCACCGTAGTGGCGGGCTTGGACCGCCCCTCGGCGCTTTGTATGTTCCCGTCCCGAGGGGCAAAAGGAGCGATCCATGTCAATGCAAGCGGCTCAAGGCGGGCTCTTTGCCAAGCTGTTCTGGATCTGGATCGGCTTGTTGATCTCGGTGTTTGTGTTTTGGCGACTGCGGCACATGTGGCTCAAACGCCATCCCCCGATGGAGATTCGAACCAAGTACAGCCGACGCCTGGCCAAGCGACTGAGGGAGCGGCAGGCAGTCCGGTTGAAATGCCGAACTACTGGAAAACCGCGGAACCGGCGTAGACATTGAGCACCGAGGGTCCGAACGCGACCTGCGGACAAGCCGCAGTCAGCGGAGTAGCCGGATTCAATCTCAGGAGAGAGACCATGGGTAAAGGTTCCGATCACGCTTTGCCAGCGGCGGGAAACGAAAAGGCATTGCGCTACGCACTGATGCTCACTGGCGGCTTCATGCTGGCCGAAGTCATTGGCGGCGTCATGCTCAATAGCCTGGCTCTGCTGTCCGATGCCGCGCACATGTTCACCGACGTGGCGGCTCTGGCCATTGCGCTGGCGGCCATTCGCGTCGGGCGCCGGGCTGTAGACGACCGTCGCACCTTCGGCTATCACCGATTCGAGATCCTGGCTGCCGCGTTCAACGCCTTGCTCCTGTTTGGCGTTGCGGCCTACATTCTCTATGAGGCGTGGCAACGCTGGAGCAACCCGCCTGCGGTTCAAACCACGGGGGTACTGGTGATCGCCGTCCTTGGCACGATTGTCAACCTCGTGAGCATGCGCCTTCTATCCTCTGGCAAGGATTCCAGCCTCAACGTCAAAGGCGCGTATCTTGAAGTGTGGAGCGACCTGCTCGGCTCGATTGGGGTCATCGTGGGGGCGTTGGTCATTCTGTTCACGGGATGGAACTGGGTAGACACCGTCATTGCCGTAGCTATCGGCCTGTGGGTGCTGCCACGCACCTGGATCCTTCTGAGGGAGACGCTCAACATCCTGCTGGAAGGAGTCCCCGACGGCATCGACCTGCCTCAGTTAAAGCAGGCATTGGCGGATTTGCCAGGGGTGACCTCCGTCCATGAACTGCATGTCTGGGCAGTGAGCAGCGCCAAGACAAGCCTTAGCGCGCACATTGTCTACAACCCCGAAGCGGCACACCCCGGGGCCATGCTGGCGGCCATCAATCAGATGCTGGCAAAGCAGTTCGAGATCACCCACACCACCATCCAGTTGGAAACCGAAGCCTGCGATAGGGCTGTGGCCGACGCTTCGAATGCCGGTGCGGATCATTGGAAGGTTTCCGCGTGATCCCCCCGCGGTTGTCCACCGCCAGTTCCTGCTTGCAAGAGGTCAGCACACGCCTTTTACGCTTGCTGGCGCTGTGCGTAGTGACCGTGCTGGTCATGGGCTGCGCGAACCACGTGTATGAGTGCTCCCTGCCATGGGCAGATGGTTGGCGAGTGGGCAAAGTCAGCAGGATTGAAGCCACGGCGCAGGACTTGACGTTCTACAAGCGCCGATGCATGCCCACACAGCTTGGGCGCGCGCCAGAGCGCTTTGCCATTGTCCAGTGGAGAGAGGTGGGTCGCTCACGCTGGACCGTTGCGCGTGTCCCTGCAGACGTAAACGTGGTTGCTGGGGAATCGGTCTACGTCAAGGTTTGGGATTGCTCAGCGGACCTGGTAAAGCGTGAGAAAAGCTAGAACCGCGATGCGGCTCAGTTGGGCAGTCGAGACAGCACCGATACGGGTCCAACGCAAGCACTCCATACCTTACCGGCGGCACCAGGCCCTCCACCCCTGAACGACCCTGGCGCCCACCCCAACAGGGCGTGGAATGAGCGCCAAATCAACTCGCGGGATCCTGAATCGAATGTTCAGAGATCTTGGCCATTGCGGTGGCCCGAATGCGCGGCCGTCGAGCCAGCGTGCGGATGGTATTGGCCTGGGAAGATTTCGTTGAGTTTGCGACCATCCTCGCCTGCGGCCATCAGGTCGCCGGTATGGATGGCCTGTGCGAGCTCCTCTTTGACCTGCTCACGGGTCTTGCCGGCCTGCGCCACCTTGGCTGGATACAGATCGGGTTGCAGTTCGTTGAGCTTCGATCCGGACTCGCCGGCGGCAAGCATGTCGCCGGCACGAACGGCCTGTTCCAGTTCAGCCCGCACCTGGTCCCGGGTCTTACCCAGTGCTGGGGTCGTCAACTGATAGCGGCCGGAATTGAGCTCACTGACTTTGGCGCCGATCTCCCCACCCGCCATGACGTCTCCGGTGCGCAGTGCTTGCGCGAGCTCGGCTTTGACTTCATCGCGGGTCTTGGACTTGGCGCCATGGTTTGCATCGAAAGCGAATGCAGGGGCTGCGCTCAGCGCGAGGATGATGAGGGTGGTCTTGAGTTTCATGTTGGTCCTTGAGGTCAATGGTTGGAAGCAAAGATGTGGTGTTTTGGATGTGCGGGCTTGTTGGGGCGCGTGAGCATGGCCTGAACGCCTTCATCCTTTCACGGCGCCTGGTGGGCTTCGACCCAGCCGATCTCCCCGCCCAGGTCACGCACGCCATTCAAAGTGGTGGGGCGCTTTTGAGCTGCTTGAAGTTCATCCAGAACTTGTTGCCTGCTCTTTGTGGACGCTGGAGCTTTGACCAGTGGATAGGTGGCGGGGTAGCCGCGGCTGATCCAATGAAGCGAGCCGTTTTGCTGTGCAACGAGCACGTTTTGTTGGACGTCTTCCCGGCTGACGGTGCCGCCCACGTGAGATGGCACGAAAGTGGCACCTTCTTCCTGGCTAGGGCTGGTGTGAAAGGCGGTCGAAGCGATAGACGCCGTAGCAGTGGCTGCCAGGCTGCATGCGACGAGGGCGAAACGAGCTTTCATGGGGTCTCCTTGAGCACTGAACGCCCGGGTGGGAATTCAGGAGGCACAACCTTCTTGCACCTCGGAGACAAGTCTAAAAATTCGGCCCCCACGTGCCGGTGACCGCTGCATTACAGTTTTGACAGCACTGTGTCTAAGTGCAGTCAAAAGTAGAGGCCACGCACCGACGAGCCTCAGTTCGGCTTTAAATGGACATGCTGCTGCCAGCCCGGGCAAGGGGAAAAGGCATCCGCAAACGTCACCACGTAGTCGATGCACGGCGTGAGCAGCACCAGCAGCACGCCTAGCCTGAGCATGGGGTCGGCGGGCAGGAACTGGACCAGCCCTGCGACCAGCATCGGGATGACGACGAAATTGGCGATTAGCAGTGCGCCAAGAAACCGCACCTGGCCAAACGCGCGCCGCAGCTCTGCGACCGGGACCTGCAGGAAGGTGACGTACAGCATCAGCGCCAGGGCCGGATTGATGGCACCTTCGAGCACTGCCGTGCCGGGAATCACCAAGGCGACGACCGTGGCAACGACCACGGCCATGAAGTAGATCGAAATCTGGTGCCTCTCAAGGGCATCTCTGGTGTTCTGCATACGCAATGGTTCTCGGGTCAAGCTTGGCAAAGGTGTCTGCTGCAGGACAGGCGTTCGCGCAGCGGCCGTAGTATCGCAATGCCAGGCAAAGCCTTTGTGCAATGCCCGTACGCGCAACCCCGATCCTGCACGAATGGCGTCAGCCAGCCGGTTTGAACAGGTTCTTCAAAGTGTCACCCAACCCATAGTGAATGCTGCAGCCGTAGGCCTGGGACTTGGGCTTGCTGACGGACTTTCTTTTCCAGGTCGGTTATTTCAAAGAGCGAACTGTTAAGGTATGGGACGTTAGGAAACTTCTCTTTCGCGTGCTGCGATCTAGAAACTTCAGGCTCCGCGAGAACCTGAAAGAACAGCACGTTGAGTTCACCATACGTGCGGACAGTCTCAAAGTTCAGGAATGAAAACTTGCGATTGCCGCGCGCGTACTTGAGTAGCTGCGCCTCAAGCAGCTTTAAGAAGAGCACACGGTTGATCCACGTAAGGGATAGTTCAAGTGCGACGTTGAACAGTTGCTCTTCTTCGTTGGTGCCATAGTCTGCCAGTCCCTTGACCGACGACAGCCGATCCAGTGACTGCAATTGACTGATTGCGTTCTCGACTAAGGAGCCTGGATCACGCTTGCCGACCTTCGTCCGCGTAATGAGCTTCTTCGATCCGTCGCGCGTCTCTTGGAGGCCGATGATGTGCAACAGCTCGTCAAAGAAGCCTTTGTTCAGCGTATTGTTGTCGTTCTGAAACGGGAGCTTGAGGAGGTGTTCGGGGGAGAACAACTCTTAGTCTTCTTGGCTTTCGGACTCGTTTTGCCCGTCTCTCCGAATGACGCATGCACATCCACATCCAATGGTGTTTCAGCAGTAGGCACCATTGACTGCGAGCTCGGGTTGTCCCGATAGGGCGCAACGCATTGCTTTAAAGACCGCGTGATGGAGATCATCTGCGGGCTCTCACCCCCACTGCAGCGAGCAAAGCACGTTCGTCCAAAGTGCCCACGGACTACCCGCACGTCGTGCGGCTCCTCTCTTACGGGCACTACGGTGCCGCTGCTGGTCATCAATTGCTCGACTTCCTGACGGTCCTGTTCATTGACACTTTGCCCCTTTTGATAACGATACAGAATTTTCAGGTAGTGGACGCGCGCTTGATTCATGCTCGGAAATGGCTTGTCCGCAATGCAGACGGGAATGCGTGAGGGCATGTTTAACTCCAACAGTTCAACAAATAAAAATGGAGCGGTCACACAACTGTGAACTGCTCACACAATTAGTTGTTGCTTCTCTACATGGCGTTCAGCCTCGCGTTCAAGGCAACTGCGCTACCCCATCTTCGTCCTGGCAGCCTCGTCAAAGACAAAAAAACCAAGACCCAACGCTCACCACCCTCCACCTCGCCCACGGGCAGAAGTTGGACGGTGGTGCTTACAGCGCCTGGGACGACATCCACAAAAAGGGAATGTGTTGCTAAGACGGCCTACCCTGCGCCCTGTCATCCCACTAATACTGTGACGAGAGTTCACCGCCTTCAACGATGTCCCATGGCGTCGTCTTTTTGCTGCCCCGGGCGGGGATGGGGCCCCCATGGCTGTGTGCCCAATTCCACAGTCATTCCATTGAGCGTGTGTGTGTTGGTTTCCACGCGATTTGTGCCATCCCCGCCCGGTTGGATGCTCTGGATGCGACGCCATGTCGCGCAGCAGAGAAGCTGTCGGCAGAAAGCCTACAGGCTGGAGGTCTCAGCCGAGGTGCTCTTGAGGTTGCAGCGCAGGCCCCTGCACCTTGTTGAGCTTATGCGCGAGTTTGCCGCGCAGGATCCCAGGAGGCTCCTGACTTACCGCATCCGGTCCTTCCTGTGACGGATCGTGCGCCGGATAGAACTCCTCCACCACAGCCATCCCATCTTCTTCAGACTCCTCAAACGCCCCCAGTGCCAACCCCTGGCGCGCTGCTTCGTCCAGCGCCACCTGATCCACGCCAGCAGCCTTGCGCTCCTCCCAGGTCAACCGGGCACGCGCAACGGCGTCAGCCAACGTACCCTCTCCCCGCAGCGTGAGGTCCACGTAGTAAATGGGCGATCCGTGGGACTGCCGGGTTGACTTGCCCCGTAGCCGCAGCTCCAGTGGCAGGGTGGACAGCATTCCACCCGACAGCGCATGGAAGTAGCGCAGCCGTGCCGACAGGGTGCGGATGGAGTTGAACCCGGTGGTGCGCAGCACAAAGCTACCCAGTTCATCGCTTCCAACTTCGTCAACTTCAATGCGCACGTGCAAGCGTCCATACGGCTTGCACCTTCCGCCCTCAGCCAGGGGACAGGAGGGTGGCGCCGGACACGGATAGCTTTGCATTCCAGAGATCGTTGACCGTTTGCAGGTCTCCCCATCCCCCACGCACAGTGGCCTTCCTGTGTCTCTGTCAAACACCGTGTAGTGGGCCCGCAAGCTCAGGTCTGGATCGTCGAACAGCAGGCGGACCGGAATGCTGCGCAGCTTGGCGCTCTTGTCCTTTCTCAACTGTTCATCCAAGGGATGGTTGATCCAGCCATCGCGGCTTTGTACCTGGCTGGTGAGGGTGAACTCGTCATCTTTCTCCGGCAGTCTTTTGCCGTTCTTCTCCACGACCTTCCCAATTGAAATCCGGCCAATGACCGGGGGTGTCAATGCCAAGCCTTTGAGCATGGTGATTCCTTCCAGAGTGATTAAAAAGAACGGACCAACACCGTTCTGGTGCAGGTCCGCTGTGGGGTGGATGTGATGTGTGGGATATGGGAAATGGGCTTCTGTCGCTCCCCGGCTTTGCAGCTGCCCCTACTGCTGCACCAGAAACCGCCTGCTCCCTGGCTTGGTCACTGCGTAGGTCTGTGCCATCTCGGGGTGGTCCTTGAGCAACTGCGCTGTGTCCAGCGATGTGCCATCCTTGCTGCGCTTCCAGGACACCTCCCCAATCTCGAACACCGCTCGCGTGGCTTCACCCATGCGCTGCTGAATGCGCTGCTTGAGCTGCGCCTCCAAGGCGGTCTGGGTGGTGATGACCTCCCGCACCGCCAAAAGATCAGAGAACACCCCGGACATCTCCAGGTCGGTAGAAAGATCCAGCGTGCTTCCGCTGTCCCTGGGATACAGACAGCGAAGTGCCAGCTCCGCAGATGCAGATCCATCGGCCGGTGGCTCCTGGTCTCGTTCCACATAGCCCCAGAACTGCTGCTCCAAGGTGATGAGCTGCGCGATCAGCGTGTCATCGCGCTCGATGCGGAACACTTGCAACTCCTGCCCACCTAGCAGGACCGCGACATCAGCAGCCTGCTTTCCGGTGACCGCCAACTGGTGCATGACCTGCAACTGCACGTATTCCGGCACGCCATCGCGCCACAGGCGAGCCCCATGGATGCCTGCTGTCTTGCACTCCAGAATCTGCACGTCGCTTGCCCCGACTACTTCCCGGTCGATGTTGGCCAGCATCCAGGGGTACTGAGAATGCTGCAACACCGCATTGATGCGGCGGACGCGATGACCAGTGCGACGGGTGTAGTGGGCTGCAACGATCGGCTCCAGCAGCGTGCCCCAGTACATCGGGCTTTGGTCGTCGTTGGGGTCGACCACGGGCAAAGCGCGGTCGCGCCCGGTTTTTTCCATCCACAGCTGAAGCTGTGATTTGTAGGGGTTGAGACCAACGGCGGCAGCGGCATCAGAGCTGCCAATTCCGCTCTTGCGCACTTGCAGCCATTGATCACGATCCAAGTCCTGGGTCTTGACCAGCTTCAACGCGGGACGGGGTTTGTGAGAGGGCCGCACTTGCGGCGGAACGACGAGTTGAACCATGGTGATTCCTTGTGAATGAAGCGTTTCCACCTCCCTGCACACACGGCAAAAGGCCCCGGCTCCTTCAGGAAGCCGGGGCCTATGCCGTAGGTAGAGAGACAGGGTCGAGGTGAACAATCAAGCCCGGACGGGTGTTCCGGGCAACATGCAGGCGTCACGATGCCAACTGAAGTGCGTGCTCCAGAGCCCGTTGCTTGAGCGCCGCGCCCTGGCCGAACCAGGCACTGTCCAGGCGATATTCCTGGCTGCGGGCGCGCCGCTCGTGGTCCACGAATTCGGTCACAGCGCACAGCAGTCCCCAGGCGGTTCCTTTGGCAGCCGCCAGTTCCGCACCCCTGCCCTGGCCTTCGTACATGGCCTGTACCTTCTTGAGCGCACGTTCATTGGCGAGGCCTGCAGCTGTATCTGCATGACCATCGGTCTGGCAGAGCACCTTGAGGAAGTAGTTCATGGACTCGTGGCTCTTAACCTTGCGCTCGGACAATGTCTTCATGCGGTACATGAATCCATCCCAGTGGGTGACGGCAACGCCCAGCTGCTTCTTGACGGCATGCGCATTGAAGCTTGTGCTGTGAGGAACCCGGATGGCGCTGGATGCGCCAGACAACGCGATGGACAGGGTGTTGTTGCAGACCACGCGCACCGTGGTTGGCGTGGCCGTCGTTGCCAGCGTGCCATCGCAGGAGGTGGCCAGCAGCAGGTAGCCGTTGACCACATCGCTGCCCTTGAGCACGGAGGACTTCCCGGTACGGGCCAGTGCCCAGAACTTGCGTCCTGCCTTCAGCACACCAGCGGTCTCCAGTTCATAGCCGGAGACTTCCGTCAGATCCCGGTAGAACTCCAGAACCTGCCGGGGCTGTACGACCTGGTAGCGCGCGCTGACCACCGAGAGCGGGGCTTTGGTGTCGCTGCGGTACAGCACCTTCTGGTCCGCAAACTCCATGGGTTCGCCATAGAGGTCCGACACTGAAGACGCATGGGCGCCAGTGTCCGAAGAGCTGGCCATGTAGCGCACAGGGGTCTCCCGGATGCTCCAGTCCATGCCCGCTTCACGGGCCCAGACATCCATGGGTTGCTTGGCTGGCAGCTGGTTGCCCAGGTTGTGCCAGGGGGTTTGGCCGGTGTAGGCCATGGTTTCGATGAGGTGGGACATAGGGTCTCCAATGAAGATTGAATGTTGAAACGCACACGCCCGTACCTGCTGCGAAACAGCAGGTAGGCATGCACGCCCGTTTACAGCTATAAAAAGCAGCGGCGATACGCTGCCGGTGGGCCTGATCGGCCTATTCGGTTTGAAGGCTGAAGCCCCGGCCGCAGTCGATGCAGTGGTGGTTGTGAAGAATCTTGGCGTCGATAGCTTCGCCCAGGGCCGCGCCGACGGCACACCCAGCAGCAGCGCCTGCCATAGCGCCCAGCAGGGCGCCGGCAACCGTGCCGAGGGTGAATCCTGCAGGTCCAGCGCGACCTCCCAACAGCGCACCAAACTCTGCTCCCAGGTACGCTCCCCCTGCCACTCTCGTTGTGGCTGTGGCTGCGCCAGCAATGGTGCCTATGGCACTCCCGACCCGTCGTGCCAGGTGGCTGGGAACGATGCGGTGGGAGTTGCAGTGGGGACAGTACAGGTCACGCCTGGATGGTGACAGACACGAACCGCCAGTTTTCAGTTCTGCTGGGGCTGTTTGACCCGAGTAGAAATCACGCTCATCGCCATCGTCGTCAACGCCCCAACTCCGTGCTGGATGTGGATTGGAGGTGAACCGCATACTTCAGCTCTCCAACGGGTCTAGAGCACGAATGGGCTCTGGAAATGCCTGTGGTCTAGGTTGGCGCAGGCGCTCTTCTGCCAGAACGGCATCGATATAGCTCTTCAGCAGCAGCGTGAAAAGAATGCCAGCAAGATAGGAGATTGCGCAGGCAGCGAGGTTATCCAACGGGGAATGGGTTTCGATCACAGGTGACTCCTTGTTTGTCTGAAAAATGTCTGAACAACAGGCCAGGAAATCGACCTGAGCCAGACGGCAAAAAGCCCGCGCATGGGCATCCATGCGCGGGCTCAAGGAGGTGATATGTGATTGAAATTAATTTGAATCGACTGGTGTCTATCGACTCTTTGTCAGATGTTGCTACCTTGGCATAGTCAGTCTGCCTGTGTATGGGCGTGCCACTTTTTCTTTAGGTGGACAACAATACAGCGACCATTCTTCCATCATCTTCCGACGCTTCTCCAGAGCGTCTCTGCGCCGATACGCCGCTTCAACCTTACTTTCCAATACATGCGCGAGCGCCTGCTCAGCAAGCTCTCGTGGATAGGTTGTTTCGTCGCCCACCCAGTCTCTGAATGACGAGCGAAACCCATGGGGAACCGCATCTACACCCATGTCACGCATTACCTTGCTCAGCGACATATCTGAGAGAGGTCCTAACTTTCGGCCAGGGAAAATGTACGGACAATTCTCAATCCGAGGCTGCGCTCGAAGCAAGGCTATGGCTTGTTTACTCAGTGGAACTCTGTGCTCCTTGCCTGCTTTCATCCGCTCAGGTGGAACTGTCCAAATTCCCTCCTGAAAATCCACTTCCGCCCAGGTAGCCTCCCGAACCTCACCACTGCGAGCCGCGCAGAAGATGAGAAACTCCAGAGCGCGAGCTGCCATACCAGACTGCTGTTTCAACTTGCCCATGAAATCCGGCAATTTGCTGTATTCCAGTGAGCGGTGATGCTGAACCTTCGCGATTTTTCCTGGGGCGACAAGTAGTTGATCAAGGTGGCCTTTCCAGGCGGCTGGATTCTCTCCAGAGCGATACCCTCTTACCTTGGACCAATCAAGGACTGCCTCAATTCGTCCGCGGAGACGTGAAGCAGTTTCGGTCTTATCTTTCCAGATGGGTTCCAGAACGGACAGAACCGCCTCCTGATCCACATCTTGAACCAACCGGCTTCCGAATTTGGGAAAGGCGTAGGTCTCCAGGGTACTTTTCCATTGTGCTCGGTGCTTAGGATTTTTCCAGCCGTCACCGTGGGTCTCGATGTAGGCCAGCGCGGCCTCTTCGAAAGTTTTCATCAGGGCTTGTTTGGCCTTGAGCTCACTCGCCAACTTCTTGCGCTGATCCATGGGATTGATACCCTGCGCAAAAAGCGCTTTAGCTGCACGCGCTTTGTCCCGAGCTTCGCCCAAGCCAACCTCAGGATACGGGCCAAGCCCCATACACTGACGTCTTCCGGCAGAAGTCACTCGCAACACCCAGGAACTCCCTGCACCATCATTCAGATACAAATAGAGACCCGATACCCCGCCGACTGCATGCCGTCCCGCTACCTTCAGGCGCTTGACCTCAAGAGCGGACAACTCTCTCGCTTTGCGAACCATAGAACGTGCTTTTAAATGGATGACAGTGCCGAATCCGATCGAGTTCAGGCGTGAAAGTTAGGCGCGCTTCTACTCGATGTGGTGAGTGCATCATAGCAAACCATCGAGAGGTGATTTCACCTTTGTTTTCACCAATGAAGAAGTGATTTGACCAACAAGTTTCGATAAACTTCGACAATCAAATTTTCAAACAATCGTTATAAATCATAGACTTACAGACCTAAATCAATCCACTTTGATAAATTGCGACAGCCAAAACAGCAGACACCCTCTCCGCCAAAAAGCAAAAACGGGCCCTTGTGGCCCGTTTTTCATTTCCGCGGTAGTTCTGTTCGTTCAAGGCAGCTGCAGGGCGAGGTACAGGATCAGCGCGATGACCACCAGGTTGCTCGTTGCGAACACCGCGAAGCGGTGGATCACATGGTTGTAGGTGAGGTAAATGAGGCTGTGCAAGAGCCGCAGGCCCACATACAGCCAGGCCAGCGCCAGGGCCGTGGGCGTGACGAGCCCGGTGACGAAAAAGAAACCCACAAGCGCGTAGAAGATGACGGGCACCTCCACGAGGTTCATGAAGACACGGTTCGGGAGCGCCACGTCGGCCGGTACACGGGACGATTCGCCGTGCAGGAAGTCCTGCGGCACCACGCGCTTGCGGTAGACCGCGTGGAAGCGCCGGATCGGCACCTGCACGAGCACCAGAAACGTCCAGAGCATCAGCGTGAGGGCGGGCCAGAGGATGAGGGCCGGTCTCATGGCACGGGTCTGGGTGGCAGCATGGCCGCCAGGTAGATGTCACAGAATTCCGGCGGCATGCGCCGCGGCCGGCCGCTGGCCAGTTCGATGCAGACCAGGTGCCAGCGCCCGCGCAGGATGGTGGCCTGGTCGCGGTCGCGCACGAGCTGGAAGCGCCGCTCCATGGTGAGCTTGCCGTCGCTGGCCACGATCCAGGTGCCCAGTGTGAGCGCGTCGCCCTGCACCGAGGGCAGCAGGTAGTCGTACTCGGCATTGCGGATCACCATGGCACGGTCCAGGCGCTGGTAGTCGGCCAGCGACAGGCCCAGCGCCTCGGAATGCGCCCAGCCGATCCGTTCGCACCATTGCACGTACACCGCGTTGTTGGTGTGGTTCAGGCCGTCGATGTCATCGCTGCCGGGCGTGGCGGGCAGCGTAAAGGGGTGTGGATAATCCCATTCCATGCCGGCGATTGTCGCCGCGGGCCCGGGCGGCAAGTGTCAATGGGTTGACAGTGCGAGACCCAGCGTCTGGGCCTGGAGCAGCAACACGAGCAAGAGCGCGAACTGGGCAATGGCCACCCAGCGCACATGGCCCAGGCGCGTGAGGAACAGGTAGCCGAACAGCGCCAGGCCCATGCTGGGCCACGACAGCACGGTGGTGGCCACGACCCAGGAGTGCGGCCTGCGGTGCCGCCGCGCGTCGACGCGCAGCCACGAGGCCAGGATGGCGGCCATGCCCATGGCGGTGGGAATGGTGGACAGCAACACGCGTCCCATCCACGCGACGGCGTCGGACTCGGATGCCGCGCCTTGCAGGTACACCGACGCCACGTAGGTGCCGGCGCAGGTGCATGACAGGGCAGCGAGGCTGTGCCCGACGGCCCAGCGCGAGGGCGTGGCCATCTGAATCAGGGTGGGTTCGCGCATGGCGGCGTGGGCGGGGTGTTTGTGACATTGTGCTTCACGCTGGCGCCGGACGTCTCAGGGTTTGGCCTCCCGCACCAGCCGGATACCCACGAGGGTGTAGCGCGTGTCCGGGCTGTTCCAGTTGCGGTAGCTGCAGCGCGCATACAGCGACCAGGTGTGCCACGAGCCGCCGCGGCGCACGCGCACGCTGCCGGTGGAGGGGCCCTGAGGATCGGTGCGGGGGGAGCGGGCGTAGTAGGTCTCGCCGTACCAGTCTGCCGTCCATTCCCAGGCATTGCCCAGCATGTCGTGCAGGCCGAAGGCGTTGGGCGCATGGCTGCCCACGGGCGCGGTGAAGGCGTTGCCGTCGCTGCCCGGGAGCGCATGCGCGCGCCAGCGCTCCCAATACGGGGCCGCCTCCTGATCGAAGGTGTTGGCCGTGTGCAGCAGGCCGGCGGGGTCGTCGCCATGCGGGTAGCGGGTGCGCGTGCCGGCGCGGCAGGCGTATTCCCATTCGGCCTCGGTGGGCAGGCGGTAGCGGTGGCCTTCGGTGCGGCTGAGCCAGGCGGCCAGGGCCTGGGCGTCGTTCCAGGTGATGTTCACCACGGGATGGTCCTCGCCCTGTGCGAAGCCCGGGTTGCGCCAGGAGTAGCGCGGATCGCGCCCCTCGAAAGCGTCACCGCGCTCCGTGGTGGCCGGGTCGTAGGCCGGGTTGTAGCCGTAGCCGCCGGTGCCGTCGGCCTCGGACTCAGGCCGGTACCCCGAGGACTCCACGAAGCGCCGGAACTGTCCCACCGTCACCTCGTGCTGGCCCATGTAGAAGGCGCGGCGGATGTGCACCCGGTGCACGGGGGCCTCGTCGGAGAGCAGTGCGAAGCGCTTGCGTTCCAGCTGCGGGTAGGCGCGCGCCAGCGCATCGGCTGGCTCGGCGCTGCCCATCTGGAAGCTGCCGGCGGGAATGCGCACGAAGACCATGCCCAGCGAATTGCTCCATTGGCGCGGCGGACCGTCGGGCGCGGGGGCGCGGCCACCGGCGGCAAGGGCGGGCACGGAGGCGGCCAGCAGGCAAAGGGCGTGCAGTGTCGGGTGCATGGCAGAACCTTCAACGGATCGCAGGAGGGGCCAGTGTATGCAGCAATCCCGGCTTGCGGCCTGCCCGCTGCACAACGGGCGACAACTCGACTACATTGGGTTACATGCCGGCCCGGGCGGGCCCGGCCGCCGTCCACCCCGATCAGCGACATGAGGCAAACGCAGTCCTTGGCCGATGCATGGCGCCCCTGGGCGCTGCGGGTGCTGGGCAGCCTGCTGCTGCTGGCCGCTCTCTGGCTCACGCCGGCCTGGAAACCGTTGCAGCGGCTGGAATACGACCTGGTTGCCGGCCTGACGGCACCACCCCGTCCCGGGGTGGGCGTGCTTGTGGTGGGCATCGATGAGCCCAGCCTGGCCGAACTGGGCGTGGCGCCGCCCCTGCCCCGGCGCCTGCATGCGCAACTGATCGACGCACTGGCCCGCGCGGGCGCCGCAGCCCTGGGGGTGGACCTGCTGTTCGACGCGCCGCAGACGCCCGATGACGACGCTGCACTGGCGCGCGCCCTCCAGGGGCCCTTGCCCGTGGTGCTAGCCGCCGCCGATGTCGTGGTGCGCGGGCCGCAGGTGGCGCAGTACCGGCAGCGCGTGGAGTCGGTGTTCGCTGCCGCGAGCCATGGCGCCGTGGCCATGCCGGTGGACGACGACGGCGTGGTGCGCCAGGCACCCGCGCAGGACGACGCCCTGTGGCGCGTGCTCGCTCAGGCCGCGGGCCGTACCGTCACGCTGCCGCCGCCCGGCGCGCTGCTGCGCCACTATGCGCCCGAGGTGGCGCTGCCCTATGCGCACTACACCCAGGCCCTCGATGCGGCGCGCTCCCTGCCTGCCGATGCGCTGCGGGGCCAACTGGTGCTGTTGGGCCAGAACACGCCCGTGGGCGGCGTGGACCAGTTCACGACGCCGCTGCGCATGCTGGGCGAGCCGCCGCGCTCGGGCATGCTGCTGCACGCCACGGCCCTGCACAACGGGTTGGCGGGCGACTGGGTGGTGCCGGCGCATCCCCTCGGGCCGGTGCTGCAGGCCGTGTTCGCCGTGGGCCTGGTGGCCGTGTTCACGCGGCGCTGGAGCGGCTGGCGTGCCGGCGCGCTGAGCTTGCTGCTGGCGGGCGCGGCGCTGCTGGGCGGCGCGGCGGCCTATGTCGCAGGCCTGTGGTGGCCGGCCCTGCCCACGCTGGCGGGGCTGCTGCTGCACCTCAACGTGGGCGCGGCGGGCAGCTACTGGCGCGAACGGAGGCGGCGCGAGCGGCTGCGCCAGGACTTCGCGCGCTACGTGCCCGAAGGCGTGGTCAACGAACTGGCCCGCGCAGGTGCCGGGCCGCAGGTGCAGGGCGAGCGCCGCGTGCTCACGCTGCTGTTCGCCGACCTGGCGGGCTTCACGGCGGCCAGCGAACACCTGCCGCCCGAGGCGGTGGCGCAGGCGCTCAACCTCTTCTTCACGCGCATGACCGATTGCGTGCACCGCCACGGCGGCACGCTCGACAAGTTCATCGGCGACGCCGCCATGGCTTTCTGGAACGCCCCCGTGCCCGCGCCCGCGCATGCCCGCCACGCGCTGGACTGCGCGCTGGACATGCAGGCCGCGATGGAGGCGCTGCGCGCCGGCTGGCAGGGCACGCCCTTCGCCGGCGTGCAGCTGCGCATCGGCCTGCACACCGGGGAGGCCGCGGTGGGGCATCTGGGCTCGCAGGCGCGCTTTACCTACACGGCGGTGGGCGACGCGGTGAACACCGCCGCGCGGCTGGAAGGTGCGAACAAGGCGCTGGGCACGCGCATCCTGCTGTCGGGCGCCACGCGCGCCGCGCTCCGAGCCGATGGGCCGCCGCTGCTGTGGCTGGACAGCGTGCGCCTGGCCGGGCGCAGCACCGGCATCGACGTCTACACCCCGTGCGGCGACGCCGCGCTCGCCGAGATCGGCGAGGCCTTGCGCGGCCATGCACTGGCCGGGCGGCGCACTGCTGCGCTGGCGTGCTGCGCCGCCTGGCGTGTGCGTGCGGCCCAGGTGGCGACCGAATGGCTGGCGCATGTGGACACGCTGGAGGAGCGGTTGTGCGACGGCGCACCGCTGTCCCCGCGCGCGCTCGACAAGACCTGACGTGGAAGGAGACTGGCATGCCGTATCCCTACCGCCCCTGGAAGAGCCCCCTGGCCCTGGCGGCTGCGCTGCTGTGCGCCGCCCAGGCCGCGGCGCAGTGCGCTGGCGTGGCGTTGCAGCCGGGCCAGACTGCGGCGCAGGTTGTGGCCCTGTCGGGCCGAGGCGAAACGCGCCCGGCCGGCGCCGACCCCTGGCAGCCGGCCGCGCTGTCGCAGGCCCTGGGCGCCGGCGCCGACGTGCGCACGCTGGCGCTGTCCTCGGCCGCGCTGCTGCTGGCAGACCGCACCCAGGTCCGCATGGCGGCCCAGGCGCAGCTGCGCCTGTGCGAGGCCGGCCCGGCGCGCACGCGGCTGGAGCTGGCCGCCGGCCGCCTGTGGGCCCGCACCAAAAAGACGCCCGCCGCGCTGGAGCTGCAGACCCCCGCCGCCCTGGCCGTGGTGCGTGGCACCGACTGGGACGTGGAGGTGGAGGCAGGCGGCCGCACCACCCTCACGGTGCTGTCGGGCCGCGTTGCGGTGTCGAACACGCAGGGTGCCGTGGACGTGGGGCCGTCCGAGCAGGCCACGGTGGAGCCGGGCCAGGCGCCCGTCAAGCGCCTGCTGGTGCGGCCGCGCGAGCGCGTGCAGTGGGTGATGGATTCCGCGTTCGATGCTGCGCACTGGGGTGCCGCCTTGCGCGCCGAAGGCGCCGCGCCGCTGGCCGCCGTGGCCGACGCCCTGGAGGCGGGGCGCTGGACTGAGGCACGTGCGCAACTGCAGGCATGGGCTGCGCGCGGCGAAGGTGGCGCCCTGGCCGAGCGGCTGCTGGCCGAGCTGGAGCTGGCCGACGGCCAGCCCGATGCCGCGCAGTCCCGGCTGGAGCGCGCCTGGCAGCGCACGCAGGACCCGCGTGCGGCCGCCCGCCGCGCCGGGCTGATGATGGCGCTGGACCGCAGCAAGGAGGCGCGTTCCTGGCTGGATGCCACCCGCGCCCCGGCGCCCGATGACGCGGCGCTGCTGCTCGCCGATGCCGACTGGCACCGGCTCGAAGGCCAGGGCGACGCCGCGCTGCTCTTGTACCGCCAGGCCACGGTCCGGGCGCCCGATGCCGCCACGCAAGCCGCCGCCCATGCCGGCCTGGGCCGGGCGCTGCAGGAGCGCGGTGACCTGTTCGCGGCGCGCATGGCGCTGGAGCGCGCGGTAGCGCTGGCGCCGGACCAGCCCGCCTACCGCGCCGAGTGGGCCACCGCCGCCACCGAGGCCCTGCGCCTGCCCGCCGCGCGGGCCGGCTTCGGCGCCGCGCTGGCGCAGGCTGGCGACGACTACGTGGCCCTGGCCGGCGCCGGGCTGCTGGCGCTGCGCCAGGGCGATGCCGAGGCCGCGCGCGTGCAGTTGCTCAAGGCGCTGGTGATCGAGCCGCGCCACGCGCGCGCCCAGGTCTGGCTGGCCGTGGCCGAATACCAGCTCGGCGAACCCGCCGCCGCGTTCGATGCGCTGGAGCGTGCGCGCCAGGCCGACCCGAACGACCCGCTGCCCTGGCAGATCGAGGCGCAGATGCGCAACGACAGTGGCGAGCCCCTGGCCGCCATGGCCGCCGCGCGCGAGGCGCTGGTGCGCCTGCCCTACCTCAAGTCGCTCAACCCGCTGGCCACCGACAGCCAGGGCTCGGCCAACCTCGGCAAGGCGCTGGGCGACTTCGGCCTGGAGCACTGGGCGCGCGCCTACGCGCAGCAGTCCTACTACCCGCTGTGGGCGGGCAGCCACTTCTTTTTGGCCGACCGCTACGAGAGCGATTTCAATCGCCGCTCCGAGCTGTTCCAGGGCTACCTCAGCGACCCCACCGTGTTCGGCGCCAGCGACCGGCGCGCGCCGCTGATGCTCACCGAGGGCCGCGAGTGGACGGCCGGCCTGAGCGCCGAGCGCAACCCGCTGCGCCACAACGGCACCGTCGACGTAGGGCATCGCGGCTTCGCGGCCGGGGAGTGGCCCGTGGCCTGGCTGCTGCGCGCCAACGACGTGCAAATGTGGCCGCGCGAAGGTCCGGCCAGTTCGCGCTACCGGCTCTCATCGCCGGGCGTGGACCTGGCCGTAGGCCTGCGGCCCAGCGAGCGGCTGGCGCTATTCCTGCTGCACGGCGACACCACGCTGCGATACCGCTACCCCGAGGGGCTGGATTTCGGCAACGGCATCACCTTCGACCGCAGCGCGCGCACGCGCACGCGCCGCACCGACGCCGGCGCCTCATGGCGCTGGTCGGCCGACAGCCAGACCTGGCTCAAGGCGCACACCGGCCGTCAGACCTCGGCCCTGGTGCTCGACGACGCCACCTGGGGCCCGCAGGACTACCGCTACGCCAGCAACGAGCAGGGCGTGTTCCTGCGCCACACCGTGCAGTGGGGCGCGCAGCGCCTGAGCCTGGGCTGGGAGCGCGTGGAGCGCGATACGGCCAGCGCCATTTCCGATGCCCAGATCGCGACGCCGCGCAGCAACACCGAGCGCTACGACATGCCCTGGGTGGCGGGTGAATGGCGTTCGGGCGCCTGGAGCCTGCTGGCCGAGGCCTACTGGCCTCGTTTCGATACGCGCCAGCTCGACCGATTCACCGACGCGGCAGGCAACGACCAGTTTTCGCCCATGGAGGACGCCGCCGCGCACCGCCGCAGGCTGCTGCCGCGCCTGGGCGCGAGCCTGCGCCTGGGCCCCGGGCGTGCGCTGCACTGGGCCTGGCAGGAGAGCCTGCGCGCGCCCGGCACGCACACGCTCTCACCCGTGGCCACCGGCGCCATTGCCGTGGACAACCAGTACCTGCTGGCCGGCAGCCTGGCGCGCAAGCACGCGCTGCAGCTCGACTGGGAGGTGGACGCACGCACCTTCCTTGGGGCCAGCCTGTCGGGCCAGCGCATCGACAACTTGGTGGCGGGCAGCGGGCGGCTGTTTGCGCAAAACACCGGCGCGCTGTTCGACAACCTCGCCACCATCGCGCCCGTGGTGCTCAACGCGCAGACGTCGCTGGCCACCTACGAGGAAACGCCGGTCTTCGGCCACGGCTACCTGGCGCAGGCCAGTGTGTCGGCCAACCACCTGCTGGGGCCGCGCTGGAGCGTGCTGGGCAGCTATGTGCACACCCGTTCGCGCAACACCGGTGCGGCGTTCAGGGGCCAGCCGCTGCCCGGCTTTGCGCGCCATGTGCTGCTGGGCCAGACGACCTGGCGCCACGCGGGCCGCAGCTTCTCGCTGCTGCGCATGACCTGGCGCGGCGAGCGTTTTGCCGACGAGGCCAACGCGCTGCGCCGCGCGCCGGGCTGGAGCCTGGCGCTGGCCCACGGCTGGGAGTCGCCGGACCGGCGCTGGAGCTTCACCGGCACGGTGCAGACCGGGCTGCGCACGGGCGAGCGGCCCACGCTGTGGGCGCTGGTGCGCTACCGGGACTAGGTTTGAAGCCTTTTTGGCCTGCAGCGCCCGTCCATCAAGCGCCGCAAGCTATCAAAAAAGGAGTGAGTGCGTCGTTAGGCAGCGGCTGCGTCCGCCAGCGCCTGCAGCGCAGCCTGCACGTCGGCGGCGGCCACGCCGTCCACCGGGGCCAGGCGCGCGGCCAGCGCCTGCAGGGCCTGCGGGTCCTTCTGCAGCTGGGCGATGGCCTGGCCGGCTTCCTTGGGCGCATCGAAGCCCAGGCTCTGCAGCAGCAGGCGGCCGTCGGCGTCGACGAACTTGAAGTAGAACTTGCCGTCGCTCTCGCGGTACTGCTTGAAGCTTGGCAGTGCGGCCTTGGCCGCCTTGGCGGCCTTTTGCGGGGCGGGGGCCTGCACCAGGCTGCGCAGGCCCACGGCCGAGCGCAGTTCGCGCATGAAGGGCGTGGCCATGGCGCGCGCGCGCTCGGCGCCGGCCAGCAGCGTCTGCTCGATGCGCGCGGGGTTGTTGATCAGTGCTTCGTACTGCTCGCGCATCGGCGCCACGACCTGGTCCACGCGCTCGAACAGCACCTGCTTGGCGTCGCCCCAGGCGATGCCTTCCGCGTAGGCCTTGCGCAGGGCGGCAGTCTCCGTCTCGGTGGCAAAGGCCTGGTAGATCTGGAACAGGGCCGAGCCTTCCGTCTCCTTGGGCTCGCCCGGCGCGCGCGAGTCGGTCAGGATGCCGCCAATGAGCTTCTTCAGCTGCTCGCGGCTGGAGAACAGCGGAATGGTGTTGTCGTAGCTCTTGCTCATCTTGCGGCCGTCCAGGCCGGGCAGGGTGGCCACGTTGTCGTCGATCACCGCCTCGGGCAGCACGAAGTGCTCGCCGTAGAGGTGGTTGAAGCTGGCGCCCATGTCGCGCGCCATCTCGATGTGCTGCACCTGGTCGCGGCCCACGGGCACCTTGTGCGCCTTGAACATCAGGATGTCGGCGCCCATGAGCACGGGGTACATGAACAGGCCGGCGGTCACGCCGTCGTCCTGCTCGCGCGCGGCCGCCGCGTTCTTGTCCTGCGCGGCCTTGTAGGCGTGGGCGCGGTTGAGCAGGCCCTTGCCGGTCACGCAGGTCAGCAGCCAGGTGAGTTCGGGGATTTCCGGCACGTCGGACTGGCGGTAGAAGGTGACCTTCTCGGGGTCCAGGCCGGCTGCCAGCCAGCTCGCGGCAATCTCCAGCGTGGAGCGCTGGATGCGCACCGGGTCTTCGCACTTGATGAGCGCGTGGTAGTCGGCCAGGAAGTAGAAGCTCTGCACGCCGGGCCGCAGGCTGGCCTGCACCGAGGGGCGGATGGAGCCGACGAAGTTGCCCAGGTGGGGCGTGCCCGTGGTGGTGATGCCGGTGAGGAAGCGCGTGGTGCTCATGGGAACGAAATCAGCAGAAAGGGGAAAAAGGGGTTAGCGCAGCAAGGCCGTGAGCGGAACGAGCAGCAGGTTGATGGCGCCGTAGCCCAGGCTCATCAGCGGGCGCAGCCACAGGCTGCCCACGATGCCCGCGATCACCAGCGCCATCACGATGAAGAAGCCCCAGGGCTCGACGCGGGACACCATCTGCGCCTGTTTCCAGGGCAGCAGCCCCACGAGGATGCGCCCGCCATCGAGCGGCGGCAGCGGAAACAGGTTGAACGCCCACATCACCAGGTTGACCAGCACCCCGGCGCGCGCCATCTCGATGAAGAAGCGCTCGTTGATGCCCAGGCCGACCAGCGACACCAGCAGCACGGCCCAGAGCACGGCCTGCGCGAAGTTGGAGGCCGGCCCGGCCAGCGCCACCCATACCATGTGCTGCTTGGGCTTGCGCAGGTTGCCGAAGTTCACCGGCACCGGCTTGGCGTAGCCGAACAGGAAGGCGCCCGAGGTGGCGAAGTACAGCATCAGCGGCATCAGGATCGTGCCGACCGGGTCGATGTGCTTGAGCGGGTTGAGCGTGATGCGCCCCATCATGTAGGCGGTGTTGTCGCCGAAGTGGCGCGCCGCGTAGCCATGGGCCGCCTCGTGCACGGTGATGGCGAACAGCACCGGCAGGGCGTAGATGAGAACGGTTTGGAGAAGGTTGGAAGGGTCCACCGGGCGATTGTCTCAGACCCGCTGCCGTTGCCGCCCGCGGGCGGTCACAGGCCGAGGGCCTGCAGGCTGCCGCGCCCCTGGCGCACCACCTCGGGCTCGCCGCCCGCGCCCATGGGCGTGAGGTCGATCACCGTGGTGGGCTCGGAAGCGCAGGCGCCCGCGTCGACCACGGCGGCCAGTGCGTGCTCGAACTGCTCGCGGATCTCCTGGGCGTCGTTCAGCGGCTCGGTCTCGCCGGGCGGAATCAGGGTGGTGGCCAGCAGCGGCGCGCCGTGCAGGGCCAGCAGCTCCTGCAGCGCGCGGTGCTCGGGCACGCGCAGGCCGATGGTCTTGCGCGAGGGGTGGCTCACGCGGCGCGGCACTTCCTTGGTGGCTTCCAGGATGAAGGTGTAGGCACCGGGCGTGGCCAGCTTGAGCAGGCGGTACTGGCGGTTGTCCACGCGCGCGTAGCTCGACAGCTCCGACAGGTCGCGGCACAGCAGCGTGAGGTGGTGCTTGTCGTCCACCTGGCGGATGCGGCGCAGCAGGTCGGCGGCGTTCTTGTCGTCGAGGTGGCACACCAGCGCGTAGCTGGAGTCGGTGGGCACGGCCACCACGCCGCCCTTCTGCAGCAAGGTGGCGGCCTGCTTGAGCAGGCGCGGCTGGGGGTTCTCGGGGTGGACTTCGAAGTACTGGGCCATGGCGCGTGGTCAGGAGGCCGGCTGGATACGGTGGGCCAGCAACTCCCAGACGGCGGTGAGGTGGCCGGGCAGCGGCGGCAGCGTGCCCAGGTCGGTGTGGGATTCGTCGGGGCTGTGGAAGTCGCTGCCGCGCGAGGCGGCCAGGCCGAACTCCTGCGCCATGGCGGCGTAGCTCACGGCTTCGGCCGCCGAGTGGCTGCCGGTGACCACCTCGACGCCCTGGCCGCCGTGCTGCTTGAACTCGGAGAACAGCGCGAATTCCTCGTTGGCGCTGAGGCGGTAGCGCGCCGGGTGGGCGATCACGGCCGCGCCGCCGGCCTCGGTGATCCAGCGCACGGCGTCGCCCAGCGTGGCCCAGCGGTGTGGCACGAAACCGGGCTTGCCTTCGATGAGGTATTTGCGGAACACCTCGGAGGTGTCCTTGCACACGCCGGCTTCCACGAGGAAGCGCGCGAAATGCGTGCGCGAGATCAGTTCCGGATTGCCCACGTAGCGCAGCGCGCCTTCGTAGGCGCCCTGGATGCCTACCTGGGCGAGCTGGGCGGCCATCTCCTGGGCGCGCTCGCCGCGCCCGCCGCGCGTGCGCGCCAAGCCTTCGACGAGCCGTGTGTCGTCGGCATCGAAGCCCAGGCCGACGATGTGCACTGTGGTGTTGGCGAAGGTGACGGAAATTTCCGCACCGGTGAGGTAGGCCATGCCCTGGGCATGGGCGGCGGCGGCGGCGCGGTGCTGGCCGCCGACTTCGTCATGGTCGGTCAAGGCCCACAGATCCACGCCGTTGGCCCGGGCCCGGGCGGCCAGCACCTCCGGCTCCAGGGTTCCATCAGAAACCACGGAGTGGCAGTGCAGGTCGGCGTTGAGGTAGGTGGTCACCAAACCATTTTACGGGTTTGTCCCCGCGGGCGCCGGTCGCGTTGTGGTCGTGTAAGCGCCAGCTTGTATAACAGCTAAGTGTGACAATATGTGTATATTCACGGGTTCCAGGAAGGGTGATTCATGCAATTCGACAACGTTCGTGTGTCCCACAAGCTGTGGGGCACCATTCTCGGGGTGATGGCGATGATGCTCGCCGTCGCCTTTTTCATGCAGTACCGGTCCACCCAGGCCATGCTCAAGGCCTTCGATGAGACCGCCCGGTACGAAGCCGCCATCACCAAGGCCACCCGATGGCAGGGCCTGACCGAGGTGGTGATCGAGCGCACGATGGCGGCGATCAACGTCCTCGACCCCGAGGCAGAAAAAATGCTGGCGCAGCGCACCGGAGCCAATTCGGCGCAAATCTCCGAATTGCAGAAGCAGGTGCAGGAAGCCGCCACCCAGCCGGTGGAAAAAGAGGCCTTCGACAAGGTGTCGCAGGCGCGCTCGGCGGCCCTGGTGCTGTTGAAGAAGGTGCCCGAGATCAAGGCCACGGGCGACAGCGCGGCCACGCAGGCCTTCACGCAGCAGCAGTTCCTGCCCGCGGCCCAGAACCTGATGGGCACCATCCAGAGTTTCGTCAAACTGCAGGAGGCCCAGCGCGATGCCGCGCTGAAGGCGGCCGAGGAAACCCGCCAGAACGTGGTGCTGCTGGGCCTGGGCGCCGTGGTGCTGGTGCTGGCGCTGGGCGTGCTGCTGGCCCTGGTGCTGGTGCGCTCCATCACCATCCCGCTCGACGAGGCCGTGGCCGCCATCGACGCGATCGCCGCAGGCGACCTGACGGGCGACATCCACACCCAGCGCAAGGACGAGTTCGGCCACATGCTGGGCTCGCTGGGCGGCATGGTCGCGCGGCTGCGCGGCATGGTGAGCGAGGTGCGTTCGGGCGTCGATGCCGTGACGCTGGCCTCCACCGAGATCGCCACGGGCAACCACGACCTGTCCGCGCGCACCGAGCAGACCGCATCCAACCTGCAGCAGACGGCTTCCAGCATGGAGGAGCTCACGGCCACCGTCACGCAGTCGGCCGACACGGCGCGCCAGGCCAACCAGCTGGCCGCCAACGCCGCCAAGGCCGCCACGCGTGGCGGCGAGGTGGTGGGCCAGGTGGTGGCGAGCATGCAGGAGATCACCAACAGCTCGCGCAAGATCAGCGACATCATCGGCGTGATCGACGGCATCGCCTTCCAGACCAACATCCTGGCCTTGAACGC